>Ga0126337_10001029_pt1 | contig 16034 bp, 10 predicted proteins | sample DipCmetagenome_FD_92527 | JGI IMG/M metagenome (GOLD analysis project Ga0126337, IMG submission 92527) | Coral microbial communities from La Bocana,Puerto Morelos, Mexico - Diploria C A metagenome | ecosystem: Host-associated > Invertebrates > Cnidaria > Coral | place: La Bocana,Puerto Morelos... | reverse complement strand
GAGATGTTTGATAATTCATTTTACGAATAGAAGGTATTCAAAACAGTCGTCTTTAACACCATCAAAAATTATTAAAGTGTCAGCTTAATATGTTGTCTTAGATTAGGTGCCTCGTAGTGGGCGGGGAGGGGGGGGGTGGTGGGGAGAATTGTTCAACCTACGCCTATAAAATAGGATCTTGGTACATGTACCACTAAGGGGTTCTTTTCCAAATTCTGACGGGCAGCCCCGTCCTTTTTATATAGCAGTCCCCCCGGAAAAGTTATACGCTTTTTTAAAAATCAAAATAACTAAAAACTTCCTTGGGAGGGGCGCGCATACCTATATAACCCATATAAAGGACTACAAATGGAAATTTAATGTTACTGTTACGTATGCATATTTCTAAGAAAATGAGTATAAAAGCTAGCATTATCTTCCGCTTCGAGGTAAAGAGAAGAAGACAGTAATGTCTAAAGCCACCTTTTTTCTGGTTTCCGTTCCAAAAAGAGGACCAAATTTTGATGAGATTTCGTGTAAAGTAGAAATTTATGTCATGTATATGCTAATTGAGTGGACCTACATGGATTGTCTCTGAGGTGAACTAAAGAGGTCTAGCCAATGTAAAGTGACTAAGCAAAACCCACAAATCGTTTCCTTATCACAAACCGAAAAACAAATCGTAAAAAGAAAAGAAAAACAAAAATCACAAAGGATATCAAAACCCCCAAGCCAAAAATTTTAAGTGCAAAAACCGAAAATCTGTTCTAAAATTAACCACAGAAACCCGCAGAACCGAAAACGCCAACGCCCCCTCGACGATAGTCAGTGAAAGGAAGATGGTAACCTGCGTAGCTGGCGGGAATTCGCGCGAGTGCTTTTGTTGTGGTGGCGAAGCCGTGAACGAGAGCGGCAAAGCCCGAGGAGATTGGTGAAAAGGCTCGACGCTCTCGAATTTTTTGAGAGAAAAATTGCGGCTCTGCTGCCAAATACCGCTCGCTCGCGAATCCCGCCAGCGACTAGAAGGGGGCGGGGGAGGGAAGGGAGCTGCTTGAATTTGGCACAAGTTAACACTTTCTGAATATTCTGACTTCATCTCTCAGTGTCTAAAACATCTTGCATATCCATGCGGGTTGACCTTCCGGGAATTTTGGGGAACAATGGCCCATTCAACAATTATTGGCAGAGGTTTAGGAAAACATCGTGATTTGTCGGTGGCGGGCACATCAATTATTTTCCGAAGCCAAAGGTTGAGGCCAATAATTGATCTGCGAGACGCCAGCAATCACGATATCTTACGATAACGCGAAGCTCAATACTATTGTTTTATCATCCGATCACCAGATACCAGATACTATACTCATATCACTCAGTGTGACGGCTCAGGGAAGTCATCTGCAATTTTTCAAACAAGAGTGCGGTAACAAATACGCATGCGCAGAATGTTATGCATGAGTTGATCATTGATTAGAAGGTCACGTGGTGGGTTCTTGGCCAATGAAAAGAAAGAAACAATACATCGAAAAATAAGATTATTTATTTCAAAGAAATGGTGGAATTTTCCTGAATAAATTTGAGATAGCATATATTTGGAATACATGTATATAAATAGGGCAAAAAGGGAGGCGTAACAGTGCAGTATTAAAAAGTCACATCTGAGCAAACGTCTGGCCGCATTTTCTCAATTATAAAGCTAAATGATGGCCGTTTTTGGGATTTGAAATTTGTTCTTCATCTTAACAAATATGTTAAATTTACGTCAAAGCTTTCAATTATGGATTGTTGTGACAAACAAGGAACAACGCGCCTTGAAGCGCGACACTGCACCCCTCCCCTGGAGCAAATATTCTTTTGTTGTGATAAGAAGCACTTGAGTTGTCGTCAATAAAGTGATCGCTGAGTCGAGCGAGGTGAATCGAAGATGGATTTACGAGCTCCTTCTAGGCTTGTGAATTTGCTGGGTAAAGCTGCTTTGCTCTGTCTCCTTTATCTGGCAAGTACCGCAAGTGAATCAGGTTAGAGACGTTTTAGCACTATACCCTTCACTATGTCTGTCTTACGGCTTACCACGAAACAAACTTCCAATTACTATGTGATTGTCTTACATGTATGAAAAACTATTGCATAATGATTTGAGCGCAATTGGGCTGTTTCGATCCATACGGGGCAATCACCTCACACCCAGGAAAACAAGTGCCATAGCATTATTCAGCTACAAACTGTAAGGGGAGAAGCGAATCGTGACTTCACAACATAACGAAGATATCATCTGTCGTCCAAGGATTCATGTACCTAACGATCAATACGACCACGCTGAATATTAAACTGTCCGCGAAGTCATGCAGAACGCGCTTTGCCGACGGTTTACAAAACAATTTGAAGTACTTAAGTCTTGAAACGAAGAGAATGACTTCACAAGGGATACGAGCTTGATTTAAACAAAAGACGTACACGAAAAAATTGAAAGTATTCGAAAAGTTCATTAGAAGGCAGCTGCCGAACAGAATTTAATGCATGTCGCGAACAAAAATCATTGAAGCTAATTTGCTATTCAAATCGCGGTTTTCTGTGTGCGTGGAACTGACCACGTGGGAAGTTTGTAGTGTTTGCTTGCAAGTGAAACTTGCAACTCAAGAGTTAAACTAATTTAATTGGTCAGAAAGTCGCGCTGACTTCGCTGAGGTGCCCATAATCTATAGCAAGAGCTTAAAACGAAACTGAAAATATTATACCGTTCACACCAGACTCAATACAGGAAATTGTTGATATGCTGAGCACCTTGACCCCTGAAGTCGTTGCCAGACGGATTATTGAATAGCTGATAATGGTTGTCAAGCTTCAATTTAAAATGAAAATAAAGTCAATCCCTATCTATCACGTCCTTTTCTTTTTACAAGATTGTTTATTTTCTTATTTCTATTTTTTTTTGTTCGGAAGGGAAGAAGAGAGTTGAGAGTTATTCGCCTCTTTTACAACTTTGCTAAGAAATGGGATTTCTATATTGTACTCTTTCTCAATTTACTGAGCTTTCAATTTCAATAAAACTTGTTTTGCGGGAAACCATTAGAGAGTGTCTATAAAAGCGTGACGGTTCTTTTCGTTTCATAAATTTTGTTGAGAATATTGTAACTTAAAAATTGTATGATCGCTCATTCTTTTCGTGATATATGGTCACTCGTGGTGTTTTTCAAGTTCTCCAATTGCACGCGCGGCTCGTGCAATTAGTATTTTGAGAACTTGAAAAACGTCACAGCCCACATATCACGCAATGGACTCGCGTTCATACGATTTTCTATACTACTAACGAAATAGTCATGATAACGAAAAAGTTGATATCTCGCTATCGATCTCTATTCGTCGTTCGGAATCTCACAGACGCCATACCTGGAACTGGAAACAAAATGGTTACGGTAGTAGCCTCGTTTACGTTCTGTTACATCAGATCTAGGCGTCATGAGCAAGACCCTGGAAACGAGGTTGAGCTGGCTGTAGAGCTCCGACTGCGACTGCGACTCCGACTGCGTCGCTAGTGAAAAGCAGCTTTTAGGCGACGAGAATTCTGGAATGTTAATGGCGGTTTTGGAAACAGGCCAAATAGCTGTGGTGAGCACTTAGTAATAGTAATTTAAAGTACTTGCGGAAGGTCCGAAATCAACAGAATAAACGAAGAAAATTATGGTCAGCTGACACGTTTGAAGATCGCAGAGAGATACCGTCTCCATTCTGCTGCTCAGCAGCAAGAGCAGTTCATCGCTGACTTCGTACGTTAATTGAAGAAACTAGCTGCTCCATATGATTCACGAATGAACTGTTAAATGATAATAACGCGATCGTTTTATTTTTGGATCGCGTTCACGACATGTCAAGCGGAAACTCCTGTCCGGAAACATTCCAAGAAGCAGTGAACGAGGCAATCGCGCAAGAACCTGCAGGTAAAGATGTATTGCAGATTCCCATGGGAAAGAAACCGGTGAAGTAAAGCGTGACAACCGAAAGTCACGCGGTTGCTTTTCATACATGTAGGTAAATGTCACGCAAGAGCAGGAAACTCAGGTCAGCATGCCGGAGACAACAAGCGGTTCCGCTGCTGTGGTGTCACAAATCCCACACAGGATACCTGCAGATACAAAGGCACAGAGTGTTTCAAGTGTCACAAAACAGTTCATTTGCACAAGACACAAGATTCAGAGATGTAGGTTCCTGTACAGACAGACAGAGACATTTTCAAATGAAAGTGGATACCGGAACAGCGGCACCTATCACGAGTTACACAGAACAATATTTCAAATACCTAGCACTGAGGCCAGTCAATAAGTCACTCCATGCTTACGCCGGCATGCCACTGGGTATTGCAGGGCAAGTCTTGGTTGATGTGGAGTACAATAGCCAGCATCTGTCCCAATCATTGCTCATTGTTCAGGCTGAAAGGGAAGGGAATTGAGCGAACTGATGCACCAACTGATAGTCTTCACTTAAGTTGAAGGCTATCCAGGATGCGTCCGCTCCACATGTGGCAGAATTACGCTCCTTGATAGCAATAAGAAACTGTATTGACTCCAGTTACGAACCCACCGGTGACTGTGAGTGAGACTCATCCCAGGTCTCTTCTCATTTCAAGGGGAATGGACTTGGACCAAATGTCATGCTTTGAGTTCCAGATCTCTGTGTCCTAACTTTGTGCATGTATTGTTTTCTTACAGCAAGTCTTTCTCTGTGCCCCAAGGGAACATTCTTGAAGACCAAACTGTACTGTGTACCGGACTGTGGCCCGGGCTACTATGGAGACACCTCAACAAACACCTGTCAAAAGTGTTCCTCCAAATGCAGGACGTGTAAGGATGGTGGACTGGATAACCTTTGTACAAGTTGCAATTCCCCATTTTTTCTGAGAGGTGAGGTTATTTAATTTTTTAAGTGACAGTTGTAACAGATCAACTGTATGTAAGGTCCCAACCCCCATAGTAAAAAAATGGGATATCAGACAAGTTAAACAAGAGTTCTCCAAATTAGCTTGCTCTCGATTGAGAGCAAGTTAGTTTAGCGCTTTCATTGCACTTCAAGGAGCTCAGTTAGAATAATTTTGAGTCATTTTGGTAATGTCAAAAATAACTTTGAGTTGAGGGAAACTTGAAAATAATAGTTAATAAGGTAGAAAAACACCAAAGAGATCATTTTAAACAACAAAGGAGCAAGGATGGTTAAAGATGGAGAAGATTAAGAAGGATTACAAACAATACACTTGAAAAATCATGGTAAGTTTAACATTTGAAGATGTGCAAAGTGTTACATAGCTTTGTTAAATCTGTTAAAATTTATATCAGGGTAAAGTTTCTCAATCTATACACAAGTGACAAATTGGCCTGTAATTTCAATTAGTTCAACATGTGTGATAGTCTTTGTTGCCGGAGTCCATTAATCTTTCCTCTAATCTTGCCAATTTAGCCAAAAATGGGGAGGTGCATTGGCTTCATGGTTAGTGCGCTCAACTCCGGAGCGAGTGGTCCGGGTACGAGCCCTGGCTGGGGACATTGTGTTGTGTTCTTGGGCAAGGCACTTAACTCTTATAGTGCCAGGAGAAATGGGTGCCAGCGAATTTCATGTTGGGGGTAACCCTGCAATGGGCTAGCATCCAGTGGGGAGTACATGTAGGAATACTCCTATAGTCACTTCACATGTATACTAGTGAAACTGGGTTTTTGCAGCTCCACCCTTATGAGCCACTTGATTCGTATAATTTTACCAATGTCTTGATAATGTTTTACGTCTTTCGCTCTAGGAAAAACAACAACAACAATAATAATAATAATAATAATATTTAGCGAGGGAATCCAACTCGCCAAAGGCGGTTTTCAGTTGAGCCCCCTTAAATAAAAAATCACCTAAAACTGACATAAATAAGAATTACCTAAATAAATTACTACAAGCTAAAATAAATAAGAGTAAAAAGAGTTCGTATTAGTTAAAAGTTAAAATTCTAAAGATTAAAATTAGCTAAAATCGTTCAAAAAAGTTTTCAGTTTTGCTTTAAAAATGGACAAAACATGTGTGTCTTTTAATTCACATGGGAGGCAGTTCCAGTCCTTCGCGGCTTGATAAATGAACATTTGTTTGCCCCAGTTAGTGTGAGGGAGGGGCAAACAAAGATCGTTCAATTGTCTCATATTGTGCAAGTGAACAGCTTGATTTCTAATAGAACTGAAGTCAAAATCTGTTGACCCAATTAAGCACTTATGAATTGCGGTGCAATGATGAAAAAATCACCTTAAAGAAAGTGGCTTGAAATCAAGGCTTTTCGAGGCTTGAGTTGATGAGCTTCGGATTGGAAGGCCCAACTATACTTTAGCAGCATTATTTTGAAGTACCTGCAGTTCTGACATTATGGTGAGATTGTTCTTGTCCCCGCAAACGAGGTCACCATAATCAAAGAGTGGTAGGATTAAGGTGTTGTATAGGGTGACCCTGGCTTGAAATGCCAGTACATGTAGATTTCTAACTCTCCTGATTAGGCCTATCCTTTGATTAAACTTCTTACAAACAGAATCGATGTGATCTGCCCAGGACATAGACTGATGAAGTGTTACGCCCAAATACTGGAATGATTCTGTTGTATTGATTACAGCACCCTGTACTTGAATAGAAGTTTCCTGGATATGTTTTAGTTTGTGTGGACTCCCAAAGATGACATAGTTGCATTTTGGTAAATTAAGAGTCAGGAGATTTCTGGAGAACCATTCTGACACTGTCTTTAAGTCAACATTGAGGTGACGTTGAAGATCAGAAAGATCTTTAGATGAGTAGTAAAGTACAGTATCATCAGCATAAAGAATGATATCACTTGCTAAAGGACAGTTTGGAAGATCGGAAGAACAAATTCCAAGAGGCACTTAACAGTAATATACATCTAATGCCTATCTAATACTTTACATCTAATTCCAAGGTTTTTTTTTTCAACAGACACATCATGCGTCAGAAGTTGTGGTAGTGGCCTCACCAAAGGCCCACCAGTTACTCAGATTAGACTTGTGGGTGGAAGTAACCACTTTGAAGGCCGAGTTGAAATTAATCATGACGGGGTCTGGGGCACAGTTTGTGATGATTCCTGGGATATCCAAGATGCTACCATTGTGTGTCGGGAGTTATTACTAGGAAAGGCCCAGGAGGCCGTGAAATTGGGGAGACTGGGCAAAGGAAAAGATTCACAGCCTATTTGGCTCTCAAAGGTAACAAGAAGATCTTTTAGATCTTATAAATGCGCATGTAAAATTTTAGCACTACTGAGGCAATGTAGTGCACATTCCAAAGCTGTCCTTGATGATTAACTGATTACTATACACACCACATCACTTTATCAATAAAATTGCTCATAACGAACGAAAAACAAACTAGTATCTCGCTATTAGTAAAGCTATTTTAAAATAAACAGCATTCTTCCATAATAGTTAAAATTAAATTTGTCTGTGCTATAAGTAGCCTGTGTGTAGCTGTAACCACCTCTCCGAGGAAAAACTGGAGAGTTTTAGTTAAGTAGTCACGCGAGTCACACAATCCTAGGTTTCTGCTATCCACTGCTAATTTTAGAACTGCATGTTCTGGGAAGCTTTTGTTTACCTTGGCAAATATTCAATTTTCCTTTAAATATCTAAACCCGCTTCGATGAAACAGCCAAAGAATTCACCTCAATTTACTAAACCCACAGCAGATACTCGCAAAATTCAGTCAAACCTCAGTCTAGTTATCCATTATTATTTGTGTTCTCATGTTAAATTATTTTTGTTGTTTTTCTAAAAGGTAAACTGCACAGGATCTGAGACACGCTTGGAGAAATGCGTGCACAATGGGTGGGGTAATCACAAGTGCAGCCATTTTGAAGATGCTGGTGTACGGTGTGCAGGGCCCGATACAACCAGGGAGTGTGTCACTAGCTGTGGGGATGGCTACTACCAAAAGATTGGCAAGCAACAGTGTGCAGCATGTTCTCCAAGTTGCCTGACATGTGTAGATACCCCAACCACATGTACCAGCTGCGACCCCTCACGATTTCGTAAAGGTAATCAAATTACGCCATCTGCATAGTGATACCTACTGTCGTGTCTTTTGTGTGAACTTTTGTGTAATGATGTAATAGTTATGTAATCCTAGTGATATTGCATGCACGTGGGATTTTTCCTTTGTATCAGGGCATTTATTAACTAAATTGTGTTCGCGGAGAAAAATTAGTTAGTTCGCGTAGTATGCGAAGAAAGATTGTAATTCAGAGTGTTTCTAACCGCAGCTAGGACTTCGAAAACTCTGAAGAGAAAATAAAGAATTGGACTTTACACCTACATAAGTGCATCCGCGTTCAAGGAAGACTGTCGTAGTGTGATTTTGGTTTCAATTTATGTTTTATTTATTAACAAGTTGTGCTGTCAGTATTGAATGAAAGTTGTAGAAATGTTTACTTTGTTTAGATGGGGCTAAATGTTATTTAGGCAAAGTTAAACCTCAAGACAATGCAGGTCGGTGGTCATTTGGACCAGGAGGGCTGGGTCTTCCGTGCAAGTTTTGCTGGGGCACCCTGCAATTCATAGAGCCAGTTTCTTGCTTGCATTTGTCCGCTGCAGGTCAGCCATTTGCTTTGCATTAAGCTTGCCTGCTGTGGTCCTTTGTAGCCCTTTTTGCCCACTCCATTCCCCCCCCCCTCCTAAGAGGATGAATCTGGTAGTATTGGTTGGTAAGTATTCCACTGAACGATTCAGTGTGACAGTGCCTAGTGGTGGCCACTCCTAGGGTGCCATGGATACCTCCTTTCTGTGTTAAATGTTCCTCGGCTACTACCACCTCAAGGCACTAATGCCCAAGCTTATCTATATTTGATGATTTCAGCTTGACTTGTTCTGTAAGCATGTCGAGGCCACACATTGCAATGGAAAATGCCTTATTGTTGCTAAAACTGACTGCATACAAAGCTATTTTGTTTCTGCTCTTTACCAGTTTTCATGTGCTTACAATTTTCATTTTTACTTTAAAAGGCAAAAGCTGTGTGACAACATGTGGACCAGGCTTCTATGGTGACACTTCTGATAGACAATGTAAACCATGTGACCCTAGTTGCCGGACATGCGCAGATGGAAGGTCATCCACTTCTTGTACAACGTGCCCAGATGATCGGTACCTGAAAGGAGGCCAGTGCGTGGTGAGTTGTGCCCCATCGCTAGTTGGTCAACCACGACAGATACGACTTGCAGGAATTAATTCCACTGAGCTTGAGGGCCGATTGGAAGTCTTTGTCAATGGACAATGGAGCACGGTTTGCAACAGGTTGTTTGACTTTGCCGAAGCTACTGTAGCTTGTCGGCAGCTTGGGCTCGGAGGTGCTTTACGAGCTGTTAAGAAAGCTGTGTACGGGTTTGGAAGTGGCTCAGTTTGGGCGAACGACATGAACTGCACTGGACGGGAAAGCAGTTTGTTCGAATGCAAGAATGCACCTCGTGCCGGTGGCAGGCGTTGCTATCATACCAGCGATGTTGGAGTTGTTTGCACAGGGCCAAAAAGCGGTCTGCCTCAGACAAATCAATGCTTGAAGCAGTGCAAACCTGGATGGTTTAAGAATAACATGGATGTTTGTGAGTTATGTGACGCTCAGTGCTCTGAATGCCTGGGAACGAGCTCTCGCTGCACAAAGTGCAAAGCCCCGAAAGTCTTGTATAATAATACATGCATTGATGAATGTCCTGCTGGAGAGTATGCCCATCTTCCTTCCAGGGAATGCCGCAAGTGTGACACCAGCACATGTGTGACATGTGCAGATGGAACTGATCCGAAGAACTGTACTTCATGCAAGGCTCCTTACGCACTAAAGGGTGGCATATGTGAATCCGATTGCAGCCCTTATTTGTATGAAAAAGATGGCGTCTGTGTTAGTGACTGTGGTAGTTCATTTTATAAGTTTGATAAGAACCATTCCTGCCTGTCGTGCCCACCTGAATGTTTGCAGTGTAAGCTTGTCAATGCTAAAGATACTCCGCAATGTACAGTGTGCACTCCACCCCTGGTGTTTGACAACAATGCTTGTCTCCAAAACTGCTCTGGTGCAAAGGTTTCTGTTCCAGTCATACCTAAGATTTCTAACAATACGTCTGCAAATGGACCGCTGGTACGACTGAGTAATGGATCGGACTATTTGGAAGGTGTGTTGGAAGTATTTCACCAGGGAGTTTGGGGAACTGTTTGTGATGATGGATGGGACGACAGAGAGACATCCGTGGTATGTAGAGAGCTTGGCCTTGGAACTGCAGACTCTGGTGCATCACTGACTCACATCCCAAGACAATCGTCAGAGTTACCTAATGGCAAACTTTGGCTGGATGATGTTTTCTGCACAGGAAACGAGAAATCTCTCCATGAGTGTCGTCACAGTCCCTGGGGTACAACTAACTGTAGACACGAGGAAGATGCTGTACTTCGTTGCTCAGGACCGGGCGTGAGGACCTGCCAGCAAAAGTGCCCAGACGGCTTTTACCAAAACGTAGGAAGAGCCTGCTCACAGTGCAATGTCTCGTGTAGCACGTGTATTGGCACTGCTGACAATTGCCCAACTTGCTCAACCGGTTATTACAAGAAGAACTACACATGCGTGGGTGATTGTGGACGTGGTTTCTATCTTGCAGTTGACACGTGCAGTAAATGTAATGAAACGTGCGGCAGCTGCGATATGAAGCCAGATAACTGCACGTCATGTGATCCTCCCAGGTTCAAGAACAACACAAGTTGTGTGACGGACTGTGCACCTAGGTACAAACCAACTACCATACCACAAGTACGTCTTCGTGGCGGTCCGACGTCATCTGAGGGACGTGTTGAGGTAATTAATTTCCTCATTAACAATGAGATTATGAGCTTAAAATTTCTATTTACACAATAAAGTAACTATCAGGAACTATCAGGAGCAAATATGCTAGTTTAGTAATTTGGCTATATCAACTAAGTTGAAAATGTAAATTAGCCACCGTAACGAGTTAAAAAGCTGACGTTTCGAGCGTTAGCCCTTCGTCAGAGCGAAGTCTTCGAAGCCCTTCGTCTGACGAAGGGCTAACGCTCGAAACGTCAGCTTTTTAACTCGTCACGGTGGCTAATTTACATTTTTAACTTAGTTGATATGACCAAATTACCTTGTTACCCCCACCGACGAAGCACCACAGTTTCTGCAAAACTCCAAGAAGCGGCCGTAATTTTGTTAATAATGGCACACTGCTACGCTACTCACTATCTATCACAGAATAGATAGTGGGTAGCGTAGCCAATCAGAGCGCGGCATTTGTGATAGAACGCTAGTAGATTTATACTAATAGCTGATATTTGTAGATCACTTTGCAATGTTTGCTAGCCAATCTTTGTGGATTCTCGCTCGCTCTCCCTCCCACCCCTCCCTATTGGTTTGCTAGTTTCTTGGTAAGTCTGGGCTGTGCTCTAGAGGAGCCCGGGTGCCACAGGTGACCAAACTTCTTCTCTGGACGACTGGAAAAGCAAACTTTTTTCATGTCAGCTTAACTCCTGGGCACCCAGGATTTCATGGTTAGAGACCTTTGGGCTCCACATAATTTTTCTTAGACCTCAGCCTTGTAAGTATCGGCCGCTTTTGTCGGGTGGTTCCTGCTTCCACATTTTCCGTGGATACCTCCCTTTAGCTTATGGGTTTTGCTCCTCGCTAACCATTCAGACACCAGTTTCCAAGCTCATCTATTTGTGTTGAGTTTATTGTAAATCTACTAGTTGCTCAGAGCTTTTTTGAAATCCTGGTCACAGACACTTAAATTCACCTAAATTAATGAATAACGAGATAAACCTTCATTTGCTTGACAAACAAGATCAGTAATGTTGTTGTACATGATGTCGTCTCATGCTACTTTCTCCCTTATTTTTGATTCCGCTTCAGATTTATCGCAGTGGCAAGTACGGGACTGTTTGTGATGATTCCTGGGATATCAAAGATGCCAATGTGGTGTGCAGAATGCTGGGAATGGGAAATGCCACGGCTGCTACTGTGCGAGCAAAGTATGGTCAAGGAGTGGGAATTGTTTGGATGGATGATGTAAATTGTACCGGTAAGTACAAGTCGAAAAGGGGTTCGATTACCGCACAAGTCTAACTCGTTATGACATTTTGATGGAAAAGGTATCCCTTTAGCACTCATTTAACTGAAAGAGGTACCCTTTTCACAAAGCTACTTAAGAACACCATATCCGTGGAAATGAAGTTAATGATATGGAGACTTGCTAAATGTTACAATACAGTTGCAAAGTGTGTCAATTTTATACCTGTATGTCCCTTTTCAATGCCTACATGAGAGATATCCTACCCTTTGATATACCTCAACTTGTAAAAACCGACCCTTTTACAGTTATATACCTCACACACACTCAATCGTCTTCCTTCCTGGTGAAACATAGTTTGTCCACTAGCACCCGCTGCCTGACCCTATTTTGAGTACGTGGTGTCCCGCAAGAAAATTGCTCCTGAAAGCTATATAATAAATCCTTTTGATCTCGTCCCATAAACACCCAAAAATTCATAGAAATTTCTCAAATATTCACTAAGTTATCATATGACAATGTGTGTCAAATGGCACTCTTAGGGATAAAAGGGTTAACTGGCTGGCTGTTGCCAAGATGTTGTTTAGGCAGTTGGGATGCACTTCTGGCCTTTGCTGTTGTGGAGAGGTTAACAACAATGAATATATGGACCGTCCAGTGGGACAAAATATAGTCGCCGTTATAGATAGCCGTTATAGAGAGCCGTTAGTAGAGGTTCGACTGTATATGAAATGATGCTGATAGACATCTTCTTCTTCTTCCTCTCAGGAAAAGAACTGTCATTGATTAACTGCCCATTTAGTGGCTGGGGCAATGAAAATTGTGACCATAACGAGGATGCCGGGGTAGTTTGCCAAGGTCCCAGTAGCACCCAAGATTGTGTTTCTGACTGTGACCTGAGTAATGGATCGTTTCTAGACTCTCAAAACGGGTGTGGAAAATGCAGTATAAATTGCTTAACCTGCTCTGGAAATCCAGAAAACTGCACATCATGCCCACCAGAAACGTTTCTTAACAAGACAGGAAACGTGACGTACAATTGCGTGTCAATTTGCATAGAGCGTTACTTTTCAGACCCCGTCACGCGAAGTTGCTTGCCTTGTGACAAGGAATGCTACAACTGTGAAGGACAGAGTGACAACTGTACATCGTGCGATGCAAAAAAATATCTTAGACAATCAAAATGTGTTAAAACGTGCCAGGATAATGAGATGATCCTTCAAGGTGTGGACGATATTCGCCTGGTTGGCGCAAATTCAACAGTTGAGGGTAGAGTCGAGGTTTTTCATGACGGGGAATGGGGCACAGTTTGCGACGACTCTTTTGATCTCAACGATGCACACGTGATCTGCCGACAGCTGAAGCTGGGAAAGGGAGCGGAAGCTCGCTCCAGAGCCAAATATGGGCAGGGAACTGGAAAGATTTTCATTGATGATCTGCAATGCCTTGGCACTGAAAGGAATATAAAGAACTGCCCAATGAGAGCCGGTAGGGGTACATGGCAAACTTCCTTGCATATGGCAGCTGCACCCGTAGTATGAGTGGAAGTCAAAACCAAACTGTCCTAACAAAATGACATGATTATTGTCTTTTTTTCGCAGCTAACGTAAATAAAGATAATGCTAAATTTGCTTTGGACTCTTCTAATACTTAACTCGAAATTTCTGGGTTAAATTTGACGAAGAACAACATATTTTGTTGAAAATAACGCCCTATTTTCCTACCTGGCGGCACTTGACAAACTATGAGCGAGTTCTTGGACATGGGCGACCCGTTTTTCGCGCTAGATTAAAAGCTTGGAGACACAAAATGGTTCGAATTTTCACTTTTACAATCTGATATCATAATATAATGGCTTTTGGAATATTATAAAATCATTTTCTTGAACATTCAATGCCGTTTCCTTTGGGAAAAGTTGCCTGACTGTACTCCTTTTCCTGCAGGCGTTTGACATGAGTACAGTACAGTTTTTCCTGCCTTCTGAATCCTGGTTGTTCATTATTCAAAGTTTGGTGCAGGCAGGATAGTGATGACAGTAAGGATGATGATGACGATGATAAACAACATTTTCTCTCTTTAAGGTGGAATTGGAGCTCACAACTGCAGACATACAGAAGATGCCGGAGTCAAGTGCACTGGTCCAGATATGTCACTCAAATGTACATCTTCTTGTGGCGCTGGTTTTTTCATTGGAAAAGGAAAAAGATGCGAAAGGTGCGATTTGAAGTGCAAGACCTGCAATGGAACGGCATCTTCGTGTAAAAGCTGTGATTTCCCTTACTTTTACACTGCCTCGGATTGCGTGACAAAGTGCCCGCCTGGTTTCTATGGTAATGTCAATGATCGTTCATGTAAACCCTGCGACAAAATCTGCCAGACGTGCTCGGATGGGGAGACTGGAGACAAATGCAGGTCTTGCCCAGATGGCTCATTTCTTAGTAAGTATTTTATATATAAAAAACATATTAAATAAGCGAGTCACATATTAAGTAAGGTAACGTTAGTCGCGTCATCTCGTGTTTTCTTTTTGTCACATCGACGTAAGCTAATGGTATAATCTGGAGTGATAAAAAGGGGTACTACCTGTGTCAACTATCATACATAGAAGTCAATAGTTTGAGCATAAATCGAAACCTCTATAAGTTAACTATGTACATGTATATCGTTTTCATAGTAAATGGTTTGAACCCAAGAGTATCAGTAGTTCGTATAGTGTGATTGTGTCTGGCTGAGGGTAGTTCTGTTGTTGGTGACCAGCAACAGTTACCTTCAGAACTTCCCTCACCTGGACAATCGCACTACGAAGTACATCTTCCTCACAGACACTTTGAAGATGCAAAGAAGCAGCCACATCCATTTTATTAAAAACTGCACACTGCTATGTTACTCCTTATCTGCAACAGAATAGATAGTGTGTCTTGTAGCCAATGAGAGTATGGCATTAGAACGATAGTGTACTTTATGTTATATTATAGATACAAAAGCTACAGGATAGAGCAGCCCGTGTTTTCATTTACCCAAACTATGATTTAGATGCTGCTTGTCATCTGTTCAAACTTCTCGGGTGGAAGTATCTGCATGCCAACTGCAAATGTAACGAGCTACGATGGTTTGCAAGTCTCAGTTCTGAGTTGTAAATTCAAAAGGCGGGAAACCACATTTAATCTATTGAGGCATTGTCTTACTAATTACGTTAACGATTTGGCTTACAGATGGCAGTGCCTGCATCAAAGATTGCGGAGATCTTCGTTCCGTGTCATCACTGTTTCTTCCAAAGCCATCGCGGCCAGTGGTCCGACTAGCTGGGGGCGCCGTAGGAGAGGGTCGCGTTGAGGTGCTGTATGATGGAGTCTGGGGAACAGTTTGTGATGATGACTGGGACTTGACCGATGCAAACGTTGTTTGTAGAGAACTTGGATTTGGGAAGGCAAAAGAGGTCAAACTGCATTCCTTTTTTGGCAAGGGTGAGTCTGTGTTTTTCTTAGCGTGACATGAATGCATTTGCGTGACAGATCACGCGAACGAATTTGGATTTGGGAAGGCAAAAGAGGCCAAAAAAGCATTCTAGTCTTGGCAAGGTTCGCTTAGCGTGACATGAATTTATTTGCGTGACAGATCACGCAATTCAGCTAGTTTTGATCTGCTGACATAGTAAGCTTGTGTTTATTTGTTTTGGTTTTGAAGGAAGCGGTATAATATGGATGGATGACGTTGGCTGTGTCGGCTTTGAGTCTTCGCTGACCCATTGTCGTCATTCCGGCTGGGGACTAGGCAACTGTGATCCAACCCACGGTGAGGATGCTGGTGTAGTGTGTGACAATACAACTGTGGAGGAACTCAGCAATAACTTCTGTAGGGAGGTCAATTATGGTTCATGCGATGAACTACAGGTATGCAAAACAAGATTGATATATCGACTCACTGATTGACTGACTGACTTGACTGACAGACTGACTGACTTGATGACTAACTGACTGACTGACT
>Ga0126337_10001028_pt1 | contig 16038 bp, 16 predicted proteins | sample DipCmetagenome_FD_92527 | JGI IMG/M metagenome (GOLD analysis project Ga0126337, IMG submission 92527) | Coral microbial communities from La Bocana,Puerto Morelos, Mexico - Diploria C A metagenome | ecosystem: Host-associated > Invertebrates > Cnidaria > Coral | place: La Bocana,Puerto Morelos... | reverse complement strand
CTTTTTCGCTTCCTTTTCACTTCCTTTTCACTTCCTCTTCACTTCCTTTTCACTTCCTTTTCACTTCTTTTTCACTTCGTTTTCACTTCCTTTCACTGTCTTTTCACATCCTCTTCATTTCCTTTCATGTTTACCTTGCAGTAACTTCCTGAGTCTTGCACTAAAATCTAGTCAAAACAATCTGAATCTGCAACATGCATCCAAAAGAAAATCCTGCAGCACATAGATCTCGCCACAGCGAGAGGTCTTGCACCAACATCTAGTCAAAACAATCTGCATCTGGAACATGCATCCAAAAGAAAATCCTGCAGCAGGATGTTGCTACTGACTATGTTTTGCAGATTGCCCGTAGGGACGTACAGCTGGTCAGACTTCAATACAGACAGCCACGGGACGGTGACCGCAAAGATTATCGCGCAGTGAAAAGGAGAAGAAGAGGCACATCGAGGGCTAAAGATCTGGCATAGCGACAGTGGAACTTTGCCTGGTGTGTCTTTCTGATTTCTGCCACTGGAAGGGGATGTTAGCCTCTATAAGGAGAGCTGATCTGGCCACTGGAGCAACTGCGGGTCTATTTGTCGGAGGAGTAGTACTGAGAGCCGGGGTTGTGTATATTCCTGAGAGCCGGGGTCGTTTCACGGGTCGTCTCACTGTTTCATCTGATCACCCCTTTTCGTTTTGTTGTTTTTGCTTTGCTGTTTTTTTTGGGTTGTTTTGGGTTTTTGTTGGCTTGTTCTCTGGGTCTTCAGACCTTTCCCATCTATCTTCAGATACCTAAGAACGGCTATCTTGGACAACAACTGCCACTATCGTCATGATGAGCGCAGCAATGGAGCAAAAAAAATCAGCCACGCCACAAAATGCGTTTTTTGTGGTCGAACTTGCACTGCGAGATAATCACACTAATGGTAAAAAACGTCGTTCCCTGATGCGGTTCCCGGTCCCCTTGGACCAAACGAAACGGAAAGTTGTTCGCGAATCAAAAACTATAGCAATAAACTTAACTGAATCTCTTCTTCAATAAGAAAAGCTACAAACCAGATCAAAGCAAGTTCCACTTTGCACCAAACGACAGAAAATACTCTGCTTTCAAAGATTCACCCAGCTTGCCGATTGAGTTGGTACTGCCGACGGCCCATCCAAAACTGCCTTAAAATGCCAATGTGTGGCAAGCTCATGCACAGTTTTCGGTGCACTTTGATTTTGTCCTGAATTTTTGTTGTTTGGAATAGAATTCTATTCTTCCACAGTGAGATTCCAGGACAAACCTTGTGCTGGTGCAGTTCTGCAGCCGGACTGTCAGGCGGAACTTTGCTGCAGGTCCTGCGTGGACACTGCGTAAAGGAAGGCGCAGTGGCGTGGCAGATTGCCCGGAGATACTGACACTGTTGACTTAGCCTGCAGTTTGGAGACCCTCCAGATGTTTCCTAGTTGACGCTGGACCCGAAGATGTTCATCTACCTTTTTCTGAACTTCTACGAAGGAATGCTTTCTCACATTTCAAACACAGAAAGCAGTGTCGACACGGTACGTCCAGAGTGCAAGTCAGCCTTCTATTCCTGGATGTCACAATGCTGATGAGTGGCTCTACTTGGTGAAACGCTGTAGGTGCCATTGTGATGTCTCTACACGACGCAGAGAGCGGTCTCAGCTTAAGGCATGATACATCTGGAAGAAGCTGGATATTCGGTGGCGCTGCACACACCTTTGAGCAACGAAAGTGCAAACAGAACAAGAAAGAAACCCAAGGACTACGCAAGAATCGAACTCTTGTCAGGCACAAAAACGAGTTGCTGTCATGGAATAATCCAATCTCAACGGGTCCACGGTGCTTCTTTCCTCTTCTCGCTTGAGAATATGGATTTTTGGGTTATCTCTGTTAACAGACTCGCCCCTGTTGACTGCTCTATGTGCTTTTGAGTCACTGGCCAACACCCTGTTAGCCAACTTGTCCGTTGTCCTATCCTTGCCTTGCACCAATTTTGACTCTTCCGAGAAGCATCACTCTCTGCGTGCTTTCGGTTTAAGTTGTTTGTTTAATTTGTTTATTTGCATTTTTGGCCTAAGTGATCGATGTTTTCGCTTTTGTTCAGTTCATTCACATCCAACAACGGGTTAGATCATGCTGACTGACGGGCGACCCGCCCTGGACCTTTGTGGCACCAAAGCAGCTTGCAGCAACAAAAAATCTCATCAGGCACAAAACTGCAATCAGGATAGTGCCCTGAAAAAGACGTGAGAGGACAAGAAATGCAGCAACCGCAAGACAGGAATTACAATGACCACGCCAGCTTTGACTCCGACAATAACTTCTCTCTCTTGGATAAAACTATTGTCTTGGTTTCCAAAAAAAGTTCTAAACGCGTATAAAAACCAGCGTCCTAAGCAAAGTCCTTCCCAGTATAAGGTACTGCCACTTATTCCACATATAGTTTCATAGAAATATCCTTGGCTTCTGAAGGCTTACTACAGAGGAACATGCGAATTTTTTGAAAGAGTTTAGATTTTAAGTTTCCAAGTCAAAAAGTAGAATAATTTTTTTTAATTCCTCATGTTGCGTTCATCATAACGATCATAGCAGTTGTAGTCAAAAATATTCCAGAACGACAAGTCTGGTCTGAAAGTAAAGACTCATCTACAAGATGGATTTTTCCACACCTCCAACTTTTACCTATTTTCTTAGATGGTTTGGAAATTAATTTTTTTTCTTCACTTTTTTCAGTTAGATTGCAGAAATTGGAAAAACATTTTTTGGTTTCTAGGATTTTCAGATTTTTTGCAAAAACATCATATTTTTCTATCTTTTTTGGATTTTTGATATCAGTATTGGAAAATCTATGTTCTTTTTTTTTTTTCATTTTTGGTGTTTTGTTTTTCAGAAAACATCTTTTCCTTAAGTTTTAGATGTCTAACTTGGAAATGCAAAAATGCAAACACGCTTTCGAAGACTGAAAAATGAAAAAAAACTCGAATACATCCAAAAATTGATTTTTTGAATCCAAAGATTTTATTTGAAAGATTGATTTTTGAATTTTAGTAGAACAATTCTCAGAAATTCTCAGAAATTCCAAACTTCATTTTTGGACTTGAATTTACGTATTCTAGAAACAATATCAATTCTTGTGTTTCAATTTTATGGCCGAACTTGAGCGCTGAAAAAAAATGAATGAAGAATGATCGCAATTCAGCTTTAACGTGAAAGAAAGGGACATCATGAATTTTATACGCGTTTTTTTCCACATTCATTATTTCATTGCATTGCCTCCGCAAAATGTAGGTTCTGCAGGAATCTGTCCATTACGTGTCTCCATTCAAAGAGTAGACTTCCTTCACAGATTTTGAAAGCCATCTAGTTTTAGTCTGCCGCATCTTTTTTAAATCAAAAAATCTGGGCAAATTGAGCCATAAACAAACAATACTTGGATAGTTCTAGTAGTTTCTATTTTTGATGCCTCCATGTTTTGGAACATTTTCCAATGTTGCCTCCAATATCTCATTGCTTGATCTCTGACTGATTGGTTTGTCTGCAGGCAGTCTATGAATGTTAATGGAATTTGAAGGTCTTTCGTACGCACTTCATTCATTTTGTTTTTTCTGGGCCAACTGAATAGTTTCAAGGCCATACACGAATTACGATTTGATCATGGAGTTGAGGAGTCTGAGTTTTCATGATACATTTGTACAAGCTCTGTCCCAAAAAAATTGGAACGGACATGGACAATACTGGAAATAGTGATGATAATGATGATGGCGGTGACGATGATGACGATGATGACGATGACGATGATGATGATGATGATGATGATGATGATGATGATGACGATGACGATGACGATGACGATGATGGTTTTGATGAGGGCACTGATGAAGACGCATCAGCGTTAGTCAAAACAACGACGGCGATAATGAAAAATGCTGATGATGATGATGAAGATGATGGAGGGGGGTGATAATGATCACGATGATGATTGAGACAAGGATAACGAAAAATGATCATGATGATGATGATGATGCTGTGATGATGATGATGATGATGATGATGATGATGATGATGATGAAAATGTTGAATAAGCATGAAGAAATGATGATGAGGACGAAGATGACGATGTTGATGATGAAAACATTAGGATGATGATGATCATGAGGATGGCCGAGCCCAATCACGATAACAACGAAAACGATGACGATGACGATGATGGTGATGATGATGATGATGATGAATGATAATGAATGATAATGAATGATGATGAATGATGATGAGAAGGATGATGAAAACGAAGATGGTGAGAACGATGATCATGGTGAGAATGATCATGGTGAGTGATGCTGATGATGTCCCTGATGCTGTGATGAGGAGAATGAGGCGGACACTAATAATATCAAAAAAAATAACAATTAGAAAATAATAGTAATAATACGGATGATGATGATGGTGGTGACCCCCCGATCATGATGATCAAAAAATGATGCAGCATCACCATCGTCACCATTGCATCATCATCATCATCATCATCAACATCATCATCATCATCATCATCAACATCATCATTGCATCATCATTGCCCTTTTTCAATAGTTTTATTGGTTTCATCCCTTTTCCATATTATCATTAACTTTTTTGTTTGTGCCCAACTGCTCAGTTTTTGCAGTTTGCTTGACTCAAACTCGTCCTGGCAAATTTTTTTCTGAAAAAGGACTCCGGGGCTTCGCTTCCGGGTTAGGCCCAAGATATGTCCAGTTCCACCATGCATGACACATCAACCCTCAACCCCCGAACAAAAATGAGTTTTTCAATCTTCCTTGCTCAGGTTTGTGAAATGTACGTTGCGTGGCAAACAAAAACCTCAGCAAATTTGCACTTTAAACTGATGTGTATGCATAGTTTCATGCATCAATTTGTGGAGTAATGTGGAAACTTAAATTAATCTTGCAATCATGTTTGTTGCATAGCCGCCTTCTTGCATCCGGTTTTTGAAATTATAGTCAAAGATAGAATCCAAATGATTTTTTATCAGGTGAAAAATTTTGGTGCTTCGGTGATTTTTTGAAAGAGATGAAACGTATTTTGTTTTTGAGTCGGGGCGTCCCAATTCGGCGTCCCAATTAAAACGTTGGATGCTTGCAGATCACCAAGTGGCTGTTGTCCGCGATGCTGTTTTTTTATATCACCCGCAGCGGGCCCTGGGAGGGCTCCCCGCCGCTGGCGTGCCTGGCAGGCAAGAAAAAATACGTTGAACAATTTGGCGACGTACGAGTGTTCTTTTGCTCACTAAATTTTTCATCACAATTTTGACATGAAATTTGGAAATTTGGAACTTAATGACTTAAAACTTGGCACTCAGTTGTTGCTTCCTTTTCGTGCAGGCAGCGGGGAAGTTTGCTCTCATGGCACATGCTGTGCTTCGACTTGCAGCATGTTTCGAGGCCAGTCACAGTGACGTCCCATCACCCGGTTGTTCTTGTTGTCAATGGGGTTCTTTTCTTGATGGGATGGAAACAACGGGAAAAATTGGAAAATTATCTCAAATTTTGTGCATGGACACTTATGAGTCATCGATGTCTCAGAAACTCCTGGACCCCTGTGCAGATAATGTGGCTCTCGGTCCTGCTTCCAATGGGCACTGCCCTTGAGTTGTCACAGGAGTGGATGGAACTCGCTGGGGCCACGGCACTGGCAAGTGAAATTTGGCAAGTTGTGAGTGTCTTCTCAGGACCTTGATGTAAACTATGTGGCAGAGATGTTGGATAAGTTGCAGGATCCGGGGGGGTTGGGTATTGTTCTAAAGTTTCCAAATTTTTCCAAGGCATCCCCGATGGCATGTGTCGATGTTTGTCAACTCATAGACCTTAACAAACGCCTTGTGCTAGGCTTTCGTGAAGCAGCAGAGCTTCATCACACACCAACATTTTCACGGTGAAGTGAAACGGTTGCGTGGCACCATGGCGCAGGTCAATGTAGCTTGTCCTGAATTAGCTTTCCAAACATTTCACTTGAGGGGAAGAAGATGACATGTTCAACCTCTAATGGTCGAAAACATGTCTGTTTTACTTAAAGATGCGAAACCGCAGGAAGATGAGATGTGCAGGAAGGATGCACCATTGGTTGAGTTGAAACTAAGACCTTGAAGTATAACATCATTGTAAACAAAAATCACCTCCCTCGCACAGCATGCAAGCCTTTTGATTGGGTTGTTCTATATTCAAGTCCTGCTTCGGAGGATACCACCAATCTGGAGCTGCTGAAGGAGACATTGAAGCAGACCGAACGAGAGAGGCCGGGCCATTCGCGTCGCTTCGTTCGTCTTGTCTTCACCTTCCAACCGACCGACCAATCGACTGTCCCAGGGTGGAGGCAGAAGCAGCATCACTGGAAGCGATGCAATACTATCACACGGTTCGTTCCGCCTTTGGATCCAGAGGCGCGTTTTGGAGGAATTCCATGGAATTTTAGGTTGGGGAATCTGGAGGAGCGTTTTGGATATCCCCAAAATTGTTGTTTTGATGTGGGTTTTTGTAGCAACATTGGAAACTCTGCAGGAGGTGCTCCCAGCTGTGATTTCTTGACATGTGGACGCCATGCGGTGTGTAAGCCAGGGGTGCTCAGTGGAATGTCACCTAAAAAAACTGTCTGTTTCAGAAAGGGTGGATTTGTTGCTTTGTAAATCTTGTATGGACTCAGGTCAAACGAGAATAAAAGGGCCTTCTGCGAATGTGTGGCTTGGTGACAGTCACACGGGGCATTTTCGCACCACTCGCATCAGATAGTTGGTGTTTTTTTCTCGACTCTGTAACATGGTGAAGACCTGGTGTGGGGAAAAAAACATGGCAGACGTGTGACTGGGTCGTCTAACCCTTTTGGAACTCCAGGTTCCATGCTTCAGTGGAGATGGCTTCACATGCCGGCCTGCCAAATGTACAGCTGACACCTTCTACTCACCACAGACCCTTGGCAGTTTGTCAATTTGAAAAAGGAACGAACTTTGCGTATCTTCTAATAATGGAATATGCAAAGAAGATGTGTGTAAAGTAAAAAACCGTGTACCAAAATATTCAGGGCGCTGAAATCCATGGGTTTTGTGGTATGTGAAGTTGAACATAGATGTTTTTTTGTTTCTAAAACTATTTCCAGCGAAGTCTCATCTGATTCACACGAGTGTTTCCTGCAGAGGTCTCTGAACTCTATTGAACTTTCAGCAGAAAATGGTGTCAGGCCCATCTTGCCGTGGTCTGCCGCCGGCACCAAACCAGATCCCATTACGGCGAAGGATGTCAGCTTGGACCTCACTTTCTGTGAAGCTTTTCGTGTGATTCAAGAGATCAGTTGGTTCAAAGCCTTTATTGAAGCCACTATATAGATGAGTCAGCAAAAAAAAACATCTCTAGTCTTCGGCTTAGGTCTAGCGCTGTTTGGCGAAAATCGTTCCTTGGAAAGGTTTGCTATGTCTTTGTTGTGCGCCGGCTTTGTTTTATGTTGAAACTCAAGGTTTTTTTTTGTGAATTCTCAACTTGGCAGTGGAAAAATGTGTTTTCATCCCAGGTTGCATACTACACTGTTTACTAGGAATAAGATACTTATAAAGAATCCACCTTGCCGGGCAATCTATTGTCACCAAACCTCCGAACTCTGGTAAGGGAATCCCAAAAATGGCATGAAGAAGAACTTCATGTAAATCACTCAGACGATGAGAATCTTCCTTATATGACTTATATACGATATTTCCCCGATATACCTTGTGTATACCTCGTGTTTTCCCAGCATTTAAGCCCGCTTGGTCTTCAGATCATGTTTGACAAATCCATCTGATTAGGCCTTGTGGTGGCTGTCAGAGATGAGATTCTCACCTGCAGTCATGGCAACATTTCTGTTGTGAGCGATGAAAAAAACACCTGGTTGTTTACGGATATATAGGGGGATTTATACTACCCAATTATATGGGGATTGTAATAAACATCAATAAACCATTATAAGGATCCCTATTAACCAACATTAACCAACCAGTATAATGGAAAGTAAAAGTTTTTTTTTTTCGTGACTCATTTGGATGTCTTCACTTTTTGGGCGCATCCTTTTGGAAATAAGTGGAGGTTCATCAAAAAACTCTGTAAAACACTTAAAAGCAAACAGCTCAAGTATGTGCACGTAAAGATACGCAAAGCGTCCCTTGAACTGCGTTGATCGGGTCCAATGATTCTTTGGAGCTGTAGTGGACCCTCTAACCACGATGATAACTAGCCGAAATTGGGTTTCTTCGCAAGACTCTCTTCCTTGGGAAATGGGGTCATTATTTGGTGAACCATGATTGTGGGAGGGTACGCGCCCCTTCCTTTTCTTGTCTCCTTTGGTGTAGTTTGACCCGGACAAGGATTTCGGGATCCCGACCATGTCAAAGTGGATGCAAGTTGCTAGGGATTTGCAGAACATCATGTGGAGATTAAGAAAAAACATCCCTAAAAGATGTAGGCCCATCTTTGGTGATTTTCTTGACATTTTCTGATGCTCAGGTTGCGTAGTAATCAGGGCTTTCTCACTGTGGGTAACGTGAAATCCACGGATGTTGAGTGGGGCGACTGGCAACTCTTCTCCTCTACGGGGGCAGCCTTTGCTCCAAAGTTAGCTGCCAAGCTGCAAGATGAAGGGGTGAAAGCTTTGAGATTGACGACGGTCACTATCAACTATAAATGAACAATTGTATGAGATATACACTCTGAAACAAATGTTTTGACATTGCTTTGAAGGGAGACAAGACAGAATCAGTTCATCAATCTGCTTTTATTTGCCTGTGTTGCGCTTGCAAGGCTTTCTTGCTACAATCCTGTTAGTTGGATGATATTACTTGCCATTGCTGTAAACTTATTTATAATTGTAAGGTTTTTATATAGATATCTTACTTGGTCTTCCGTTGATATTTCTGCTGGGATTCTCATATTAGTCGTTGCTTGTAAATGGTCTTTGTGTTTTTTTAGCTTGCTTGGGCCTCATCTTAGTTGCTGAATGAACCATTTTATCATCATGTGTCAACAATATTTCTCGCTTATAGTCTATCCATTGTACGTTTGTTTCCCCTTCTTTTCATCAGTCTGTGTGATAAGATGGGTAGATACAATCACTGCCGGGTTTTCCGCCTGTAAGAAAAAAAGATTGGTCGCCCATCTGTTTTGTCTTTATATACTATCATTAGATTTGTTGTAAAATAGAAATGTTTCCGAAACCTTTCAGAATACAGACTGAAAACTATCATTCCCAAACACATAGTAGAAGCTCAGGTTCTCCACACTTGTTTTTCAGTTCGGCAGTTTTTGAGGTTTTTTCATTATGGAAAATTAAAGTTCGGGAACATTTCGGAGGAGTTCCGGAACATCTCGGGAGTAGTAAAAAGTGAAAACATGAAAAACTGACACAGAACTATTCGGGAGTAGAAACTGGAAAGCTGAAAAACTGCCTTCCCAAAGACACAGTGAAAGCTCAGATTCTCCCCATCGGGGTTGTTTTTCAGTTTCTTCGAATTGTATATATAGTGACCCCCAAACAAAGTGTTAAAACTTAGAGGCCAAAACGTGCACAAAACACTGTAAATACATGTCAATATGATTATTCTTGTTTGAAACATATGTTTTTTTTTGGGCCAATATAATATAGTATAGATTCAGATACATACATAATCTATAATATATATATATATATACATATACATAGGTTGTGAATACACATATTTTCTGGTTTCCCTGCAGAATTGGTTTAAATGAAAGTTACCGGAAGCTTTCAATTGATGACATTGCCCTCTGAGGTAACGCTTGGCGGGAAACTGCTGGTTGCATATCGAGACTCCGAGGAGGAGGGTGCAGGTGGGGAGGGTTGAAACTGAAGCGCAAATCGATGAAAGAACCAGAATCCTTCTGTTGATGGAAGAAATCCTGCACAACCTGGGGTGTATAAAACCGTGTAAATCGTGGGATAGACTACATATCAACTGGTGCAGGATTTCAGGCATCAACAGTTGATTTGTTTCAGGAGTTTGGTTGATTCGAAAAAATCCAATGGCTTGGTTTTGATTGTTCCTTTTGGACCAAAGAAAAATCGCAGCAGTACTACAGGCTATTTGGTCACTGGCCAGCTGGACAAATCCGATTTGACTGGCTTCAAGGCGTGAGAATCATCGTGGTGAAAAAGGGAGAATCATGAAAATCAAAGGCCGAGAAATCCGGAACCAGCCAGCATGGCAACCAAGTGAACCAAGTGACCCCATGAATCAGATTCAAATTCCACAGCCGTGAGAGGTAGAGATGAGTTCGCCTTATTTGCTGGCGAAAGAGCTTCAACAGACTCTCACCAACATTTCATATACACATATATGTATACAGGTGATTTGAAATGATTTGAATCGATTTCCGGAAGTCAGATGTTCACAAAGTCGTTGTGGATTTTTTTCCAACTATGCCCTGTGTTTCTATTTGATTTGATGACCAGCGCGACTGACATTGTAATGCAAAATTTGCATAACCAAGGACAGTGGAACTGGTTCCACTCTCTGCCTCCCGGGTGGTATGCTTGTTTGGTGAAACCATGGGAGGCCTTTTTTGGGGGGGGGTTTCGGCATAGGTTTTTTTGGGCCATTTTTTCCCTGTCACAGCCTGCTGTTCAGAAATGCCTGATCTCCGAGGCCGTGCGGTGGTGGTTCAAGTCTCCGAAGGGGTGAACCTTCTTGGAAAATATCGCTTTGGAGCGACTTGGCCACGTTGAAAAGCGCGTCACTGTCACTGGTCACACCCGCAACGTGAAACCGTTTGTTTTGGGGGGGTATTTGTGATGTCAGATTTCCCCCCTTTTTTTTTTCACCCCAAAAACAATTTATATGAACATTGGATAACATTGGTATCTCTTGAGATGCTCCCCCCCAGTAACAGTGGCATTTCCGCAGATTTAGTTCAGGATCCCTGACTAAAGATGTAAGCTCAACAGTTGCCTACTGTTACTAGCTGGAGGGTTTCGCACTTCAAGCGTATCTATGATATTGAAATGAGTTTTTGGTAGTGGAACCTACCTTCAGAATTAGTGTCTAAGTCTACAAGTTGTAAATTCGTTGGAACTAAGCGTGGTGGTAACACTTCCCAAATGACCATACAGGTATAACTGGGCATACAAAACCCACCAAAAAATATGGATGTTTTGTTAAAAATGACCTACCCCCTAACTTGATACACCTGGGGCGCGGGCATTTTTCCGTTGAACGCGGCGACCAAGGCCAAGGTGTCAATGTCACACCTCGCTGCAACCAAGCTGACCGAGGCGATGGTTGGGATGGAAGCCGGGGGAGGTGGAAACTAGGAGTGCTTATTCATTGGACATTTTTCGGATCATCAAAAATTTTGAGGCATTTTTTTAGCATCAAAACTTCTCCAGCCAGCTGGTTCTATCATCTCCAATGCTGGCTGAAAACTCAGGACTCCTTTGTAGTGGCTTTCCGCCAACTCCCATCCAAAGAGGAGATTGGAGCAACTTCCAAGGATTGGGGGGGTGCAGCGCTAGAGGGGCAAACAATTCCGTTAGAGCTACAACTACATATGGGTGTTTCCCCCCAAAACACCCCAAAATGATCATTTTTAGTAGGAAAACCCATGGTTGTTGGGGAAACCCACCATTTTAGGGTTCACCCCCATATCCGAAAATCATCTACAGTAAGAGCAGTGCAGCAAACCTTTAAGTGTTGGGATGTCGCAGATCTCCGGACATCTAACATGACAAGAGGAACAGAGGCACCATTTGCGTGGACAAATAAATTTCCTGTTGTAAGAGGGGGGTGATTTCCATTACGACTGTTGATGGTTCAGAATTCCGGCTAAACACCTGTTTTCTATGAAACCATATGAAAAATGGGAGATTCTCCATATCAACTGGTGGTTGATATGGTAAATATCCCATGATTTGTAGCGTTTTATACATCCCAGGTGGTTTTCTCGCCGGATTTCCGAATCATCAATGTTGGTTTACAGAAATTGGTATCTCTCCTTGTTGGACCAGGAGCTATCAGCGACATGGATGAGACTTTCAGATGCCTGGCAACAACCGCGGTTGTTTCAACAACCTGACTTTCCCCGTGAAAACTTCACTTCCCCCTGGTTTTTGCTTAGCATTTTTTCAAAATTCCATGTTTATTACTTTTAAAGAGGAGCCTGGGTTCGTTGTTCCTTTTTTTGTGTGGAGCTGGATTTGTTGTTTTTTTTTTTCTTCGTCTTTTTTGGCAATGTGTCGGCCTTGAGGAAGATGATTTGTTGGCGATTAGCTCCCATTACTTTGTGATGGAAACCAAGAGGCCAGACATGTATCTGCGTGACTTGGTGTCTTGGCCAACGGTACAAGCTGTTGCATCATGGGTTTTTTACCACCGGGGGGGAGCTAAGCGCCGGGAGCTAAGCACCGTGGGGAAGGATGTTGGGCCCAGGAAATGCAGATTGGTTGGGTTTTGAGAAATTTGTGAGTGAGGGGCCGGTTGAACCTGTGACATGTGTATAGATATATAATATATGCATATGTACATATTCTTGTGAGATATGGCCTCAACAAGAACCTTCATACATTCTACAAGACACAAACTCTCAGTGCTTTGCAGAGTCTCAGCCTGCAAGAACATGCGTCCAGAATCTCGAAAATACCCTAACCCCTATGGAAATTTTCTTGAGATGTGCAAAAAAAGGCTTCCAAAAAGGTGGGGATGACATTTTTTTTTACATGTTTTAACATAAATCATTAAGTGCCTACCATTGTTTTGTGTAGCATTGCCTTTGCTTCACATTTTATTTATGTGTTTTACTGAGGCCCTGGTGTCTCAAAACCTTTTTGCTTACTCCTATTACTCTGGAGCCGAGAAGAAGACGAAAATGTCATTGGTTCGTTTGCATCCCTCCACGCATCAGATGACTGCGGTTGGAGAACCTACGGTAGCTTGGAATGACCTTTTTGGGCTTTGTTGGGTGATCCTGTTGATGGCAAACCAGAAATCCGGCGGTTGAAAACCAGATGAGGTTGGTAGGTTATCCCATTATTTACAAGGTTTTTAGCACCATCCAAACGGTGGTTGGCCTTGGGATTTCTGGTTGCCATCAACAGTCTCTTCTTCGAAGTTGTCAACCACTGTAGCAGTTTGCCTTGGAAGGTGCTGGAGACTGGCTACAACTCCTTCGTGGGATCTGTTTCTTTACCTTCAGGGCCTCAGACACCAAGCACCTTCACCTATTTGCAACCAGCTGGAAAAATAGCATTGCCAAGGCCGAGATATCATGGGAAAATCTGGGAAATGGGGATGGAATTTTTAGAATAACATGGGGAACAATTTTTTTCCCTAAACAGTTGGCCCTTGAGGTGCTTACTGAATTGAAAAGGGGCCCATGGTGTGGCATGACTTGAAGGCTGCTTTCAGCCTCAGTGATGTCCCGGACCTTTGGACATTTTTGTCTTCCGTTTTGGTTTTCCATTCTTTATAGCATCCACCATGGTTTGGGTGGTGTCCATGCTTTCCCACTTTGAGGTTTAGGTTAATTTTTCCTTGCCCACTTTCACAATCTGCATCCTTTGCGTTTGTCTCCCGGTCTAGGTGATGGTGTCAGTGCTTGCAGTCATTTTCTCCATTCTGTTTGGATGGTCATGTGTCCCCCTTCCTCTTGGTGGGCTGGAATTGATGCTCTCATCCATTTGTGTACCCAAATATCTTTCTGATTGTCTGGATTCTGGATGGGTGGCTTGTTTTGCTGCCCTCTGCTTGCCTCTTCGTGTGTTTGTTATTGGATGACATGAACTATCTATTTTGGGGCATTCTGTTTGGGGTCTACGCTGGTGTCCTTTTCATTTGTTTTTTCTTTCTTTTTTTTTACCGTAAGGAAATTGTGTGAAGATGTGTGTCCTTAAAATTTGGTCCCAAAATTTCAAAATAGAGGCCCTTTTCGATATGTCTTGGATTCATCTTGGTCTATTTGGGGCATAAGTTGGATCTTACCTTTTCCGTAGTCTAAAATCAACCAATCATTTAATGACCTGGCTTCATGGGCCCCTTTTGGATTCCATTTCGATTGCTGGAGGTCGCCAAATTCCCCTCATAAATTACGGGAGAAAGGGCGGAGAAAGACTATCAAACTGAGCCATGAGCAAAAACCGTGGTTGGTTGATTTATGTATACGGATTGTATTCCCTTCACACAAGGGAGAGTGTACAGCTGGTGAGCTCAGCACTAAGGTCAAAGTTACGAAAAGAGTTGATTTATGCAAGGGATTTTTTTTGAAACTGTTCCACTGTTGACGCTAGTGAGATATGAAAAGACATAAAATGAGAAGCTCCTAAGTCCTATTTCCAAAGATTCATGGGAAGCTATGAGAAGCTGCCAGGTCTGTGGTGTCAGCGCTGATGGACATGTCTCTGCATGTAAGGAAGTGGCTTGGGCGGAGGCGCGTCTGGGGATTTGGGTGATCTGACAAGAAGCGGCTTCATCAAAGAATTGTTTAGGAGCTTCCAACGTTAAGAAATACAGTACTTGCACAACACAACTCTTGACATGTCGATTTTGTGACCAAGTCTTTTTGGATATGTATCCTCTGGCATGTGTGTAGGCAGGATATGTCAAAAGACAGGAAATGAGTACTTTAGCTTTTGTGATAATGCCACTTTAGACCTGCACGTCCAACTCTCAGTGTGATGGGGATGTCTTTTTTTTGTCCCTTCATATTCTTTTCTCTGGACCGAAAAACATAAACCCCTGAAAATTAGCATTTTGCACATAATTTTTTTGGAGCTTTGGTGAATCGATCATTTTCCTTTCTTTTCATAGGTGATGGCTGTAGGTGAACCAGCCGGAACCATCATCTCAGGCTGAGCTCGTGGCCGCCGATGCAGTCAAGTTGTCCGATGGACGCTTGTTGTTTGCATTCATCCAGAAAGGTGGCGCCTTGGCCAAAAAAAAAGGTTGCCCTTGTCGTAGCAAAAATGGATGAAATCTGCCGAGGTCCGAGGTTTTTTTGGGGATGGCTATTGACTTTCAAACCTTGGAAGTGGTTTGAGTCGTCAATTTCTGGAATAGACTTGACACTTGACACTTGACACAACTTTTATTCTTTGCACTGGGATATAAAAGAGTAGTGATTGTCTCCAAAGGGTCAGACCCTGCTACTGGCTTTTGTATAATAAATAAAATGAATGACCCCTCAAAGTGAAGCCATATTGAAAAACAAAAGTAAAGGAATAGGTGAGTTCATAGATGTGATCTATTATATATTATTATATATCTGTATGTTATGGAGTCTATAGAGTAATGTATCTTGCAAAACTTGGCTGAATTTTCAGGATCCCTTCCACACCGCTAGAGAGGAGTCGACCAAAAGTGCCAAGGAACGGTGCAGACGCGTTTCTTGTCAGCTGGTGAAGTGTCCGCACAGGTGCCATGGTCAGCTGGTTGCGTCGTATCCTGGAGTCGAAGTAGATACCCACAAACCCAGGTGTTTTTTGCACAATTCCTGTGTATTATTGTAGTTTTGTAGATTTATGATTATAGGCACTATACTATATAAGAGAACCATGAATTTAGGAGTTTTGCGTAGCTGCGCCATCTACTTTGTTCCTGATCCAAAAACTTTTTGCTGGCACATTTTGGACTGATTCTTGATGATTGGACCAGACGTGCAGTGAGATCTAACAAGCAATCATTGCGGCGGGCAGGGCTACTGGATCTTCTTTTTGCATGTTTGTTTGGTTCATGTCAGCCTTTGAAAAGAAAGTATCCGTCAGATGTACATTCCATTTCAAGATTAAAACAGAAGTTGCTGACTTACTGTTGTGGACATTTCAAAGACCAAAGGAACGCGCCATCGAGATTTTCAGATTGCCAGCCTGTTTCATGTTGTAACGTTTATCTTGAAGACACCATTGGCTTTTCAATGTGCGAGGACATCAACATGGCTGTGATTTGATACATCGATGCAAAAAGTGTGTTCCAGTTTGGCATCCAAATGGCACGTTCTCTCTATTCAGATGGTTTCACACATATTTCATACTTTGATGTG
>Ga0126337_10001027_pt1 | contig 16039 bp, 12 predicted proteins | sample DipCmetagenome_FD_92527 | JGI IMG/M metagenome (GOLD analysis project Ga0126337, IMG submission 92527) | Coral microbial communities from La Bocana,Puerto Morelos, Mexico - Diploria C A metagenome | ecosystem: Host-associated > Invertebrates > Cnidaria > Coral | place: La Bocana,Puerto Morelos... | reverse complement strand
TTTCATTTTGACGACAGATTACGTCAAATGGCTTTTTTCGTGTTCGCCGAAGTGGGCAAAGGTCGGCTTTCGAGTTTTGAAATAAAAAAGCTGTAGTAGTTTGTTTCTTTATTGTATAAAACATAGATTCCATGTTGCTGTGCGTCTGTTCAGTGAATAGATCACAGAGGACGTCAAAATGTGGTAAGAACATCAGTGACACACTCAGCTATCGCCTCGTGTGCCACTTTTTTGTTCTTACCACATTTTGACGTCGTCTGTGATCTATTACTGAACAGACGCACGGCAACATGGAATCTATTTGTTAAACAGCGATGCACTTTTAATATGGAAAATACGATACCTTACGTCAGTTAGCTTCGTGCCAAGGTCAACGCAGAACACGTTTCAGCTAACCAGTCAGAGGCAACCTCCTTTGATAGTAGTGAAGACAGATATCAAAGGTGAATGACTGATATCTGCTTTGAACCTTGACCACCAAAAATTAACAAATTTTTCCCTATGTAGAAGAAAACGACACCTAATTTTCCACCCGAATATTTCCTCATGTGTACCGACACAGAACGTACCTCGTCAGAGAATATACGCGTTAGATCGTACACAGTAGCGATGGTGACCGAAGACTGGTGCTTGGTAGCCAGGCATTTCATGAGGTCTGGGATTCCCACAATGCCCTTCTTCTTCGGAGGGGGTTGGCGCATGAGTGCGGGAGAATTTGGCGGGAAACCGTACACATCCATCTGGGAAAAGTTGACCGCTGCGTGTTGACAGGCGCATGTGAAGATGATGGTAACAAGAAACTCGTAAAGCTGGGCGCGGGTCGTGAAGGATGAAGCAGCGCCATGGTCTGTATGGCCTGGTCTGTTGGGGTATCCATTGTCATGCAAGTCACGAGCCCAGTTCTGCAGTTCATAATCCTAAAACGACAGCATACCATCACTTACAAGGAGATGTAAAGTCATTTTCAACGATTTTCATGCAACAATGAAACGTAGTGACAAAGATTAGGTCTGCTCTGTAACGCTTCTAAATCTTGGAAAACTTCACAAGTTTTCGCCCTCACGGTACATCACCTTCCTTGCATTTTTTTTGGTGCAAATTAATTGAATTTAACTAAATTAAATTATGTTCATTAAAATGCGAGAAAAATAACCATTGACCTTACAGAGGCACACATTATGGTCAAATCCGAAGAACAAACTCTTGTATGGTGTGACTTATTAGTGACCGAGCGGTCCATTCATGCGGTGTTGGTTAAGTTTTTAATACTTTGAATGTGATAAGTTTGAACTCGTGGGAGTTTAAATCAGAATATTTGGAGCACTGTACCTTCTTCACGTCATTATCGGAATGATAGTAAACGGACAAGATCTCATAGACAAATTCCTCAATGGCCGCCCAAAGTTTTAACGCGTCCTCGCGATAATGAAAGTTTGGTAGTTTCTTTGTATCATCAACTCCTCTTTCTTTCAACACCTGGGGAAGATCGTATGAATGCCAGGTGCCGCTGTTCTTGTAGTATTTCTTCATCAGAGCAACATGTCCTGACGAAAGAGAGGCAACCACTATGTAATTCTCCCCAAACGAAAACAGTTGCAAATGCCATTTTTGTCAAAGCGGACCAGTTGACACTTATGTATTTAATTAGGAAAATGTTTTACATTGAATTTTGATATGTTTTTGTGTATTTGAAAATATGTTATGGAAACACGAGAAAAGAAATTTCGATACTCAATCAGGTAGGATACCGCCCCTTTAATAGTTAATAGTTTAATAGTTACCTCCACCTCCGACAGTCAAAGTGTTATCAGCCACTCCACCTTCTGCAATCAACACATCTCTGCCAAGAGTGTTGATGGCGAGGACCCCTCGGATGTGAGGAGACAACAGCTTATACAGGGGATGGAGTGTGGGCAGCTGCCTGTAGGTAGCAACAGCAATGGGTTCCATGAAGAGATGGGTTCGCAGAAGATGAGTGATCATCTGTTGAAATAAACAAAATAACCCGTAGTTGTAAATTGTGATTTTGAAATCTCAGTGTAGCCATAATTTCTCTCTTCTCTGTAATAAGTAGTTTCTTTGTTCACTACTTTTGCAGTTGGGCCATGTTTATTTGCACGTCAATTTTACATTTAACGGTCCATGTACGAACTGAACTGAACTGAACTCCCTATTGTAATAATATCTCGGTTGGTAGAACAGTGCACCTGGTATCAGAGAGGTCATGGCTTTACTTTCGTAACTGGCTTTCCAAGTAAGTTGCGTACATGACTTTCAAGGTTTCTTTCGAATTTCAAATTTTATGATTTTTCTTTCATTCACTTGCATATCTTCGACTTTGTAACTCAGAGGATGATCAGCTCTCAGTTGGCTTGATAGCTCAGTTGGTGGGGCATTGCATCAGTGTCACAGACGTCTTGGGCTCGAATCCCTTTTAGGTCTGTTTTTTTTTTCAGTTTTATTTTCACAGCTACCTTGGTAGATTACATAAAATAGCGGTGTTCTTTCACGACTCTGCTACTACCCAGTCTAAGCTCAGCGAGGAGTACTATAATTTTTACCTGATGAAACTGAGTGTCGGAGTTACGTAACCAAAGCTTGGCACAGATCCAGTCTACCTCGGAATCATTGGGTGTCCATATTGGGTTGTCATGGTGAGGATCCTGATGGAACTGGATTGCTATCGGCACCAAGTCTCCGTTGCTTTTGACATAAAACAGGCCCAGGCTTGCGCACATGTATCTCCTTTCCAGGTCCTTTCGGTCCTGTCCGTAGTGCGGAATATCTTCCAAGATTTTATAATCCACCATATAAACACGTCCATCCTATACATAACAAACAAAGACCAGTTACCATTCACCGGCATTGCATTTCGAACACGTGCGCCTGTCTGTCACGTAACAAAGACAGTCGTGAACTGATCAATCTACAAAAATATCAACTCTGAATACTTTGAAATGCCATGGTACGATTGACTGTCCCTGGAAATTTGAGACCGAATTAAAAACTCAATTTAAAAGAAAAGGGTAAGGGGTCAGAGGCATTTTTGCCATCCGCAAATTTTGCAGGTTTTGAAAAGTAACGTCTCCTTCGAACTCAAAAATGTGCAAGTAAGCCAAGTATTATCTTTAAAACCTACTCTACACAATCTTATGCCAGTTAGGCAAAACTATAAGCAGTCAAGTCAAGAAAGATATGCATATTTGACATTGTCGGACACGCTTGTCGTGCCTCTGCGGTTTATTGCTTTTAAAAGTTCTAAAACTATTTGCTCAATTAGGATCTGTCTCTATAAGGCTAGCATTTTCTAGGTTATGACCCGTGGTGTTGTACAATAGCTGTGCGTCTGCCGTTTTACTTGACGATGGTTAAAGCGGGGGTACACGTGAATTAAAGTGAAATTTTACGAAGTTTAATCAGGGATTAAAAGGAAATAAAAGGCTTGGAACACCATCAGACGATTGAACGCCCTTTCGGAAGGGGGCGAAAGGATATCCCAGGTTGGTGGGTAACTGTTTGGCGTACGTCTATCAATTTTTAAATTCAAATAATTTTAAAACAACATCAAATCTTCAGAATTTCCTTTTTCCATAAATTTCACTCATCCTTTGAGAAAAACTGTTTATCCCAAATATACCCAAAACTCACCAAAACGTTTTCAAAAAAAGCCCGAAACGTAGTTATGTGGGATGAACTGATTTTTGATTGTTTGAAACCTGAAGGAGATATTTGCGTTAAAACCATAACCAGCCAAAATACGGCCTTCTGTTGAATCCCCACCTTAACCCTCACTTTTAGGTTGCTCGCTTTAGTGAAAAGAAAAAGGGGACGAAGTCTTGCATATAGCTTTCCATGCTTTACATCAAAACTCTTCGATACGTTTCCAAAACCTACCGCCATTGCGCTCTCCAAAGTGTCTCCACTGTCCAGCAGATTTCCAACCAACTCTTGTGTTACAGGAAAATGAGGTGGCAGCTTTGTACATCTCTTGAGTGAATCTGGATTACAGCCGTTTAAAAACTGGGAACCACAGAAACGATCCTCTTTCCAGTATTCCGCTGCTTGTGGTACCTCTCCCACAAAGCCAGTGAATGCCTAAATTAAGTAGAACATCAAAAATATGATTGCCTCTTTGACAACAGAGGAAACTTTCGATAGAATAATTTCACTATGACTATTGAGTATCGATCTGCTAGAAGGCTAGTTGCAGACTTTCAAAAACTCTAATTGAGGCACAGTTTGTCTGCTAGATCTGGAACTGCAGTCATATCTGTAAATTACGAACTGGACTGTTTAGCCTCAGTAAAGGCCCTACTTAACCAACAATGTGGCTAATCCATGGAATTATAAAAGTTGTAAGGGTGCTTCCCACTTGCGTTCCATCACAGATGCCGTTTTATTACCGTAGATAGAGATTGAGTGGCGGCCGTTTGTTTGGGTTTTCCAAGTGTCTGTGTGAAAGTTCTGAAAGACTAGTATCTAGTCTACAATAATTTGATTATTCACTCTCGACGTCTGAGCGAATAATCTTTTTGTTAAATAGGATCGGAAAATATCAATTGTGTCTAAATGGCACAGCCACATTGAAATGGTTTTGTTCCACTGAAGCGGTTTCTTTTTTCGTGCCGGTTTCGGGTTGCAGAGCTCTTGTATTGCAACCTGTCAGCGAGGTTCTCCAAGAGATCACTAGATACTATATTCAGGGTGCCTTTCAAGCGTTATTTAATCTCAGTTTACCACCTCGAGTTTCTGTTAAGGTCACTGTATACTGAAAGACTTCAATTGCTATTGTTACAGCAGAGGAAGGACAGTCTTGCCTTGGAAATACCCAGTTGCTTAGCAACTGTCGTTCCGAGAAACAGAATAAAACTTAACATGCTCTTCCTGTCAGATCCTTCTTCCTAACGTCATCAAGGTCATGGGTTCGTTATCTGAGTTCGCTATTACGCGAGATGCCATTAGATGCGTAAAGGATCCGTTATGTCCTCATCTAGAAGTAAGGATATCACGTGGTTTGTTATTCACCCCACAATACCTTGCGATAGTCGTCAAAATCATCCCACTGATCAAACAGATTGAAAAGTTTCACGAGACCAAGATTCATGAGTGCTTTCCTCCTTGCACGGTGCAGGTCGTAGGCGGCCTCCTCAGTAAACTGTACATCTCTTGGGAGTTTATCTACCCCTGATGCTTTGACGTAACCTGGGAGATCCGAGTACACGTCATCGTGACCCCACTCGTACAAGGCCCTCCTCTCCTTAAGCTCCGCCTCCCGCCGGCTTTTCACTGTTGGATGTTGTTCGTCCGTTGGCAGCTTGGCTGGAATGGGAAACACAACAATCAGCGAGAATCATACTCAAATTTCTAAATTAAGACCTCCAAAAGATGAGCTCTTAAGGCCTTCTGAATAGTCTGAATGCAAACATGTTAGCCTACTGTTCCATTCACTTCTTAAAGTACGATAAAATGATTTCTCCTGTTTGCCTCTATTGTTATGCATCGTAAAGACTTTTGACCTCTTTCATGCTTTTATCCTAAACATGAAGCAATGACAATGGTGTCTCCCGGCCATGCAATTTGTCAGTGTTAGTTGTGCAGTGACACCGAGATAGTACTTATTTAGTCTCTTGTACGAATCACCTTACGTGACGTATTACTGTCAGGGTGCACCGTTAGAACAAAAGGTAAAGTCTGCATACGAGCTAAGTGGCCCATCAGTGCCGGAGCGTATCCCAGTTTCTGTAGCATGAAGCGACTAGGAATATTTCTACTCCCCCCTGGATGGGATACTAGTCCATTGCAGGGTTACCCCCAGCATTAAATTTGCAATACCCATTTATTCACCTGGGTGGAGAGGGGCTTTGTGAGAGTTAAGTGTCTTGCCCAAGAACACAACGCAATGTCCACGGCCAGGGCTTGAAGCCGGACCGCTCGATCCGCGCCTGTTCACCGGTGGCTGAAGATTTTATTTGAAATGCAGTGAAGGCAAATTTTTATTCAATTATTTAAAAGAAAACGTCTTACCTTTGCCCTCGAAGATGGTGACCTCCGTTTGTACCCAGCGGCAGCATGGGAAATCGTACGTAACATTTTTGCCTGTGTCTTTGATTGTCACTCGTTCGACGAACCAATCGCTGTAAAGCATGCTGCCATTATTTTTCAAGGTAATCATCAAAACCTCACCAACAGCTTTGGCCGTCACGCGATACTCGTCCGTTTGTCCAGCTTCGAAGTCGTTGTGGAACCATTTGTCCAAGGTCAACGGATCAGTTTCACCATTTGTACCTTGACAAAGTGACAGTTTGTAAGAAGTAAGCACTTAGTAATTAGTTCTCTAAGTAATTCAGAGTGCAAATTGGAAAAAAAATTGTATAGCCCGAGCCCGTAGCGTGAGTGCAATTTGTAGTGCTTTATTCCAAATTAAACAAGAAAAGCATTAAATTATTTGGTAACAATAAACATGCAATTTCATTCCAACCATTTGGCTGAGTTTCACCTTTTTGCACTCGATTTCAACTTACTGCACTGTTTGGGATTAATTGACCCGCTCTCAGCAACAGCAAGCCGACATGTTTTCATGTATTTTATCACAGTGGAAAGAATTATCTCACTAGTTCAACTGATCTGAAGACGCCTAAAATGCAACGTAGTAGGCGTTTTGACATTTTGACCCAATAACGTGGCCTGACAACGTGATCTACCAACGCCAACATTTCTCGTCGAATACATTTTTTGAACTCCTCTGGCAGTCCGCTTTGCCGTAATTTTTTTGTCTGATATTCAATCCTCTGATCTTCAATTCAATCGGAAACATTTTATTCAGAGAAAGCAGGTGTCTATTTCAAAGCACAAATGTCGGAGTATCATCGCATGATCAGAAATTTTCTTCTTAAATCTAATCCCCATAAGGTTATCGAGCTTATTTTTAGCCTGTGGATCCCGGTGCTTTGCATTCCTTTTTGTTTCTACCTCTCACTTAAGCTCTATGGCGAGGTCCAGTCGTAAAGAAAAAGCCGCCATTTTGTAATGCGCACGCGCTAATCACGTGTGAAATTATGCGCAGAGAGGATGCGCAGTGCCTTAAGTCCTCGCTCCTGCCCAGGTGAGAAGCGCGTGCACATTTCTCGAGCAGCGGTGGGAGTCAAGCCGGAAAGTTTTCAATGAGTTACCTTTGATAACAATAGACACCTTTGCGTCAGTCCCAGCTCCTTTTCGGATTCCTGTGGTAACAGTAATCAGGTATTTTGTACTCATCTTTTCGTCACCTGAAAGAGAGGGTGCTGTCAAATGCTTCGTTGTTCATAAAATCAGTAAAAGCTGCGTTACAATGTTGTGTGTATAACGTAGAATAATAACTGGTGATAGTTCTCCTTCAGTAGCATTTTAAATGAAAGTGACAAGGGTTCAAATGAAGCCTTACACTACATTACTGATATTAAAATCGTTTAAAAATCCAAGCTTTTGCCGATCCACAGCATCATTAGGGAAAGTAAAACCATTCCGCGCAAGGCTTATACACAGATGCAAAGTGCATCTTGTGGACATTGTTTTGGCGCTTTGAGTTGCGTTTCTTCACGGAGGAGTTGCATTGTCATTGTTGAGGTGTTCTTTTACACGATCGTGGATAAAGCGTGTAGTGTAAAAGTATTTGTAGTAATTTAAAATTTATTAGTCTATTGTGTTAAGTAATATTTATTTCTAACACACGACCCCACAAGCATTGTGCTTTAACCCCCAATCGTGTATAAATAAAGGATTTGATGATGATGATGATGATGAGGTGCTCCCGATGAGGTATTGGCTGCATCGAAATCAAGACCATTGTACTAGAAAACGACCTTGCAAATCTACCGGACTGTTCGAAACGTTTTACTTACGAAACCACAAACACTCTTTCACATTGTTCCCTACGAACATCCAATGAAACAGCTTCAGAATTCTACGACGTCACGTTGTAATAGTGTACTTTAACCTGCTAATATTGCAAGGGATCTATTTATGCCGTTGCTGCGCTATCTAATGATAACCTCCTGCTTCAGAAACCAATGATTTTTGTTTGAATCTCAATGTTTCCTCAGGCTGCACACCAAGACACATTGAGATTCTTGGGAAAAAAAATTAGCTGTTTTCCGGCCTCTCGAACAGTCAACAAGAGTTTTTCAAACGGACCGTCCACTTGGAGAAAAGTAAATAAAACCAGCAGAATATGGTACGCTGTTGTACGTGTTATTAAATTTGATGTAAATTCTTGTCAAATGTTCTAATGATACTTGTCGAAGACATGGTAACCAAGGCTGATTTTCTCCGCCTGCTCTACAAAAGACATCAATTTGAGATTAAGGGTTCGGAATTCTTTCAATTCAAACGCCGGGCTTTTTGTAATCAAACCAAAAAGGTAGTTCTCAACACTTGAGCATTTGGGACAATTAGACGAATCAAACGTTTTTGGGAACATTATGTGTTTGCGTTTTTTTGCAATGGTGCTCTGGTTCTACCGCCATGATATTAACCCTTGTTACTTTTTTACTTTATACTGACATTCTTGCATCTACATCGACAATTATGAGAATCTTACTGAAGTAAGTTACTACCCTTTAATATTAAGAAGTACTTTCTTTTTGTGTACATCAGTATCATTCTACAACGCTAAAATTACAATGCTAAAATGTCAACTTTCAACGCAAACTCTCAGAAACATAACCACTGGTATTGAATCTGCGCATTTGTTACTTAAATTCCGAAAATAAATTCTGAAATGATATGAGAAAAACAAAAATTAAGACGATCCTGCTTGTTTATCCAGAGTCGCGTTGGATGAACGTCTCTACTGAGTAGCTACAGTTATAAGCAAGTTTTCATCGTTGAACCACTTTATCTAGCATGATTTTTAAATTCAAATCGAAAAGACATTTTTATAAACAAACCTGCTAAGTTTAGTTGCATTGTGCCCCGAAGTTTGCGCCTTATGAAGTCGAAGCATTCTAAACAGTCGTTTAGTCGAGAAGAGGATGCTATGGCACTTATCTCTCTCATGTTACCACTATTTATATTCTGCTAATAAATTGCTCCTTAACTCTTGGGGCGTTATTAACATTTTATAAGATCCAATAGCCGGCCACCGGTGACAATAATCAATGCAATGAGAATAACAACCTGAGACTTGAGGCAGTTGCTGTAATTAATTTTTTCTAATAAAGATGTAATACTGTTTCGACAACCACCATGGATCTATTTTGGCTTTATGTGCGAAGGAAAACTCTTTATGATTAATCGCAAGTGCAGAGGTTGTCGTGCATGTGGACATTACAGCCGTAAAACACTCAAGTTGCCCTCGGCATCGACTCAGAAATCATAGAGAACCTCGGGGAAACAAAATTTATTGTTTCTCTTGGCGCCAGCCACTTGATTTAACATGCGAGCCCACTTACTGGAGCGGGTTACGGTAGGGCCCTGCAGCTTCTAACTAAAGGGGCATTCTGTCGCATCTCTGGTCAAACGATGCAAAAAGTTTATAACTGAGTATACTTTCGTATGTACGAGATGCGCCTAGTTGTAAAACGTTTTTAGGAATTTTCGAAGACTCAAACACAGAATTTGAAAACGTCTTCCGGAATTTTTCAATTTGAGGCCAAGACTTTGTGCTTGCATGTGTCACGAAAATACTCTTCATTAACAAAAAACTGGATCATTAGATAATATGATTCGAGAGTTTTCACTGGCTTAACCATCATAGGTTATGAGCAATTAGTATCACCCAACTAGTGAACTAATGCAAATCCTGCATTTTGACTGGCTACGCTACTACAGGACTATAGGCAATAGTCATCGAGTAGCGAAATTCTTTCGTTTTGTTCCCAAATAAATCTTTCTTCAACTTGCATTTGCTAACTTTATTATTGCCGCAAAGTTTTGTCTGTCCGACTAGTTGGGTGATACTAAAACAATTAGACCCTTGCCCTTAAGGGCCTCATGGGCTATTGACCCGTAGCCCTTGCGGGCTGCGGGTCTAATTGTTAATTATAACATGGTCTACAAATATGGTAAGAGTACGCGTGAATTTTTGAACCGTTTTTACTTTTATTTTAGTTTTAATTTTCCATATTTTGTGAGTGTTTTTAATAAAACAGTTCTTCCGCTCGCCTTTCGTGGATGTGAATTGATTATAGCCAGCGCCCGGTTTGCTATTTCATATCCAAAGCGCTGTCGTAGAATAATTTTTAATTCCAGAACAATAGTTTAATTGCGTGCCTCGCTGGCTATCTATTTTCTCATATCCTAAAGGGGCAAGTGGAATAATCCTTTTATTGAAAACGCCCCCACCCCCCCCCCCAAACTATAGAAAACTAAACGAAAATACAAAGTTACACATACGAATAAAATGTTATATCAAGGCACGCGTTACGAAAATAAGGCGGCTAACGCGAGCTTCGCTTGAATTCTCGGTTACTTGCCAATAATGCGAGATTGTTAAAACAAACACCTGTGTTGAATTAATCTGGCTACGACTGTGGTAGGTTTAATAAAATCAGATGTAACAGAATCACAACTTAGTAGCCTGCGTAGCTGGCGGTTTAGTCAAGACAGAGCACGTGATCGAGCAACAGCCGAAGCCGCGAAAACGAGCGGTGGGAGAAGGCCCGGATTCCCTTCCTGTTTTATTACTCCCGTACGCTGGAGTACGGATCGCAACGCTGACGCGTCAATCAAATGTTTCATTAATCTCCCAAGGGAGAGCTCAAAGGATCAACGTAAAACAAGACAATCGAGCCTGAATATTTGATAGCTCAGTAACATTCTTTGCAAAGGCCGAGAAATAGCTCTGAAGCGAAATAATTTCTTTCGTGAAACTGCGTCAATCATTTCATTTTTCCCTTTAGGCCTAATTGACCAAAATACAAAACACCGCCCTCAAAACTCTTGGTTCAGATTCGCCGTAAACATGGCTATTGTGTCATTATTTCTTCTAAGAATTTATGGTTGATCATCGCAGTTACACACACAACTTGAACAGTTGTGAAAATAAAGCATGAAAAAAAATTCAGGCCTGAACGGGATTCGAATCCATGACCTTTGCAATACCAGTGCAGTGCTCTGCCGACTCAGCTATCAAGCCATCTGGGAGCTCGTCACATTGTGAGTTCGTAATATACCCGTAGAAGGTGAACAATGTAAATGAATATATGAAAGGGGAAAGATAAAATTTATGGTTGATCATCGCAGTTGTGAAATTAAAGCCTAAAAAAAATTCAGGCCTGAACGTTCAACTTCTCTTTTACTATGCGACTGTTTTTTCACCATAGGGTATTGTTGTGTGAGGCGCACTTACCACAAACGTACAATCTGCGGATCCTTTTATGCCGAGTTCTTTTTGTCCTAGAGTTCTAATTAGAGCGGTCCACGTAACCCAAGCCAAGTACTAACCAAATAGACACCTCAGTCAGATCAATCTCAAACCGTACCAAGGTGATTGTCTGATTACTTTCGCGTTTTCGACGCTGAATTGACAACCGCTCTAAAGGACAACATCTGACTTTTTATTGCTGTTGAAGACTTCCGCTCAGGAAGCGAGTACCGATTCTGTTGCTTTATAATCACGTACGCGCACTCTGTAAGCCGTGACCTCAGTTAACCTCTTCCTCTCGTTCCAGTCATGACATTTGTAGGATACATGACACGATAATAGCGTAGGAGTGAAGCCTTGCGTTCTTCTGATGCTTATGACTGCGTCGCAATCGTCCTCGCTAACGCATAAGCTTTTTATGTTTTTGCGCATGCTTCCATCCAAAGTGAGGACCCTGCTTATTAAGCTGTGCATCGAGTTATGCTACAGTTCGGAAGAGCGCTACGAGTAAAAGAGCCAATTTTGAAACGGCCCATGAAACGGATACTTCATGGTTGTGTCATCTATGTCATTGTTACATCGGATCTACCTCTATGTTTTGTTCAAATTCCAAAATCCAAAACTTAAGAGCAACGAAAGTTTTTGTCCTCACCAGGCACAAGGAGATCTTAATTTATATCTGTTAACATTTTTTCAGCTCAATAGCGTGCTTAATTTGGAAACTAACGTTTGAAGTTCAGTTATAGCGTGCGCGACTGATACCGCTTCGATCGCATTTGTGGAAAAAATACACTTATCTAGTGATAGAATCGTACTTTGGCAATGTTATGAGCGGTGAGTCATGCAAGAAATGGCGCGCCGTTACGAAAATATCATGGATGATTGTAGCTGATTGTCTCTGCAAGTGCGACCCCAAACCGCAATGTTTAATATTGTCCGGGACAAGTTCAGAAACAAATTTGTGGGTTACATCTTGGAGCATTTCAGAAGTCTGTCTCAAGTGCGACACGGGCCTTAGCGTCGAACACACGGCTCAGTGTTGCCAAGTCTGTTTTTTTTTGGGCTAGTTTTGCCGTGTAGAGAAAGAGACTTCAAACAAGGTATTTTGAATGGTTTAGCTAAATCATAATTGTATTGTGTTTACAAATTCCACACAAAAAAACACTATATTGTTTTTAAAAAATCCCAGCCTCGGGTATAATTGTTGAAATACTCTTAACAGTATAAAATGTTTCCTGTACGTGCCCGAACTCGAAATACAGAAGGAGGGGCTGCATTGGAGACAATAAAACTGCTTGTTGTACGTGACTAGGTATAGTAAGTTCGACTTTCCCTGCGTCACATTTCTTGCTCTGACTCCTGATCTACATCAAATCATGACTGAATGCTTTTGTTTTCTCTTTATTCACAATTTTTTCATTTGCAGTTTCAGAATTTGTTGAGCCTTACTGCTGGCCAGACACAATGCACTCTTTGGTTTTAATTTATCATAACGTTCCGTTGCGCTGCACTGATACAAAAGAGACTAATGCCGCAGCAATGAATATTTGGGCAAAGTTTATAATAGCCTGTTACGTCTGTCGGAAACTGGAAACCGCTGAGGGCAGAGGCTAATACACGTAAATACGGGACGCACTTTGTCTAAAACAACAAAAGAATTCTAAACGAGGCTTTCTGTGGCTATTTTGGTATTTCTCGATACTTCATTCCCTTAGCAATCTTGTTTATAATGTGAAGCAAGTGTTAGGGACAAATTGGAAAACAAGCAAGGATTGCCGCAATCGTCGGCTACCATCAGTACCATCAGCTGAATATTTTTGCCGCGATTGTGGTCATTGTGGCCACTGCCTTTATAAAGTTTCGGCTGACTGCTTTTTCAAAACATTGCACAAAAGAAAACACATTTCGTTATTTAGGATATTTTTAGGAGCCAGCATTTTGCAACAAAGGCTCCGGACAACTGGAAAGATTAAATGGACTCTTAAGGTAAATATGCTAAAAATAAAACTAAATATGTTCAATGAACTTGACTGAATTTTAAAGAAATATGGCAAAAAAATCCCTCGTTTATCATTTCTTGACATTTTTTCCTGCGCCAAAGTCTTGGATACAAATTAATTCAATAGGTTTTATAAACACTTAACAACCTGACATTTGCATAGATATTTACGGAACGTAGTATCGCCGGGTTCGAGCAAACTTTTTAAGTAAATATAAAAACGACGCTGTCGGCTTGCGGGCTAGGTTTTACCTTTCCTTCACACGTGGTAATTTTTCAGGCCTAGAATTGCCTTTTAAAAATTGACTTTTATTGCTTCTCTTCCGTTGGCGTTTGTTTTGCTCCTGGCTGAAATGTACATGACCTCTTTAAATTTATGCGCTAAATCAGATGAAACTGCAGTGATAATTCTTTGATTTGGGGCGAATTTCGATACATAACACTCCCAATCAATAAACTTGCACATAGAGCTCTTTTAAGTGCACCGTTACAGTTTTGTCGTCTGCCTGTTGCGCCGCTAGCGTAAATTATTTTGTCGTTCCAGCGATTTAGGTCTACTGAAGTAATATGAGAAACGGACATAACTGTTGAATAAAATTGTTTTTTTTTCAAATAAAGAAGAGGAAGACCAGCGTCAATGGAGCCCCACTATTGCGAAAAAAGGGGTAAATGCAAGGGAGAAGAGTAGCTATGCGTAATTATTTATATAACAAATACCTTTTCGTCTGGCTTGATCCTTTCCTCTCCCCAAACGGTGCGTCAATGCTGTTGACCTTATTTGATGAGCAATTCCAGAAATATTGCACTGATGATGGGTGACTGTTGAATACACAAAAAAATGAATAAATCCAAGCATAAAAAATCCATCAAAAATGTATTTGATTAGCCGGTATTCCATTCCATTCCATTCCATTAGGATTCTCAAACTCTTTATATATCACTCATACATCATTCACACCACTTGACGCCGACCACCTCACTCGAAGGCTATTTTTCTCCATTTATATTGTGTAAATGATTGCGTACGTCGTAAACTTTATCTTAGACGCGACCTGTGCTGGCTTGTAACGCGTAGCTTCTTTCATTACCTCTTCTTGTTTGTAACCTGTATTTAGCGTTTTCTCAATCGTTAAGGCACTCGTTAATAAAGACGATTGATGGCTGGCGGACTTCTCCACAAACTGTTGTCTTTTTGCGTCCTTACTTATAATAGAAACGTTTTCTATTCGGCTGAGCGGAGCGAAAGAGAATACAAACAATGCCAGCTTCGACACACTCCAGGGATGTCAGTGAAGTGAATAATTCGTCGTTTGACACTCTCATTAAAAATTCAAATGGCACTCAAGACGCTGTTCCGTTGGCTTATTAATGGTTGATAATCAGTTTATTTTGTAGAAATCGTTCATGTCAAGGCAGTTTCAGTGACGGAAAATTGACTATAAACCGAGTCGGAGCAAAAGAAACAAGTGATATACCAAGTGGTGTGGTTTTTAAGACATTTCCGTCTGAAGCCGAATGGCGTGTTGTTTTAAGAGTTGTCCCTGATCTGGAGACGAAACAATGTTTTTTTTTTAAATCGAACGGGTTAAAGCCCTTCTTCAATGTTAGAACAGTAAATTGGTTTACATAGTTTTATTCTGTTATTTCATTTTATTTTATTTTAAAAAAAGAACGAGGCCAATATCCAGCCATTTTCACCGAACAAGCTTGGTCAATAAAGGATTTATTATACCAGATAAAACACCATAACATGGTAAATGTTCCTTGCGGGACATAACCCGTATCCCGAGCGGGCAAGATAGTTCCATCTTGCCCGCTCGGGTAGCCAATCACTGCGCGAGATTCGGTTCATATTGCCCGCTCGCGGAGCTAGTCGTATAATAATATAACTTTCAATTCAGTGTTTAATTTTAAATGCAATTTGCAACCTGTGACGCAGTTTTGGCAAAAAAGTGATTTGTCAGTGGTTGTTTCATTCTCTAGAATCTTCAGAATCATTTTTTATGTTTCCTAAATAGGGTCATTTAGCTATGCGAGATTTAATTTCAATTGCGTCATATAGTAAATAGAATCACTTGCAATGCAGTATTCTTTGGTAACGGTCTGGTTACGTTTTGAAATATGGAAATAAAGGCAAATAAATGTGACCAGACCGTAACCATAACATGCATAGAATAGAAGGCATTTCAAGTTTTGTTTCTTATTACGTCTTTTAAATGTATAAAGGACTTGGTGTATTTGCTGAAAACATATAAACAAAGATAGTACCAGTCTGAGAAAAGGGAGTGAAATTCATAAAATGAGATGGATGCGAAGATGACTACATTAAGTAACTATGTGAGTCTGTAGGTTTTTAATACACACTAGACTTAAGTGCATAAACCGTTGCCTTCAACTGTAACTTTGATGTCTAAAAAGGATAAGGAATTGTCGGAAATTTCCCAGGTATATTTTAGAGCCGGGTGAAAGGAATTGACTGCGGTCAGTGAATTGAGTTAGCTTCTCTCTGGTAGAGGAGGTAGCGCCGATACACACGTCAATGTAGCGACCGTAGAGTTCAGGTTTGGGGCCGTTAGCCATTCCCTTTTCTCAGTTTCTAAGACTTCGTCGTTTATGTAGTGATGACTCCGATTTTTTCCACAAATCAGAGTCAATGTGCCAGTTTTTCGAAAAACGTGGTTACCCTGTTTCTGTCGTTC
>Ga0126337_10001026_pt1 | contig 16050 bp, 9 predicted proteins | sample DipCmetagenome_FD_92527 | JGI IMG/M metagenome (GOLD analysis project Ga0126337, IMG submission 92527) | Coral microbial communities from La Bocana,Puerto Morelos, Mexico - Diploria C A metagenome | ecosystem: Host-associated > Invertebrates > Cnidaria > Coral | place: La Bocana,Puerto Morelos... | reverse complement strand
GGGGGGGTTTCTCCGAAAATTTTAAAAGGATTTTAAAAAGGGGGGGCGCAACACCCCGGAGGGACCCTCCCCCCCTTTTTCCCCCCAAAAGGTAAAACAGCCCTCCCTCCTTTTTTTTTAAGGGGGCCCCCCCCCCCCCCCGGGGGAATTACTATCCAAAGGCTACCGCAAAATCTCCCGCAGTAGACCCTTCGAGGCTGAACACCCTAAGAGATATCAAAACTGATTTTTAAACCCTCAAATCCCCTTCCTTTTTGTACGGTAGTCCCTCCCAGGCATTAAGGTTTCATTTCCTACACCTACACGCTCAACCTCTTATCTTGATTGTCATCAAAGTCACTGCATTGACGAAATGAACAACCAATCTCTTTCCTCAGATGAGTCCCTGGAGTTCCTGGAGCTCTTGTTCACCAACCAATGGCAAGTGCGGCGCAGGGACTCAGTATCGAACACGTACAATAGCTACGCCACCTTATTGTAGCTCTTCGTGTCCAGGGAAGAGGCAAACTCGCTCGTGTACGCACAGTTGTTGTCCTGTTAATTGCGTAACTTCCTCGTGGACTGCATGGAGTGCTTGCTCTAACACCTGTGGCTCGGGTAAGTGTTAGAGAACTCAACTATCGATCGTTCTTTCGGAGACAGATCGAAATTAGTTCGGAGAAAACGAATGAGAGATTCCCGTCGTCGTTTTCCATCTCACTAACGTTGTCATGCAATCTTGAAAACTTGCAACATCTGGTTCAAACACACTCCACTCTAAACTTAATTTGTAATGTTATTGGATCGTCATCCAACAACACTCTGGAATTATTGTCTCACAATTGATTTTTTTCTCCTTTCAATATCGATGCACTGATAAGTAAGTAAAGTAAGCTTTCCTTGATACCTTTAAATTTTACCAGTCGCATGTTACAAACATAACTTCCTCTTATTCGATCGGGTAGCCCGTCGCAACGTCGGTGCTAATTAATAATACTATTTTTTTAGGTTCTAAGACAAAAACAAGAAGAGTAACCACCAATCCTTCTTGTGGTGGAAACTCCTGTCCAGCACTTAAGCAAACACTGTCTTGCTCACAGTACAACAATCGTGATTGCGTCATGTCTTCTTGGACGTCCTGGTCGCTCTGTAGCAATGGCTGTGGAAATGGATGGTCCACTCGAACACGCAGTATTGTTACGTCAGCGTTATGCCGCGGAAAAGCATGTGGGACTAGGTCAGATAAGAAACAGTGCACTGATTACAGAGAAAACAGAGACTGCGTGGTAAGTTGTAAGAGGTGCAAGAGTCAAAAGATCAATAGAGTTTGGAATATAAGCATCGACAAATTAAATACTAGAAGAATCAATCGATCAGAGAATTGTAAATTCCTATATCAAATACCGACATTACTTTCAGGAGGCGTGGCGGCAAAGCAATTAAAAAACCGCCTCACGTAAGCATGCGGTAGGGATATGGGAAACAGAATAAATAACGTTTTCGTCTGTTCTCAGCAGATGGAAGAAGAAGTATAACTTGTTGTCAAAGTAAAAGGTTCCGGATCGAGCATTTGGGCTCAGCCCCTGGCCGGGGGAATAGTGTTCTTGGGCAAAACACTTTACTCTCACAGTGCCTCTCTTCACCTAGTTGTATAAATGGGTACCAGTGAATTTAATGCTGGGAAAGTAACCCTGTGATGCACTAGCATCCCATCCAGCGGGGAGTGGAATACTCCTAGTCTCTTCACCGGGATAAGCTCTGGCCTGAAGAGCCACTTTTTCTTTTTAAGGTTAATTCCTGGGGCTCGTGGGGAGTTTGCAATGAAAAGTGTGCTGTTGGATCAAAGAAAAGAACGAGAACAATAAAAATTTCTAAAAGGTGTCAAGGCAAAGATTGTCCAGCCCTTCAGGTAAGCATAAACTATTGAGACTCGAGAGAAAAGCAGTAAAAAAAAAAAAACTATCGGTGTATTCCTCAATTCTTCACCAGAATGTTTTTTTTTTCTGTACGCTCTAATTGCGTCAATTAAAATCAAGTAGGAACGTTATTTTGCTGAGAAGCAGGCCGTAGATTTGGAAGAGGGGGATAGATTGGGTAGATTAGAGGCGATAAGGGGTGAGTTAAGCCTTTTAAAGGCATGGGTTAACTACATGGAGGCGCTTGAATTCATAGCCTGCGCAAAATGTAAGATAGCCTGTCATTGTGACTTTTGTCAGTATTGGTTCAGTTGCTGTGAATTCAATACATCTTCCTGAAAAACGACTAAGTAAGGGAAGTGTCTTTCTTTTGAAGGAAACCTCTCAGTGTGGAACTGCTAACAACGGCTGTCAGCACAAGTGCTCCAATGGCGTATGCTCCTGTAATTCGGGTTATACTCTGGCTTCAGACAAAAAGAAGTGCAACGCTAAAGATTGCAGAATGCCAAAACCGACATACTGTGCACCAGGTTAGTGTTAAAAGAAAACTCAAGAGCTACCACAAAACAGAAAACAAACTAATAAAATTAGAAAACAAGGGCTGCAAATTCTTGTGTAAACTTTCGCTAAAGATTATGCGTTTTTTGTTTTTTTTGGTCGCCGTGTCTGAAAACGCCCTGCTGCGTAAATGAGATTTGAGCCCGCCTTAAAATCTTCCTATTGTGCAGACATTCGTGACAAAATTCATGTCCATTTATCAATCGATCATTTATTTTTCTTCATTCTGAGGAAGTAGGGAAAATCGAGTCAGTAAAACAATTTCTCACAAAACCCGTAATATTCATCCGGAATTTGTCTATTTGACATTGATTAACACAAAACATCAAGTCAGGTTACTTTTTACAATGCAATCTTCATTCTAAAGTACACTTAAGGTGATTTAAATTTACAGATATTTTTACAACGTGTGCTCTATCACCGATCGGTACCCTACATCACGTGCTTTTAAAATACTTGTCTCAAACTAGTCACCAATCATTTGTGAATAATACAGAGTGGAACCTCGATTTAACGAACTTGAATATAACAAAGTTCTTGGTATAACTAACGATAGTCATCACCTCAGCAATAGTAAAATGTATGGAAAAGAACCTCGATACAGTGAAACCTCGTTATAGCTAACATATTCTGCAACAGCATGACCTGCCACAAACATACTAAACGTAAGCTTTACGCACTCAAAAACCAACCGGGTGATCCACATTTTTTCGTTCTTGAATGAATATTTATTCAATATTTAAAAATGCTCCATCAAAGGATCACGATTCAAGAGCCACGTAACGTTCGAAAATCTAAGGTGACAGTATAGTTTCACTTTTAATTATATAAACAGTATCACACTGTTAGATTTATTATACAACATAGTGGAACAGTTTTCTTCCAAAACAGTCAGCTGACACATAAACGTTGAAGTGCTGTTCGAATCGTTTTCAACGTTAGGAACAAAAGGCAGCGATGGCTCCTAGGGTGTTCAAAAGATTTGTCAAAGTTTGTCGCCTATTCTTTGCGTTGTCTTGTCGTCACATTTTGCCAAACCAATATTGGGTAGTGGAATTCACTCCTGCAGAACAGCGAAAGGCGGGATTTGGAGTTCTGTAAAAACCAAAATTATGCTCATCATCTATTCCTCCGTTAGCTCTTCCATAAAAGTTACATGATTCTTGTTCAGAATAGAAATAGCTAAATACATGGGGCGCTCTTCTTTTGAAGTTAACGGTCCGAGCAATGCAATTTATACATTGATTCCCTCGTATGTTCATGAACTCGTAACGACTGCATAACACCTCGGGGGTCAGCGGCTCTTCCATGACATCGTGATCCTGGAGCAGGGCGCGAAAGTAGTCCCGGGAGTCGATGCCGATTGTTGGAAATTCACAAGTTGCTCTCCAGTGGGTGGAGTGTGCTCGAATTAACTTCATATCAGTCAGTGACAGGCGGTAACTCGACCAGTCGTCAGGGGAAGCTTCATTCACGGGAAAATCTTTAAACAGGGGTTTTGCGCTGAATATGTCATTTACTGTGCCCGATTGGCCTTTCTCAAGCGAGTAGCTTTGTACTAAAGTCCAGGCTGCGCCCGGCTCCGAATCAAAATCACAATAGACGTTTAGAGTTTCGTTTGCCTCGTTACGTATTTGATAAATTCCATTAACGTGACTCCCAGATAGTAGGATGTCGTGACATGACCTCTGCGCTTGCTGACATTTGTGACCGTTATAGCCAGGCGGGCATGTGCACTTAAATCTTCTAGCTCTGACGTCACACACTTCACTACAAGAGCCGCCATTTTCACACGGAGTTGACTGACAGCATCCGTTGTGGCATGAGTCACTTGAACAGATCTGCCAGGGGGGCTGAAATAAAAGGAAATCCTCGTTTTCGCGAATCAGACGGGAATTTGCTTTGATATATTTTATACTTGTTTAGAATCCGTAATCAACTTAAATTTGTTTTGCTTCTGTTTAAATATTGCACAAGAAATGATAAAAATTGTTCTATACCTGCTCGAGAAAAATATGGTGTTCACTGATCTCTGAAGTGGTCTAATGATAAGTTAGCCATTGCGTTGTGTTCTTGTGTTTCAGGGAGGAGTAACAATATTCCCATAACTCAACTGAAACCGCTGGGATAAGCACTACTAGATCATCGTTGTAATGTATCAAATCAAAGAATCCTATAGCCTTTTTCGACAACTTCGCGAAATCCATGCTTATTTGCGACAGAGAGCATTTAAATAAAGATTGTTGTTATTTGGTCATAAGATAAATAGCACTAGCAGTTTTTGGAGGCAGCGGCATGATTCGACTTTAAGTAGCGAGAGCCCTTCGATTTGTATATATTTAAAAAAAAAAAAGCATAAGGTACCTTTGCAAGGTAGCTCCGCACCATCTCAATATACGTCCAGCCTATTTTTGGTTTTATCGATTCAGGATCTGTGTACGAAGCAGCCTCGTTTAGTTGACAGTTTGGACCAACTCCGCTGTCGCTTTTAAAGTTGAATGATAAACAATGGCAGTTAACAGAGCATCTCGTAAAGCAGCCATAATAGTCGGATGAAAAGTGTTCTGAGAGAAGGTGACTTCGTAGAGAGTAGTTTTCTTTCATACGAATTTCGTCTTTTGCATGTGGCAAGTCTGTTTTTTCGCAGTTGTCGTCGCCTAAGCATTGTGCCGACAGTAATGTGATAAAAAGAAAGTTTATCAAGGCCATTTTGAGGTGTTTACTTTGTTTCAAAATCATCAGATCTTGTATATGCGTTGATCGGGAAGTTGTACGTGTGTTGTTTAATTTAAGGGCGCTGACTTTTGCATGACTTTTTCTCATTCTCTACATAATTACAACTTGTTTGAAATCACAACAGTGTGTTGCCATGGAGATAAAAAATTGAGAAGCTATTTTCCTATCAGTGCATAGCAGAGTGAATTTTACCTACAGTGAAATGGAGAAATACGCCCCCTTAAAATTCAAGAAGGTTTATTATTGGCATGTTAACATTTTTAAGAATTTGTTGAAAGTTGCTCCCGATCTGCCAAAAAAACTTGAAAGCGTTTCTCATAACTGTTTATCGATCGTGTTAAATTATCCACAAAAACAGGTTTGATTTTCTGTAGAGGGGGTTTAAATTATTGATATTGTTTTAACTTCCACGCATGTAAATGATTCTCAAATTACAAGCTGACAATTAGGTTTTTTCCAGTCGTCATGGTGATTGAAAGCACTACATTTCAATTAAATTAAAAAAAATTAAAACACGCGGGTGTTGAAGCAGCCTAGTAATAATGAGTACAAAATAGACATGTACTTCAACCAACAAAATACTTACAGCACTACTGAAGCATACATAATTTAAAAGTCAGAAGCAGCTCTCAAAACAGCATGAGTCCTTTTTATATGTGGAAAATAAATTGGACAGCTGGATTCTACACAATAAATACCAGCTGGCGACTTCCGTAGGTGCAATTTTTTGCGATAGACAAGATGACTTACTTTGGTCTTTGGTTATCAAGACAGCTCTATAGCTACAGATAGAAACGTTAAAACATTAAAAAAACTAAAACCAATAGTATAGAACAGGAGCTTTCAGACATTTCTGTAAACAGTGGTTCGTAACTACTCTGCTCGGTCCGGTTGCTTTACTCTTTTTTAACAAAGGATCTTGAAGGAGCTTGAAGTGGAAACATGCAGTTCTACGAAAGTTTTTTGTGAATACGCAGGGTTCTTGCGTGTAACAATCTTAGTTCGTTTTTCAAAGTTAAGTTTGTGAAAAAGGTTTGTGAAACGCGGATCACGGCTTTTATGTGTAAACGCAAAAATTTCTTTTTCACTCAGTTTTATGTCACAATAATTCCCGTTTCCTTTTACGTCTGAAACCCAGTCAAGACGTACATTTGGTCCATGGACTTTGATTGTTACCTATTTGTTTAACGTACTAACGGAAGCAAAAGTTGCTCAATCGTTTTTTGTTAAAAAAATATTTTCATTTTCTTCAGGTACCTCGCTAAGTAGCACTTGCAAACTTGCTATTGTCACGTGTCCAGGAGGCAAGACCACGTACCCTGTCACGTGTTCACTGGGATGTCCAAAGGACTATTCCATCAAGGGATCATCCACAGTCACGTGTCAGACGTCAGGACAGTGGACGTCATATGCTACGTCATATTGCCGACGTAACAATGATCCACCCACCCAGGTTAGTGCGAGTGACGAACATCTTATTTCTCTCTCCTTGTTATGTGATGGTATTCTTAAGCCGATTAGTGAAGAGAATTGCGAGAATGATCCGATTAGCCTATTATGATATCATGAGTAGTATTATGAGTAATCTGGGGTGAGTGTTATCAACAGTCTCCCGTGGGATTTTTTGCAGATATTAAATAAAAGACGAGAAGTCATATTGTCCCATCATTCTCCTTCCCAGCCCTCGTTTTATTAAATTAAACAACTGTCAAGGAGGTAAACTTTTTACCATGTTCGTTTGCAGATTATTTTATCTGGCTCAGCCAGCATTCAAGAAAACAAACAACGCGGCACCAAAGTTGGAACATTTTCTTCTGTGGACCCGAACAGTAAAGACAAGCATACCTATAGTATTGTTAGTGGAGGAAGCGGCAAGTTTGAGCTACGTGGAGCTCATCTGTACTCGCTGACTGTCTTCGATTACGAATCTTCTCTTAACAAGTAAGTTGTTAACGTCGAAGGGAGTCTTGAAATAGTTTTTTTTGGCCATTTTGCAAGTTCATTAGCTGCTTTATAGTGCCATAATTTTCACTTCCATTTTATACTAACCTCATAGAAACTAGTCACTGTCTGTTGAGAATGCGCAAATTTGATTGCTTTGCAATCGTTCGCTATTGGCTTAGAGTTAACACTCGGGCGAGGCGTGCGTGCTTGTAATACAATTTTTCATAAAAATTAAACGGTCCAAAAAATCAGGAAACTTGCTTGAAACTAAAAGGGTTCTATAAAACCCAATTCTAAGAGGCAAATATCTGCGTTTCGTGGTCCCAGTTTTGGCGGGAACTACACAACACCTGCAGTGTTAATTTGGCGGGAAATCCACAAGCGCTTTCCAGTTGTCCGCTGTGTAGTGGATGGGGGAATGGGGATAATTTATATTCAATAGTTGATCCGGTAGAAAAACTCTTTACTTATAGAGTGTTAGTTACTGTTCCTGTTTCGATTATCTTCGTAGATTTTCACTCGTTATAAGGAGCACAGACAACGGCAGTCCACCAATGAAACTTGAGAAAGCTTTCACGATTTCTGTAACAGACGTGAATGAGAAACCTACCGCGATCCAGGTAACACTAGGGTAACAAAGCGAAAAAGCACTGACAGACTTACTACGTAAGGATAATCACGTTAGTGAAACGATGATGAATAAACCTCACCCGATCAATAAAGCTCATAATAGTACGAAAATAATGAAATTGCGTGTGCCTCTTTTCTGGTGGTTTATGGCAACATGATTACGCACTGTATTTGTGGCCTATTCCTTGTTAGCTAAATTGGAAGCAAAATGTAAAACATTTTCTATTTTTTTCCTTCCTTTCAGTTGTCAAATAACGACGTCGACGAAAACAGTGACGTGGACACAGTAGTTGGCATGCTCAGTACCGCTGACCAAGATAACGGGCAGACTTATACCTATAGTATGTTGGATGGAGCTGGTGGAAGGTTTAAAATTCAAAGCAACTTGCTGAAGGTACGTTTAGTTGCAGAACAAACACTGGGTTTAATTTTAAAGCATCTCTTCCTTACAGCGTCTGAAAATGTCGAATTTGATTGGCTACTGCCGTGTCTCAGGAATAAACCTGACGCACAAACACAACTATGTTTTCATCAAACATGGCGGTTTGATGTACAACAAGGGTACGCAGCTGACATGCGCGAACACATAGTGATGAAAAAACCCGCAGACCAGTTTGTACGGCATAGCAGCTACCACAAAGGCAGTCTCCCTCGCAGCCGTTTTTAGCATCGTCACGCAACGCTCCTCCCGGGAGCGTTGCGTGACGATGCTAAAAACGGCTGCGAGGGAGACTGCCACAAAGGCTATTCGGCTTTTCTTTTTGGAGGGGGGGGTGTGTGATCTTTTTGGGGGGTATCTTCACCTTCCATTTCAACTAGATAGCGACTTCAAGTTTACGTTCACTGGCAATGTCAGGAAGTAAACCTTTTTTCTCTGCCACTCTGTTGATTTACCGAGTCTCTTTGAAAGTGTAAACATCTCATTACAACCTCCATCAAACAGTCCAACAAAAAAAGCACTGATGTTTGGGAAGCGCGGTGCTCTGAAGGTTATTGTATTAGATAGTAACTCGTTTTTTTTTTCCAGGTTGCAAAGTCCAACAAGAATTGCTTACTAAACGGTGGCTCTCAGTGTTTACTTAACTACGAAAGAGTGTTGTCTTACTCTATAAAAGTCCGCAGTGTTGACAGCGGCTCTCCATCCCAATCGGTCGAGACCTCATTTAACATCACATTGAATGACATCAATGATCAACCACGTGCTCTACAATTGTCCAATTACAAGGTGACTGAGAACGCACCATTAAATACCGTGGTCGGGAATCTATCCGCTAGTGATGAGGACAAAGGTCAAAAACTCAGCTTTTCATTGGTTGATGACGACGGTGGTAAATTTGCTCTGGACAGCAAAGGTGGCCTTTACAAGGCAAAGTCCACTGACTACGAAACGAGCGCAGTTCATTACGTCGTTGCCAAGGTCACTGACAATGGCCAGCCAGCGCTATCGGTAAGTGATTGTAAAAATAGTAGTTACGTCGAATATCCGAGAGTTTCTTCGTGGCAAAATACATTGTAAATGGTGTATTAATTTAGCGTCAGACTTCGTGAGTTTGCTCTTAATTTTATGGAATTTTTGCTTTTTCTCAAGCTGAAATTCAAATGCATCATGTACAAAGTAATTCAAATGTAGAGAGGCGCACATGCGAAAAGTCCGAAAAGGGGTTTGAATTGAAATATGCCATCTTACAGACGAGCGTCGAGCGCGTTGAAAGTACATCCGGCCTTGGTCGCTCAAAAGTTGGATAACACTTCATAAATATCTTTCCAGTGTATGGCGTAGTTTGTTTTGTCAAAACTGGAAAGCAATTTGTCCTGTGGAGAGTTTTTATCCATCGTTTGAACAATTGGGCTCTGAAGGTTAGCACTGAGTGAGCAAAATGCCACATTTTATACGTCAACTTCTGACTACGACATGTAGGAGTATGGAATGCATAAAAATAAACTAATAAATATCGATTGCATGCTTCTTTAGATGACCAAAAACTTTTCTATTGTGGTGTTGGATGTCAACGAGGCTCCAGTCTCTATCGTCTTAGACCAGCAGAGTGTGCAGGAGAATTCGAAGCCTGGTACTAAGGTAGGAACGTTAACAGCAATAGACACCGATGCTGTTCAGAATCTAACTTTTAAACTGGACGATGATGCAGCAGGCAAATTTTCCCTTCAACCGAACACTTCCTGTCAGAACCTTGCCTCAACCGAAACCCGATGTACCACAGACTTGGTGGTCAGCGGCGCAATAAACTACGAAGATGCGTCGAGCTCAGACATCATTGTCCGCGTGACCGACGACAAAGGGCTTTTCCACACGGAAAGGTTTAATGTGACAGTAACTGACGTGAACGATCCGCCCACGAATGTTACATTGGATGGAAGTGCGTCAGCGTGGATTCCTGAAAACAGCAAAAACGTCCAGATCGATACTCTGCTTACGGAGGACGAAGACCAAGGACAAAGTTACACTTACGTCTTGACCAACAACCCTGGGAGAAATTTCGAAATTAGAGGAGATAAGCTGTTTGCATCAAAAAACGCTAATCTTGACTTCGAGTCATCCTCGAGCTATCAAATTTCTGTGAAGTCGACTGATAATGGCAGTCCACCGGAGTCCGTGGAGATATCTTTAGTTATTAACCTTTTAGATGTTAACGAGAGACCAACCAAAATAACGTTGTCCAATCGCAGCGTCCAAGAAAACAAACCACCTGGGACGGTGATCGGTCAATTAACCGTTACTGACCCTGACAGGCAGCAAAGTCACGTGTGCAGTTTAACTGATTCAGCCAATGGGAAAGCAGGAATAAGCAACAACAACCTGACCGTTGGAAGTGCGGGCGTCAATTACGAAGAGGCCAGTTCTTTCAGCGTGAAAATTCTTTGTCGCGATGCGGGTGGCCTCACAGTGGAAGAGACATTTGTTGTACTTGTTCAAGACGTCAATGAAAAGCCAACTAGTATAGTAATCTCTAACAATAAAATTCAAGAAAATCAGCAGAGTGGAACTGTTGTCGCATTTATCAATGTCACCGATCCAGACAATGCTAACACCCAAGTCCAAACGTTTTCTTTCTCAGTTCCAAGTTCCCAGCCTTTTGTAATACAAAATAACGCCCTTGTCACTGCACGTGTACTTGATTTCGAGAACAGTGCTCAGTGGACAGTGAGCATAACAGCAACGGACAGCGGCAGACCAGCCCTGTCTCTAACAGAAGTGTTCACCATCCAAGTGATTGACGTCAACGATGCTCCAAATGGAATCACAGTAAGTGAGAGTTGTCTGTTCTGATAGAGAAATCTTTAAAAGAATAAACCACTATGACAATTGGATGTCAATCTGCGCACCTCGAAGACTGGTTTCACTTTTTCAAATTTGTCATTCCAAGTCCGTCTCAACGGTTCTCGATGTTATCCATTCATCATTCTGTTTGCTATATTAAATGTTTTCTTTTATTCGTCCGTGTAACAATTCGTAGTAAACTACTATTTTGACGTAAATTTTCGTGACATTTCCAATTAATGGGACGCGGAATAATTTTTGGATGTTATATTATCGTGCCATAGAAGCCCTGTAAGTATTACTGCTATGATTCTGACTGCTCAACGTATTCTTCCCTTGTATCTTTCCTTTTAGCTCTCGAGTTCTGCTGTCGATGAAAACAGTGACAAAGACACTCTGATTGGGACACTGACGGCGTTAGATCAGGACACGTCACAAAAGCACACATTCCAGCTGCTGAACAGTTCATCGGGCAGATTTAAAGTCGACGGAAACAAACTTAAGGTAGGCTTTGCGTTCTCCACACAGACGTAACCTCTTACAGCCACTCCCCTAATCTTCGGATTCGCTCTGCCACTGCGCTGACCGGCGATCTGATAGCTGTTTTAATCCTAAACAACAGTTTATTCACTATCAATATTATTAACTCCAATTCGTTTTTTCAAGGTGGCTATTTCCAACAAACAGTGTCTAAGCCAAGGAGGTTCTTCTTGTCTTCTGAACTACGAAGCACAAAAGCGTTACCTGATCCGAGTCAAAACAACAGATGACGGAACGCCTCAACAGTCGTTCGAGAAAGACTTCAGTATCGACTTGCGGGACGTCAATGACAAGCCACGTGATCTGCAACTATCCAATAACAAGGTGAAGGAAAACGCAAATATGAGCACGTTAATTGGCACGTAAGTAACACGTGACATTTTTCCTGAATATTTCCCAACGCTACGGATTTAGACTCTGTGTTGTGTAATGAATTTTTAAATTCTCTCTTTTCTCTCCTGTTTGCAGCTTTACATCAAATGACGAGGACACCAGCCAGCAGTTGACGTATTCGTTGTCGAATGACGACAGCGGTCGTTTTAGAGTTGATTCTCAGGGGAGGCTGTACAAAGCAAAGGACACCGATTACGAAACCCAGACTTCGCACATCATTAGGGCGGTGGTAAAGGACAATGGAAATCCATCCATGAAGGTGATTTAGTTCTACACAACGTTCGCACCACCAAGACATCCCTCTAATCTTTAGGTTTAAACTTCCTCACAGGGGGTGTTTAGGAAAGCTTATAACTAGGATAAGAGGCTTATATGTTGTGGGGTTATCACCGGAACGAATGACCATCATTGCCTCCTCCTCCTCCTCCTCGTCATCGTCATCATCATCCCAATCATCATTTTAACCACCACTATGCCCTTTTAATCTGTTTTCTCTATCTTCATGATGTTGTTGTGTTTCCTTCGATCTAGATGGAGAAATCTTTTACAATCGAAGTGATGAATGTGAACGAGGCACCAATCAGCATCAATATAACTTCTCAAGGAGGGCAACTGACTTTCCCCGATGGACATGCGCAGATCCGCGAGAACTCCGCTACTGGTACAGTGATCGGAAAGCTACAAGCTTTGGATCAAGATGCTGTTCAGACACTTGTATTTAGACTAGATGATGACGCTGGCGGGGCATTTACACTGGGATCATCTGCTGGTTGCCAGACAATTACCAACATACCTGGTGTGAACACAAGATGTACTATCGACCTTAAATTGAATGGCGCGCTGGATTATGAAACCTCTAAAGAGCATCATATAACCGTGCGCGTGACGGACAAGAAGGGACTTTTTACAACTGAACAGTTAAAGATTAGCATTCTTGATCAAAATGATGCGCCTGAAAATGTAACGCTCAGTGGAAGCTACACGGCGAGTGTGAATGAAAACACGAACAATGCGTTAGTCGGGCAACTGGTGACTACTGACCAGGACGTTGCGCAGTCACACACATATAAACTCCTTGACGACGCCGCTGGTCGATTTGTCATTCTAAACGACAAGCTTTATGTCTCGTCCTCGGCAAATTTGGATTACGAGGTTCAAAAGAGTTTTATGGTCAAAGTACAAAGCAATGACAGTGGAACACCTTCTCTTGGCTTGGTGCAAGATTTCCAGATCACTGTCCTGGATGTAAACGAAGCTCCAGTCAATATCACCCTCGTGCCCGCAAACATCACCGAGAACAGCCAGCCTGGTACAGCGATTGGTCAGTTGACTGTCACTGATCCGGATAACTATGGACCACGTGGTAAATTGCAAACGCATACTTGTCAAGTCGCGGGAAACCAGATTGGGAAATTCGTGATTCAATCGAACGTACTTGCAGTAGGAAGCGCAAGCATAGACTACGAGCTCGCTTCAGTTATCAGTGTGAAGGTGAAGTGTACGGACACAGGCTCGCCGCCATTGTCCCTGGTCACGACTTTATTCATCACGGTGATTGACATCAATGAGGCACCTACAGCAATCTCTTTGTCTAGTGCTGCCATAGCGGAGAATCAGCCGCCATCTCTTATAGGTTAGAAATAGTAACTTGAAGTCTTGAAATAGTAATTCATCATGGTTCATTCTCTTGATTTGTCCATTTTACGTCGTTGAGTTCTTTCTTCAGCAAAAATTTATTTTATTCTCTCATTTGCTTGTGTTGTCATTTTCAGGACTTCTTTCTACCTCTGATCCGGATAATGCAAATCAACCAACAGACAGACAGACCTTTACCTACAAGTTCATGGGTAACACCGCTGGACTGCCCTTCGTAATCGACGGTGACGCGTTGAATTCAACATCATATCTGAACTTCGAGGCCCGTTCCTCGTGGAACATCACAGTGCAGTCTTTAGACAGCGGTGATCCCCAGCTTAGTGTTGTGACGGGTTTTCAGATCTCTGTTAAAGGTGAGTGACTCGTTCCATTTGCAGAAACTTAACAGCTCTCCAACCCAAAAATCCAGTGCCACTTTGCGTTGAAGTTTATAAGAGTTTTGAGCGAAAAAAAAGCAGTTATAATAAGCTAAGGGCGGTGGTAAGCCAAATTACAATCTGATAAAGAACATGGATAAGTTATAAAATCTCTACGCATATGGGACGTACAAATTAAATTCTTTAGACTAGTTATTGAGTTAAGAAGTCACGCCCAATACATTGTTGTTGCTTCTTTTGTAGATGTCAACGAAAAACCATTTAATCTCACTTTGTCCAATACATTCGTGGACGAAAATGCCCCTCAAGATACAGTTGTCGGACAGTTCTTTTCACAAGATCCAGACCGTGCGCAAACTCATACTTATACTCTAACCGACGGAGCGGGCGGAAGATTTAAAGTGGTTGGAAGCCAACTCAAAGTTGCTTTGTCCAATGTTGACTGCCTCAAAAATGGCGGGCCTTTCTGCAAGTTGAACTACGAGAAACAACCGTCGTACACAGTAACAGTGCGCGTCACAGACAACGGAAGCCCACCTCAAAGCAATGAAACAAGCATGTCGATTTCCTTGAATGACGTCAATGACCGACCACGTGACTTTAAACTGTCGAGTCGCACGGTCAAGGAAAATGCAACAATTGGTACGAAGATCGGTCGGTTTACTGCTACAGACGAGGACGAGTTCCAAACGCTAACGTTTTCCCTGACTGACAGTGATGGCGGGAGATTTGCGATTGATTCTTCTGGTTATTTGTTTAAAAATCAAAGTACAGATTACGAGACGAATAAGGCTCACAAGATTGTTGCGCAGGTTATCGATAACGGGACGGTACCGTTAAAAGTAAGTTTTCTCTCACAAAAGCACTCTACTACAGAGTATTTACTCACTCACCATCTTATTCCAATAACCCCGGCTGGCGCAAAGGAAGGCAATTCTATAAAGTATTTAATGAGATAAAAACGTTTAAGAAATGTAGACCGTGCAGTTTAACATCTTTTGCCTTATTTAAGCTAGTGGACGCATTGGCAGTATTCGCCCTCGGTTGAATATACAATTCTGTGGTTAATTTGTTAATTCGACCATCAATTATCAAAGTAGTAATTCTCCCTACTGGTCGCTATAATTTTGTTACGGAATTAGATGGGAGAAGTTGTTCAACTATCACGTAAGTTTACTTGTCTTTAGGGTGACCACTCCTTGGATGTTCATGACTTCTCTTTATGACCAAAGATGAAATTCTCTCTTGATGCTCAAAGAGGCACGTGGTTTTACTTAACAAGGTCACCTCTTTCTTACAGGTCACCAAGACGTTTACGATTGTTGTGGAAAACGTTAACGAAGCTCCCATAAACACGACAATAACATCGGCATTGGGACAACAGTCTTTCCCTGACAACGTACCAAAAGTGAACGAAAACACTCCGGTGGGCAAGACTGTGGGAACACTTCAAGCCCTGGATCATGACGAAGTGCAAAACTTGACGTTTTCTTTAGATGACGACGCTAACGGCAAGTTTATCGTGGGCTCACCGGTCACGTGCCACAACATCACTAACATCCCAGGCGTGAAAACTAAGTGTACTGCGCTGCTACAAGTCAGTGGTGAGCTCAACTTCGAGACAGATCCCAGTGAAGATATCTTTGTTCGCGTGACTGACGCTAGTGGGTTATTCCACGTGCAGCCTTTCCAGGTCGCAATATTAGATGTTAATGACGCACCGAGTAATATCGTCTTGGCGGGCGGTGATACGGCATTTATCGACGAGAACGTAAATAATGGTTATGTTGGTGATCTCGCGACCACTGACGAAGATGTAAACCAGACGCATAGTTACAGCCTGATTAATAACGGTGGATGGAAATTTGTCCTCAGAAACAATAAGATCTATTCTTCTCGTTCCGCAAACTTGGATTACGAAGGAAAGTCTAATTATACAATCGGAGTAAGAAGCACAGACAATGGCAACCCAAGGTTGAGTTTTGACAAAACTTTCACTGTTCAGGTTAGTTTGGTGTCGCCATCAATTCTTTTCATATCACGT
>Ga0126337_10001024_pt1:7500-16058 | contig 16058 bp, 12 predicted proteins | sample DipCmetagenome_FD_92527 | JGI IMG/M metagenome (GOLD analysis project Ga0126337, IMG submission 92527) | Coral microbial communities from La Bocana,Puerto Morelos, Mexico - Diploria C A metagenome | ecosystem: Host-associated > Invertebrates > Cnidaria > Coral | place: La... | reverse complement strand
GTGGAGGAGTTGAATTCGGGACCACCGAAGACAAATCCATCCAGTGGCAGGGAGCAGGACTTGAACCCGAGACCTCCGGATTACAAGTCCAGCGCCCTAACCACTAGGCCACGCTTGCCTCCGTCTAGTCTCTTGCGTTTTCTGTGTTACTGACGAGTATTTTTAAAAGTAAGTGTTTAGTATAAGTTCATTCTCTCGGCGTGTTACCAGCACTGTTTCAGTCAATTTTGTGATGCCTAACGAACCGAGGTCTGGCGGAGTTGGTCCTAAAGTACAAGAGGCGATCAAGCAGGCTTTTTCTGATATTTCTGCCAATTTATCTACGGTTATCGAGTCTCACGGTTAGCCGAGTTTAAGCGAGATTTATCCGACGAGCGTGATTATTCAGTTGCTGCCGTGGTTGAACGAGTTAAGAGAAACGAAGTCGAGTTTAAATCGAAGGGCAACAAGAAGCAATACGAGCATCAACAGCAAGTTCTTGATTGCTTTTCCAAGGCTAGAGATTCCCTGGCCAGTGCGAAGTACGAAAAGGCGAAGAAAGCCATCGAAGAAGGTATTAGCCTGACTGAAAAGCGAATTACTGAGTTAACTAAGTTGGCTGATAGGAGTGAGTTCGGCTGGTCGACAGCTGGCGAATATTTATCGGACGAGTTGGCTTCAAATTCTTAGGACGAAAAGTGCATTTTTCGTTCCGAGAGGCGTGCTGAGCGTCGTTCTAAACAGGCAGCGACTCGTCAGTCATAGGGTCAAGGCGAGGGACTGGAGGGACACGAAGTCGTCCGCTAACTTCGCGTCTGCGACATTTGCTTCCCCAAGGGGGATTCAATCCAGGGACACGTCTTCCAGGATAGGTCCTTGTTATAAGTTAAGTTTTCTTTGACTTTTTCAGTTTTTTATTCGTTCCTTTTTTCCTTTGTTTGCTCGTTTACTTTTCTGCTTTGTTTACTTCTCGCAGTGCTGGTTACCCGTTGCACACTACATTATTCTCCATATCATTTCTGTCTTAGTGTTTATCAGTTGGGCAGAATAGCACAGAATTCAATTACATCATTTCACTGAGAAGTTCAAGTCAAGACAAACCCTGGCGCAGGGGGCAAGCCCACTGCCATAAATAAATTCATATTTTCTAAATTGATCCCTAAGATCGTAGCCCAAACCCGGTCGGCTACTGAACCTCGTTCAATGATGTGAGTTACTGGAGTCGAGACCGAGGGAAGCCTTCAAGAAAAATTCAAAAATTGTCCAAATTCTGAGAGACGAGGGATTTTTGCAATAAGAAATCAAGACCTTTGATTAAGTTAGGCAGAAGAAAAATCACTATCAAAAGCAACTACTTCCAGCATTCAGGGCCGGAGTTTTCAATGATAGCATGCGAGCGGTGTAGCATGTGGCTTTGTTATTCCGTTGGCTACGGCCTCCTTTGACGACCTAGGCTTCTCCTCTGCCAAAAGACAGTTTTAAAGCAACCATTTGCTGTTCAAAGATATAGCATAGCTGACTAGCATATCGGTTCGCTAAATAACTTTCAAATTAAGATTACATGAGGATTCGTAAGTACCTCGAGTTTTGAGCCTGTTGGTCCCCAAGTTTGCTTCTCGTTGGTGACTCTCACTCCAGTTTCAATCACAGAAAGACAGTTAGACCTGAGAGTTAGATTTCTTTTTTTCAGACCACCTGGTAGCACTTAAGCGAAAGTAGAAAACAACCACTGTGCAAAGAAGACCGAAAGATATCCTACAACGGTAACGCTCTCGGATAGTCACTGGCAAAGTGTCAGCTCGACTGCATTTCAATTAATGAAACGTGACGGCCGGGTGCTATTAGACTTTTTAATGATGACTTTATTAATAACCTGTCACGGCTGTGACAGAGGCAAAAGACTTATTGATAGCCATAGATAGACACCGAGATCTACGAAATCACACTTTTGTCGTCCTCTGAGAACTCTTGCGTTCAATCATGACTTGATCACGGGATAGATACCTTTTTAACTCTTAGGCCGGAAGCGCAAAGAGCTTTCGCTGTTTCAAAGTTCTGTAGCTTAATCCAATCTTCAAGCTATAGTGGTCAAACTGCCAGTTTTGTCAGGGACTTCAGTGACGTTGCCGAAAGTAAGTGTAGCTTCTTCAGTGTTCTCCAAACTTCCCTAATGCAAAAGAAATTTCTCCCGCGAGAGAAGTTTGCTTTTTTACTGAGTTTGGTGGCGCGTTTTTGTTCACTGGTTTGTTCTATCTGTACATATCCATTTTACTCTTATCTTGTTAAGATAACTTGATACTGTTTCTATGTGGTGTCTCTTTTTTCCTTAACCCTTGGCAGAGGCCGGAGGGGCACAAAACCGTGCGTGATATTGTCGAGGTCGTCGTTGCCATGAGCTTATTATTCTTACCAGAGGCGTTTTTTGACGAGATGAAACGAATGATTCCACAAGAGGTCTGCAATATGTTATTGTCAAAAGAAACAGGCAAAGTTGCTCGAGCATGAAATTTCCGAGCCCTTGAGTTCTTTTTCATTCGGCATCCCAAAGCGTCTTTTCTCTTCAGTCTCTCTTTTGGGTATTTGAAAGTTTTCGGCTTCTTTTGGCTTTGTTCAACTGGTCCTTTTCTACCGCGGCCCATGTTTGTTATACATGTAGCGCTAGAATGTTTAATTCATTTTTTCGCGTTGCCACACTCTGTGCGGACACCCTTTTTGGGTGCCTTTCTACTGTTCTTTTTGCAACATTTTTCCGCACTTGGGGCAGGCTTTTTGTGGAGCACGCACTCGTTTTTGGTGTGCTTGTATAGAGTGTTTTTGCTCACCAATTTTCGGCAGCAGGGGCATTCTTCTTTATGAATCTCGTTTCTTCAGGGCTGGTAGTCGGTAGCAGGAAAGGTGAGCCGAAAATGAAAACGCATCAGGAGATTACCACGCTCCCCGTCGCCAAACGTGACACAATCAACAGACTATTATCCAATCGTGTTTGTCGGAATGAATAAATTTATCTTTTAAAGAAATTTCCCCTATTTCTTTAAATTATGCCACGAGTTGTAAAAAGAACACCTCAAAAGCCTGACATAGTTTGTCTCTGGGAGCAAAGTGTTAAAATAGTGTACAAAACAATGTCTCCGTTATTTTGGGTTTACCTCAGTGTAAAAAGCCGTGAATTTTTTCTTTGTTTACGGGTTTTTGTTTGTGTGCTCTATATTGTTTCGGGGCTCTTTGTTGTCTTGCTCGTTCTTTGTTTTACGTCACTGGTAAGTTTAACAGGTTTTTACACCGAGGATGAGCCGTTATTTTGCGCAAGAATCGTAATCACAACCATTTCATATTGTAGAAATATAACATATTCAAAATGGATGACTTTAGAGAACTACAAAGATGGCCGCAAACACCTGAGGCGCAAGCCAAAGAAGCCGCGCCCCAAAAAAGAGCGTTCACCAAACAGTCCCGAATGCTGATAAAAACCAATTCGTGGCGCAAATAACCTTGATGAAAAGCGGAATGTCACCGCAGAAATGTTTTTCAAAGCAGGTTAACTTCAAATCATGTTTGGTTCAGACAGGAGGTACTGGAGTAAGGCAAAGAAAACTGCTCTTGCAATGGTAGACGTGGCGGGCTTTCCCTATCAATTGTCACTAATGAAAACCAAAACAGCACCGGCAATCCCAGTTGTAGTTTTCACAAAAGCGGTGCCAGGCCTGAAAAAAATATTCAACCAACCTCTTAACATCTACGTGACCCCGGACGCCTTCTTTGTGACAAAATTCCGAGAAATCTTCCAACAAATAAAACTCATGCAGGCACAACACTGCGGACGAATCAAAGCGCTCGCTTGGCGGGCCCCACATCGAATACTTGCCACAATAACAGAACTTTGCTATTTTTTGTGCGACACAACGATGCGGGATTTCTAGAGAAAGCTTTGCTTCCACAGATGACAGCGGTCTAACAACCGGCCGCAGCAAGTACCATAAAGACCCGTTTATAAGCCGAACCCCAATTTTTCAGGCATGAGTTTGGAAAAAAAAACTTCCGAAAAAGCCCGCTTGTAAAAAAAAAAGCTGGTCTGGGCTGGTATTTGCAGCGACATTAATAAGTTAATCAACTCTCAAAATACCTTTTAAAAGCGTGTCTTAATTCGATTTCCCTATTCCCTCTGACTGACAACAGTTCAGTCTTTATTGCTGAAGTCCACAGTTGACAGAAATGAAAACGATGGAATTTGAGCGAAACCGATAGCTTGCTAACCACTCAACACGGAAATGTTCGCTTTCGCATCAGCTGTGCGTGAATATCATGTTTATAAAGACGTATGGAAGCCATCGATCGGGGAAAAACTTGTTGCTAAACGAGAGTTTGACAACCCTATGGATGCGCACGCCGTGAAAGTAGTGCTGGGCGATGAAGCGGTCGGTCATTTGCCTCGTGAGTTCTCCCGGGTAGTGTGATATTTTCTTGCATTCAGTGGCAAAATCCGAGTGTTGGAGTGATCGGTCGCCGACGATATTATAAGCAGCTGTGCGGAAGAATAAAGATTCCATTATATTTAGAGTTTACCTGCTCAAACAAACTGCAAATGAAACGTTTGAAAGAACTTCTTGCGGACAAGATTCGGGTTTGCATCACTTCTGCCAAAAGCGATGATCAACAAAAGGTTTTAATATGTTTAATCTTTATTCACTGAAGGTTTTCAGTTCAATTTATGACCCCTAAAAACCATTTTACTCCCTCTGAAAGCAATGGTCTCGTGTATGAGCCGCACCCGCGATTTTTGACCAAAAAATTAAGCAAAAAAGTGTGGCTTATACACGAATGTTTACGGTAAAAGCTTTGTACAGTCAGGCGCGTTTTATACCAGCTTGGAGATATTCAGAACATCACCGCATATCCAGGCGATCCAAAATTCAATAAATCGGATAATCATTATGACTTGTTTTCATACAAAAGAATGTGCGCCGAGTTTGGACAGCCAGCCCCTCCCCTCAAAAAAGTTGGGGAGGGGTGGGGCGGCTGTACACAGACTAACGGACACCTGTATAAGGCGGCCAAAAATCTCTCACCAATGAGGGTAGCATGCGTTACAGGCGTAAATAATTGTTAAATTTTTCACCCGATTTCAGAATTTCCGTCAATTGTACAGCGTCTAATTCTACGTTTTCTTTCATTCATGCCCAGTCTCTGGTTGTTGTTCATTTTATATCTCTCCAGCAATGTTTCCACAGTATCGAACACCTTGTTTGGATAGTGCACGACGTCAAGTGTGCCATCAGGATTCGAGTCGGTCATAGGATACAAGTCTATGACGTCAAAACCTGCCTCGCACATGGCCGTCATCGCGTAAGCACTGAACAGTAGAACACGCTGAATGAGAAAAGTATAATAAAATGGATGTCACAATCAAATTATTATAATCAAAATTAACTTCCCTGGAGTTCTGTACGCCCTAGAATGCAGACCCTCTCTACGATTTCATGGTTTTTTTTAATGAGGGAGTTAGAGGAGGAAAGCAAGCAGCAAGTGACTTTTTGATCCACGTCCGCCTAAGCAAATGATAACCACTGTTTCTTGTTATCTGCATGAGCCAGGGAACGTAACACTCTCTCCACAGCGGGTCAAACGCCGTTTTGATTTTCATGGCTTAAAGCTTGTAGACGTTTTAAAAAAATATTTCGCTCTTCACAGTCCTCCATTTTTCTGTGAGACCGTAGATCTCGGTCGTTGATTTGGTGTCTTGCACCCGAAATTGAGGAGACAGTACAAAAGGCTCGTGGGTAGGGATGTTGGAGGGGACGGCTATTTTTCCGCTCCTTCACCCTCATGGTATTAACACCACCTACTTCAAAACAATGACAGCATTTACACACACTAATTAAGAGAGGTGCTACACTTAACTCCGACATAATAAACCTTACTAAGTTCTTTATTACCTTAATATAATGCAGATGAAAGACTCTGTAAGAATCTACAAGATATAAATAACGTTTGTTGGTTCAACTTGATGCGCTACATACCTGCGGTGTAAAAAATCTCTCACCAGTGCCACTGGGGTTCAGTGCTTTATGTTTGCATATGGCAGTTGTTGACTTCCAAATAATTTTCGCGTTATACTTCGGAACTCTTTTCCCTTGGGAATCAATTTGAGTATCCTTTAAGATCTTTATCACATCCGCAATTACTTCCTGGTAGGTTGTAAAATTAAGACTGACTGGATAATGGAGTCCAAGGTTTAAAAGCAATACACTGTCTTTTTGCTGCATTTCTGGCCTACTAAGAACCCTGCGAATGGGGTCAAAAACCTTTAAAGGACTGAAATCTAGATCGTCATCTTCTGTTCTGCTACGCCCCTCGCTAGCTACAGGATAGAGCCAGTTGTAGCTGTTTCTGCAGTTTGTATAGAGCTTTTTACACAGGTCGCGGGAAGTGATCGAGCCAAAGAAACGTACGCCCAGTGAATCGCCGTAAACCCAGAGAGTACCAGAACGACCATAGCCTGACGACAACGATCCATTGTATATCTCTAGGCAGGCAAACACAAAAAGATTTTAAATATTAATAGCGCGGTTTTCATTTGAGGGTCCAAAAGTAATTGCTTTAAATCAATCACTACGCTAAGCGATTGGCTTGAAAAACTCGCCCCAATTTTTCATCCAATCCTAAGTAAAGCCACAACCAATCGTGACTCGCTCACACGCGTTTTCCCGCGCTTTTCCTCTTTTTCCGCTTTTTCGAGTTTTGATTGGTTTACTGTAATATCTGTGTCCTTTGTGATTGGTTGCTTTTGATTGTGACGTTGATGTATTTTGCAAACCTTTAATCGACGGCAATCAGAGTTTGTTAAAGAGAATCAACTATAATGGTATGAGAAAAATTTGAGGTAGAGTTGCAATGTAATCAGAACACATACGCCAACTTCCCACAAAAGAATATGGTAAAGCTAAGACGGAGACTGTATACGATCCAATTGGTCTGTCAGGCCGGAGCTTATCCCGGTTTCCGGAGCATGAAGCAAGTAGGAGTATTTATACTCCCCCCTGGATGGAATGCTAGTCCATCGCAGGGTTACCCTTCAGGGTGTAGGGAGGCATACTGTGAGAGTAAAGTTTCTTGTCACAATGTTCGTTGCCAGTTCTCGAACCCCGAGCTCTTGCTTGGGAGTCGAGCGCACTAACCATGAGGCCACTGCGACTCCCTCAACGCAAAATATAGTATATGTTATTTACGAGTTATTATATTATATTATTATACTATAGTTACTAAAAAAAATAAAATAACAGTCCTTATGTTTCCCAGTTGTTTTTTTAACCAGTACATGAGTCCTAAATCCGCTTGATGCTTTCTAACGCAAACCTAAAAATTGTATGAGACTCAAAGAATAGTTCAAAACTTTTGAGAGAGTACAGCTAAACAAAGCTTGATCCAAGAGGAGGGTTGAAGGGGCGTAAATAAATGTTTCTTATTTTAGGGTATTTTTGCAGGAATATCGAGCTCGGCCATAAAGAGTTAGCCTTGCACGAAACCTCTTTGGTTAGACCAATAAGAATTCAAAGGCATTTGGCTTGGTGCAAACCATAAAAGCTCGAGTTATTTACTGATGACAGCACCTTTTTTTGGTTTTCTTGATTCTTTTACCGCAGAATGTAACAAGGTTGTTAACTTTAGTAACTTACATGGATTCTTACACGCGTGTTTTTTCAATATAAAATATTAAACAAATGCCTTTTCCTAACTAGGGATCTATTCAGTTTCAATATCGCCGTGTCCCCCAACGGCTCATTTTGTAACATATATTCAAAAACTGTTCACCATTTTTTCGTTTACTGTGAACATTCCAGGTGTTTAGATAGGGATATTAGCATTTGGACTAAACATACCAGAATTGTGGGACCAGAGTTAAATGTTACAAACACTGTACTACATGTAGGTGTCGATGCAGAAAGACACAGTGTTATCATAATCCTTATCCTTACAGTCTATAAATTATTATTATAGTCCAGATCATGTAGTCGCGTCCCTAGCTTACAACTTTTCATCTACCAACTCAAATATTATGGAAAAATCGAACGTAAAATTGCTAGAAAACGAGAAAAAGTAGCATTACATTTTAAGAAATGGGCAAATCTTCTCACCATTCTGAGAGATGATTAATCCAAAGTAAAATCTCATCTCCCTTCCGTAACTTGTAAAGATCCGCTGTGAGTTTAATGGTTATTATATAGTCGCGTCCCTAGTTTACAACTTTTCATCTACCAACTCAGTTATTATGAAAAAATCGTAAAATTGCTAGAGAACGGGATAAAGTAGCGTATCATTTTAAGAAGTGGACAAATCTTCTCGCCATTCTGAGCCGGATGACTAATCAAGAGTAAAATCTCATCTCCCTGCCGTAACTTGTAAAGACCCGCTGTGAGTTAGGTATTTATTTTAAAAATGATTATTATACTGTAGTGTAACACTTACATTAATTAGTATTTTCAATAATAATATGTCTTAATGTAAGTATTGTAAGTAGAAGTTAGGAGTATATCAAGTACCTCACAAAGGCTGTAAGCTGTTGTAAATAATCAGTGTAAGTAAGT
>Ga0126337_10001024_pt1:0-2500 | contig 16058 bp, 12 predicted proteins | sample DipCmetagenome_FD_92527 | JGI IMG/M metagenome (GOLD analysis project Ga0126337, IMG submission 92527) | Coral microbial communities from La Bocana,Puerto Morelos, Mexico - Diploria C A metagenome | ecosystem: Host-associated > Invertebrates > Cnidaria > Coral | place: La Bocana,Puerto... | reverse complement strand
GAAACAACAAAACAAGAAAATCTATCCAACTCCTTTCACATTTAAGTGAAATCCTGACCTGCAACCTGCAACCTGCAGTTTACACCGTCCGTTCTCGGGATGTGTTTTTTCATTTTCTCGCCAAGTGTACGTTCTCCCACCACCATGTTGTCGTACCAAACTTCCTCAGAAGTGGAAACGTTTCTCTTGTTGCGCTCACCTAAAAACTCGTTTAAGGGATCTAGGTGAATTAGATACAGCTCGAAGGAATCCATAGGAAAATTTGGACTGGGCTTTTCATACATCAAACCTCCATCGAAACCTTCGTCATCTTCCCGGCGGTTTTTTGTTAACTCATCCGTTGCTTTGCACACGCAGCGTGCTCCGGTGCTGTCCATGTTGAATGAAAAATCAGTCCTCTTGAGTTGACGAAGACTTCAACAGCACTACTTCAAAAACAACTTTGTTTTGAAGCCTAACTGGATCATTTAGACCGAAGGCAGTTATTTCGTATATCGGTGGCTTGTGTTGTTGCGTCAGTTCCACACACTTCGCGCATGCCGATTTAATGCAAATCTAAGGCTGTATAATGTAATAAGAAGTGCAATCAGCTTTTCGAACTTCTGCATAGAACAGCTTTAGCACGTTCGCAGGCGTATCTTTCGTTTGAGGTTCATCTGCTTTCTTTCCTTCTAATACTGATAAAAACTTTGACTTTGTGGCTCTTTTGGTGCTTTTTGCATCTTTATCATCAAGAAGGTTTAAATCTTCTTCTGATAGTGTGGCAAACCTTGATTTCAAATCTGCCATGACAAGTGATCAAACTGCTGGTTACTGTGTTTGTCACTTCTGGATGCGTACACTATTAATATACATTGAACTCACTATCTCTTTTCTGATTGGCCTAAAGCGTACGGTGAATTTTCAAAATCAGTGCCTGTGACGTCATAACTGCAGATTTTACGGTTATCATGTCAAGGACATTCAAGGTCACGGGTAATCATGTCATGTATGACCGCGATGCATGATTTCTAAGGGTAATCATGTCAAGTTCGCGCGCTTTGTGGTGCTTGCCGTCAGTGAAGAAGCAAAAACATGACAATTGTTTTTTCGCTTAATGCATAATAAAACAATTATTAGATTCGGTTTTTGTTATGTCCAGAATAATCAAGGTCTCGGTAATGGCTAAGAGCCTCAGCCTTCGGCTTCGGCTTCGGTCCCTACCTCGAAGTTGATTATTCGAGCAAGCCTGTACCTATGACACAATAGCCATGTCACCGAAAACAATAGAAGCTGCGGGATAAGAGAACGAATCAAAATACAGGTCTGGAAGAGGTACAGGATTACTCGATTATTCTGAATATCACAAAAACCTTATCCAATAATTGTTTACTGTCTAGCTTTGTCTGTAGGTATGACGTAACTTCTACATAGTAAAATCTATTGTCTGTAGGTATGACGTAGGAGAAACAGAGCAAGTAAGAATTAGCTGCGTGCCTTATAGCCAATCCAAATCGAGCCAGTGACACCAATGTATAACAATAATGATTTCTGTAACTGACCTTTATTCTATACACACGTCTATACACATAATCAAGTCGCCAAGCGTGTGAAGTTTTTAGTCTTTGGTGCAGTCTTTTACTTTCGCAATGACCGATTCCGCCTCATAAATTATTTATAGATTTCGCTCAATGAAGACTGTAGTTAAGACAGCCGAAAGCGTGTGTTTGTTTATATAATTTCTCTCAGTCGTTGTTTCATGCTGTAAAGATGGTAGACTGGAGTCAGTGATAAATACCTGGGCTTTCACAAACGTAACTTGTAATTCATCTTAGAGGCTCAGCGTGCCCATGCTGTGCATATTAATCATTCACTTATTGAAAATACTATTCCAAAGTCTAACTGTCAATTAAAAAAAAGTGCCCGTCCGGGACTTATTATTCGCGTCTGCAATATCTGTTTTGAGCCACTAACTCGGATATTGTTCTACAAAATATTAAAAGCTACGTCAGTATCTGTTTCCGGCGCAAACACTTCAGTTCTCGGCCCGTTAACTTTTCACTGCTCCGAGAACTCGTTTCATTCCTTTATTCTCTATTTTCAAATTCCCCATACTTCACTGTGTTTACCTCCCGTCCAAACGAAAACATACATAAATTATGATTTCTAGTGGTTTTTAAAAGTAGACTGCTTGCAAGATGGAGATTTACTTGATGAACAGTGCGCGCGTACAGTATTTACACACTAGTTGTTGTCGTAGCAGGAAACAAACGAGTGAGCATAGCAAACATGCGAATCTTCTGACACAACAAAACGAGTGCGTAAATACCGTACAAAGCACTGTCCATGCTGTGATTTGTTTATTTTATACTTACTGAGATTTTTACCTCGAAAGTTCTAATAACAAGAGGCCTAGAGGCCTTAACGCGGATGCTTTTTTTTTAAGTTTGCAATAGTTATCATTGGTCTCTGTGTGACGATTGAGGCCCGTAAACGAAATTAGGCGAAAATGGTGAATGAT
>Ga0126337_10001023_pt1 | contig 16061 bp, 14 predicted proteins | sample DipCmetagenome_FD_92527 | JGI IMG/M metagenome (GOLD analysis project Ga0126337, IMG submission 92527) | Coral microbial communities from La Bocana,Puerto Morelos, Mexico - Diploria C A metagenome | ecosystem: Host-associated > Invertebrates > Cnidaria > Coral | place: La Bocana,Puerto Morelos... | reverse complement strand
TTTAAACCAAAAAAATCAGCTGAGATTTTTTCAATGAATTCTTGGAAAGGGGAAACACGAGATCTTGTTTCTCCATGTTGGTTCTATGCTAAATCAAAGTTGGGTCTATGTTAGCACACCACCCCCTTTTAGGTCACAAACCAGCCAAACACCAAACGTCCTGAGCACCATCTGCTGGGGCAAGAACAGCTGGAGGTTCCGTTTCTCCAGACTCCTGCAAGGAACAGGCTATGTTAGTATGCATACATTCTATGATTCCCTGGGTCTGGACGATTCCTAAACCTTGAGTTTGCATGAATTCATCTTGAAACCTTCACAACTGGGCCGATCGATGGTCGTTTTGATCGAAAAAATGTCACAAATCAACACTTTTATGAAGAGAGTTTAAACAAAAAAATCAGCTGAGATTTGTTCAATGAATTCTTGGAAAGGGGAAACACGAGATCTTGTTTCTCCATGTTGGTTCTATGCTAAATCAAAGTTGGGTCTATGTTAGCAAACCCTCTTTTAAGTCACGAACCAACCAAAACTCCTGATCACCATTTGCTGGGGCAAGAACAGCTGGAGGTTCGCCTTTTCCAGGCTCCTGCAAGAAACAGGCTATGTTAGTATTAATACATTCTATGTTAGATTCAAATACTGTATCATCTCTGGGAAAATAACTCCAGCCTGGTTCCGCCATCCCATCCATCTTTTGATATCAGATTTTGGACATTCAGGATGTGGTGGCCACTCCTGGCAGCGTCAATGGTTTTAGTTGGACAGTACAAAAGAAATAGGTTGGAAAAACCTGTGTTGCGTGGCAGATTTTCAATCTCCAAGCATGCCTTCTAGGCTACATGTTACCAAGTTGGGTCTATGTTGGCACACCCATTTTTTAGGTCACCAACCAACCAAAAGTCCTTCACACCATCTGCTGGGGCAAGAACAGCTGGTTCGCCTTTTCCAGGCTCCTGCAAGAAACGGGCTATGTTAGTATTAATACATTCTATGTTAGATTCAAATACCGTATCATCTCTGGGATTCCCTGGGTGACGATTCCTAAACCTTTAGGTTGCATGAATTCATCTTGAAAACTTCACAAATGGGCCGATGGTGGTTTCGACCGAAAAAATGTCACAAATCAACACTTTTATGAAGAGAGTTTAAACAAGAAAAATCAGCTGAGATTTTTTCAATGATTTCTTCGAAAGGGGAAACACGAGATGTTGTTTCTCAATGTTGGGTCTATGCTAAATCAATTTTGGGTCTATGTTAGCAAACCCCCTTTTAGGTCACAAACCAGCCAAACACCAAACGTCCTGAGCACCACCCGCTGGGGCAAGACAAGCTTGAAGTTCATGTTTTCCAGGCTCCTGCACGGCACAGGCTTCTTTAGTAATACATTCCTTTCTATATTCGAATATCACCTCTGGGATTACTTGGGCTGGACGATTCCCAATCCTTTAGTTTGCATGAATTCATCTTGAAAAAGCTTCAAATGGTTTTGACCCAAAAGAGTTTACAAAGCAACGCTTTTATGAAACAAGTTTAAACAAACAAATCAGCTGAGATGTTTTTGACTTTGGATGTTCTGGGAAAAGAAATCTTTCAAGTTTTGCTCTACACTAATTCTCAAAAAGCTTGGGCTATGTTAGCATACCACCTTCCAACATCGACAAAGCAAAGCCCTGAGCCCCAGTCCGAGACCATTGATTTTCCTGTTCTGACCATTGTCCAAGCCCTTAGGGCTAACATTCCCACGACCTCTTCTTTGAAGAAGGCTTTGGGCCGGCCTTGCTTTTAGCCTTCGTTGCTTCAAGCGCTACAACTCTCATTGATTTGGAAGGACTTACCGGGCTAGCCGGGCTTTCCACAATAACATCATCCATTTGATTCTCAGAACTGAGCAAAAGATGTTTCGTTGATTTCGTAGGGCTCACGGGGCTTGTTGGACTTTCGACAAAAACATTCTGCATCATGTCACCACTGGCTCTGCCATCCAAGAGATGCTGAGGAGGTGGCACTTTGGGCGGCGAAGGAATCAACGGTCGTTTCTCTTCATGTTTCACCTCGTTCTGCTCTTGCCAATCCTGCCACTCTTGCCACGTCCATTGCTTCTCTTCCGTTTGATTCGAATCCTGCCACTCTTGCCACGTCCATTGCTTCTCTTCCGTTTGATTCGAATCCTGCCACTCTTGCCACGTCCATTGCTTCTCTTCCTTTTGATTGGAAACATGCCACTCTTGCCACGTCCATTGCTTCTCTTCCTGCTCTGGTTGATCTTGTTGACTGTTCTGTTCTTGATTCCAATCCTGCCAGTCTTGCCACGTCCACTGCGGTTTTTGCCACTTTTGCTCCCGAACCCAGTGCTGCTGCTGCATGAGCTGCTGTTGTTGAGCCTTCCTTCTGCGGATTTTTCGAAATAGTTCCTGCCACTCTTCATCGGAGCTCTGGGGGCTCCAGCCCAATGGAGAATCATCATCAGCCATGGCAACGGGTTTTCAAAGTGAATCTTGGACCAAATGTTCCACTATTGGCAAACTGCTTGGGGCATGTTAGCATTACTGAAGTGATTCATTCCAGCATATTGCAACAATGTTTTTAATTAATTTCTGGTGAAACAAATTGACCATTCCAAAAAGATAGGGGCCATGTTAGTAAACCTTAATTTAGATGGCACATCACCCTCATGGCCTGCAAGGATTGGTTTCAGAAAGGATGAATACAGGCTAGGTTAGCCATACCTTACCACTCCCCCGTATGATTGATGTCCTTCTCTAGCGGCAGCTGATCTTGCGGTCTGTCCTGGAAGGGCGAAGTCTGCACATCAGGGTCAATTCTATGGTCCATGTTTCTGGTATACTTGTTTTCTCCGGGGCAGAATGATCGCGAAAGATTTCATAGTTTTCAAACGTCGATGCTGTAGTATAGGCTATGATCCTTCATGGTGTTTGGACTTTGTCGAGTACCCAGCCTCACCAGCAATCTCACACACACTCTTATCAAATACCTCCCTTACCTTAAACCTTGCTAAAAAAACAATGGTCACTGTTCCATGTTACCGTCTCTGTTTGTCTTTTTCATGGGCTTTGACGTCTACTGGCTTATGGCTTCTGTGAAACATGTTAGCCGGATCGTGCCAATCCCCCAAATGATGGATGTGCTCCTCGGGTGGAGGGAGAGGCGGCTCTTCTCCTGGGTCCTAGAAGGGCCAAGCATGTCACTATTCGGTCCATGTTAGTTTCACATGCTTATTTCAATCAGCACAGTAAGTTTCAACCAAAAGTTACAAGATACAAACCAAGCCCCTACAGCGGTCAGAACCTAGAAAAAAAACACAAAAAATATATTGCTTCTGACCATGACTGGTCAGATATATATACATGGCTGCTGAGCCCGTCGACATGGCCACACGATACGGTATGTTTAATAGATAGGTTTGTAGAAGAAATGAAAAGAGTTCTGTGATTTCATTTTCCATATCGTGAAATTGATGGTTATTTGAGATCAGTAGTGCTATGTTAGTTTGTGCACCCACGAAGATCCATCAGGTTGAATGTCCTTGGCATTTCGGGCTTTGATCATCTCTATGTCCTCCATCAAAGATGCGTCACCTGAGCGGACCCCAAGCAAGACTGAGGATAGAAGGGATGGTGTACAAGGTTCCTAACATAGCACGCAGGTACAACAAATCTGTTTGCAACATGTTCCCTACACGAACTGGGATGCTTACAGTAGGCGGTAATAATCGCATTGATCAGATCATTCTTGCGTCGCCCAGTCTTCACCCCTTTACCTCTGGCCATGTCCTGTAGATCGGGCATCTTCTTGTGAGGCAGAGAGATCATCAACGTGTCCCGTTGAGCAGCCACAGCGATGAGCGTTGTAGCAACGACCTCCATGTCATACACAAAATCCTGACGGTGCAAATATATTGGAGAAGCGTGGTTCTAACCTAGCCCATTGCATCATTGCTGAAAAAAACAATACGTTACTGTAAAGAAAAGGTGGCGGGTTTTGAAATTAGGGTCCTCATCGATGACTGCCAACCTCTCACCACATGGCATTGTAACATACGTGGTTTTGACCGATGGAATCCTTTCTACACCAGAAAGCTGCACAAGTTGGCAGTGGAATGGCTGGGGGAAGTCCGAAAGCCATGCTGGTTCCTCAAGATCATCCTCTATGATGTTCATCACCCCCAAACCCCCCGCTTCCATTGGCTGTTTGTCATCTTGCTCTGATTTGACCTCCTGAAGTGGCTCCGCAGAGGTCAAACAAGACACGTCCTGGCCGGGCTGTCCCATGTGTATTTCATCAAATCATTCGTGTTTCAGAGCGTCAATCACAATAAACACTATATCTGCACGAGAATGATTTTCACAAATTGGGGGGTGGTTCCTACCAAATAGGCCATGTTAGTTTCAAAGAACTGACTTAGCTCCTCAGAAAGCAAGTCAAAGTGATTCACGCCATCAATCTGGTACGCCCAAAGATGACTGACTTCCAAGTGGATGAGCGTTCATCCAACTTCCGTGGCACTTGTGCGATAGGCAGTGCGCAAGTTTTTGGCTTTGTGGCCCCATGAAAGATGAAGATCCGTACTCTGAACGTCTCACAGGCCCATTCCTGATTGGACAAGAACTAACATGGACCACAATCAACCACAAACAAATATAGCTCCTCTAAAGATGACTTTCGCAAAGTGTGGCTTATTATATGCATCTTATTTGTTGGTAGACCATTCCAAAGTATTCCAGCATTTGTCATGTTGTATTTCCATGTGCTTCATATCATAAACTTGCTGAAAATGAATCTGGCATCTGGGAATTGATGGTTGGAAGCGTACATTGGCCCAGGGGCTATGTTAGTGTCAAGTAAGGTTACCTGCAAAAAAACAAACAACTACTGTAAAACAAAACAAGGCACCATGTCTTGGGGAATGGTTGGTTCTGCTGAGATCATGCGGTGTTTCGTCTCCTCAGGCATGTCCTCAATCCCTTCAAAATGTTGCACAACCTTGTTGTCTTCTTTGAATGCGGCCTCCTGGTCTGGGAACCCTGCAGCGTTCCTTTGCCGATGAATCCAGAAGAACCTCTCCCGCTGAGTTGCCACACAAGCAAGGTACAAACAATGCCAAAATGATCGGCCGTTTGCTTGGACTGGCATCCACACGTTGGTTGGCAGCCGCCGTGGGATGCTGAACGGGTCGAAAAACTCTGTGGTGGCAAGAACGGCCAAAAGCACCATTGCCTTTCAGATTGCCAACTTTTATTTCAGAGATTCAGGAAACTAACAAAGCTCATTAATATTAAGCCTGATCAATGAATGTACACAACTACTCACTTTTCATAAACAGTGGGACAACTCACATAGACCGTGCTAACAACTGGGTAGAAGTGAGAAGGCTACAGTATTTGAATGTTTGGTTGCCGTCTAGTCTTTCGCATAGCAGGCCATGTTAGCACATTATGTTCCCTGCCCAACATTCAGGACAAGATGCTGCTTGTGGCAAATGCTGCGAATTTCCAATGCGCTCGTGCAGATCTGGCCAAACTTGATACGCCATTGTGTCCTTAATTAGGAGACAATCGTCAAAAGCATCAAACCTGGACACATTCAGCGGTGGAAGTTCACACTTCACATCCTAACATAAGCGAAACCTAGAAACTGTTGGTCAAGTTTACTGTTTCTTTCCACACTTCAAACCAAGATAAACCAAGTATCCACCTTGTATGATCCTGCTATTGATGGTGTGGCCGGAAAGCCCATGGAAGTGAGCTTTTCCAGTGCTGACAGCCAGCGACCATGATGGCGAGAAAAGATTTGATCTACAGTCGTATATGTAGGCAACGTCCTACCAGCATTGTCGGCAAAGTTACTTTTTGAGACAGGTAGCAGGTAGACTCCCTGGCAACTAACTAACATGTCCCGTATCCCCTGGAAACGATAGTAGATCAATAACAACTCTTCTGGCCCAATGAAAATTCATTATACACAGTTGCCACCCCGTTTCGGTCCTCGTCACACATGTTCGTTTCATCCTCTGCTTGGATTGTTGTGGCACTCCAACGTGGATTTCTGGACAGCCACTAAGAATTGGATCCTGCAGCAACAAAAATTGGGACACAGTGGTGTGGGAGATGTTACTTAGTTCATGTTAGTTTCAGTCGCCTTGTGTCAAGCAAAGGTGAAAGTTCTCTATTTCAAAAGAGTTGAAACCTTTAAACGGTTGCCGCTAACATGTCCTGGTCTAATTTGGCCCACACATCCTGCAGGTTCTGCTTCTCATAGGATGTCAACATGCTCCTGTCACAAGTTCGCGGTTTTGCTGCAAAACAAGAGGACCAGTCCGCCCCTTGCTCTCGTTTCAGCCAAGATGCTCGAAGCTGCCATTTGCTGGTCGATTCCGTGTGCTGCAGCGCTCACGCTCTTCCTGCAACCTCAGAATCCATCAGGGGCAAAGCAACATGGGCATGTACAGGGCTTTCCAGGCGCAAAGAAGAAACTTCCACTAACATGGAACAGGTACGAGTCATTCCATGAAACCAGGTTGTGACATGCATTGACATGATAGTTTGAATTTAGCTTAGTGGCAGGGCAGGGTCAGTGAGCCAAAACAAGTCTTGAATGTGGCATTGCTTGGATTTGAAGGCTGCCTTGATGAAGTCGTAGGCCGCCTGAGGACTTCCAATGAACCTTCCGCTATCTCTTCTCAATGCTATCGACCTTGGGTGCACACATGGTATGAATCACTGCCACTAACATGGCCTTTGTAGTAGTGGTTTTAGTCAGCGAATTCAAGGCTACTGGTAGGGTGTTGAATTTGCAGTATCTCAAAAGCACCTTATATAGCTTGCTGATCCGTGCTATGAAGAGAACACTTGTAGCCCCTCTCTTGCAAAACAAGCTTCCAGCCACGATAGCGCCTATTGGCGGCATACCCTGAGTCTTGGGTGGCTGCATGAATTGTTTCGATGGCGCACTTGGAATCGTGCGACAAGATGTCCGCCGTCAGCTTGTGGATCGACCCTGACACCACGTTTTCGAGGATCATCAGGCGAGTGCCTGCCGCCAGTTGGAACCTGACGAGGACAAAACTCAGAATAATGCGGCTTACGTATGCATGCAAGATATTTGTAACTAACATAGCCTTGGCTCACTTGTGCATGAAAACGGGTGCAACTACATAGTCCTGGTCCACTTGCATATCAAAGTGTTTGTAACTAACATATCCCTGGTGCACTGTCAAAGTCATTACCTGCCTGAAATGTGTGAGGGCTGAACGTCGATCATCTCCACGGTCTGTTTCCTTTGAACCCATATTTGAGTCATCCTTACAGCTCACGGCTGAAAGGTCCTTAGTTGTGAGTGGAGAACGTATGGCCTTTAAATTAGCAAGCCACACAAATCGACTGAGACCAAACAGATCATTCCCAACTAACATAGCCCTTTATCAACCTGTGTATGTCCGTCAGGGGGTATGTTTGGGCACAAATGAAACATGACGCATCCCGACAGAACAAACACACACATAGCCACCCCAAGACAAGGGACTAGATCCATTGAATATGGAAGAATACACCCGCAAGATTCTGCTGGATGCTTTAAACACGGTGCACGAGGCATGAAGGTGACCGTATTTGCATCAAGTATAGCTCGGATTTCGTCCACTCCTGTTGCCTTCATGATCTTCTCTCGTGTCTTGACATCGACAGTATGGAGGACCTGAATGCCAAGGGTGCTTTTGAAAGTTTTTGTTGGTTCACGTTAGTTGGTTGCCCGGGCGCCCACATGTCACAAGACGGTATTCCAATTATTTGGGGAGGTAAGCCAAGCTGCATCCTGGAAAAGACACGTCTTCTTCAGAAAAAATGGGTCTGCCATCATGCCCTTCTGGACCTTGGGATCCACATCACACGCAGATTCCTCAGGTTTCCAAGAGAACGGCATTTTTCAAAAATGACACAAATAAAACAATAACTTGTTCTCAACACCTACTCTCTCTTGACATCAAAGGCACCTGCCTAAAATCTCACTTTTTCCCATGTAATTAAGGGAAACTTGCCCATAAAAAAAACACCACCCAAGACACCGTCTAGGTTAGTGGTAGCCTGAAAAACCAAAAATTATGCAGAGGGGCGTCAACAAAAACTGGCCTGTTGACAGGTTTGGGTAGGAACATGTGGGGAACATTGGAACAAGGATGAACAAGGTATGTTAGTTTGTAGGGTGGCATGGCTTCCAGTTTTGCGGACAAAGATCAAACTTGAATTGGACTGCGCAACCTTCCTGATTTTGCAAAACCTCTGCAGCTCTTCCGGCTGCATCAAGCCTGAAATAATTGGTGCTGTGGTGGGCTAGGGCTGCATTTCAATGGGTAAATGTCAGTTAGTAATTGTATCATGTTAGTTACAGTTTCTATCTACAACCGGTTTGCTTCTCATTTTTGCTGAGGGACCCTGAGAAAAAGGAGGACACCCGCAGCTTTCCCCCAAATTGTAGCAGCGGCTTGCCCTCAATTTCCTGCTCGATGTACTGAAGAGCTCGCGCAGTAGCCTCATGAGCTGGCAGCGAGATACGGGAAACTAATGTAAGCCAACATAGCCAGTTTAGATGTGCATTTGATTTCTTTTGGATCCTGAACCTTGACCATAACATGTACACTATGTAGCACCCGGTTGGGAATAACAATGGATAGAGCTATGTTAGTTTAGTTTAAACATACTGAGCTACTGAAAGAAACATTTGTGAGAATTTGAAAGCAATCGTGATGCAAGCAAGTGAATGTGTCATTGCGTTTAAGCGTTCTGAATCAGCATGTCTGGGAAGGATTAAAACCTACACTCGCAAAGTGGCTTCACTAACATGTACAATTTTCACAAGCAACTTCCTGGGAACGTATGTATCTACTGCTGTAGCTTCTTTTGTATGTTAATTTCGAGAACATGCAGCTTGGTGTTCCAGGACCCACAAAAAAAAACAAGAACCTCAAAGTTGGTTGGAACTTGGGCCTATAACTAACATATCCCACTGAGGCTTGATTGGTAGTCACATGTGATCATGGATCACCTGGGGGGGGTAGTTTTGCTTGACATACTGCGATTCCGAGCCACAACAGAAGGCCAGGACGCAGCTTCTTCAATTGATTGGGATGGCACTGATTGCAAATTCATGGCCTTCCGATCCTTGGGCCAGCCCTGAATGAATGGTTCACCATTCGGGAGCCTCCCCCGCCCAGTGTCGGTAAGCATGGAGCTGCACAGAACCTCAGAGCGGCTAACGTAGACTTGTGGAGGTCTGGGATTCCTACTGAGCACATCCAAAGGCATATCTATTCAAGAATGAGCCCTGGGAATTTTCAAGGAATAGTCTGGTCTGGACAAACTTTCCGGGAGATGTGACCATGTTCAAGGTATTATGTTAGTCTTTATACGAGGGCAGCAGTCCCACATTTCCTGTAGCCAAGAAACTTTGTGAGATGTTGGAGATGTGAATTCTCGACGCTTCGCCTCAAATGTTAATGCTTCTGCATGTAATTTCAAACAGGAACAACCCCACAAAACTAATTGCTACCTATCACCTGCACCATGAAACTCTTTTCTCGGTGTTAGGTTTTCCTGGATGGGTCTATACCGAACAACTACAAGTTGGAACCTGATTTTGAAAAATCACCAAATACATAAATATATAGTTTGTCATACTTTGGCAGGAACTGGAAACATACCCTTGTACAAGAAATCAAAGACAAAACAATTCACAAAAACAAAATTCGAAGAAATAAATCATTGAAAAAATCATACAGAAAGTAAACTAGAAATATATACATAATATATATATAATATATTTATAATTATATATATACTCCAACGTGTGGAAGCTCGAGTGAGGCACGGGAAACCTAGGGAACCTTTTTACGGGAATGCCCTTGGGGGACTTGGGGCCACGGAGCGCTGTGCATCACGCACGGGAAAGCATCCAAGGTTACAACGTTGAGTTTACGGGAAAGTCCATGTTATTTTTTTTCCAAACCGTGTGTTTATATGTTATTAATAGAATACATGTTATTAATACGTAAATTAAAACCTAAATGATCCTAAATGTAAATATGGAAGTTCGATCTGTGGCATGATGACATCCCAAGCCTGTATGTATATAACTTTGTGCATATGTCAGTTTGTATGTATTTGTTCTTATAGATTGTCTTTGTGCATATGTAACATGTGTATGTGTGAGGACAAAAAATGATATTAAGCAAATGTTGTTTTATCAACAACAGTTGGTTCGAGCTGTAAAGTACTGAGTGCACGTTCTAGCTCTTTAATATTTGGCAAGCTCTAACTTTTGGATTTTTGCGTTTTGGAAAAACTTCTAGATTCTAAGCATTACTTTTTCCCTATATGTTAGTTCCTGCAGGGGTTTCCAAACCAAAATAGCACTACACAGAGAGACAAAGGAACCTGAGCCACTGGTGAGCATTCACCCTCCATGGCGTCGACAGAGCTTCGAGCTTCGAGTTTCGAGATTACAGAGCGTTCTAAACGATAACTGAGCCCAGAACACTGCAAGTTTGCAGCCCCGTGCGACATCCATGTTTGCATGAACATCCTCTACTAACATAACTCAGGAACCCCTCAGTAAAATCTACAGTGTTTCGTCGCAGCACGTTAGGACTCCAAACAGCGGAGCTTTAAGCATCAAGTACAACATCCTGAAATCACCAAAATCAGTCTATGTTTGTTGAGTTTGTTAAAGAAAATCGTCACAACCCCAGGTTTGTTGCAACCACTGCGCACAGGCTGCACGCACACACCGAAGTCTTGAAAACAATTTGTTGTTAACATAGCCCGCAAGAAAACAACAACGTGTTCACAAATGTTCACAGGGTGGTGTTTTTTATGTGCAGGCTTAATCATTTGGCAAAACAACATGTTTTTTCAGGCTGCGGTTGCAGGCCCTAAGTTACATCCATTCTCTACCTGGTCCATGTTAGTGCGTTTTTTCCAAATTTGTTGGTGTTCCATCGAGTTGAAGACAGTGACTCTGAGCAGCACATGTTTTCTTGTGCATCCTGAAGTAAACAAAATCAGTCTATGTTTGTTGAAAAAAATATTTCGTCACAACCCCGCGTTTGTTGCAACCACTTCGCACCGACTGCACGTACACACCAAAGTCTTTGAACTTTTTTTTTTACATAGCCCCCCAAAGTTGAATCTAGTTACGTTAGTTTCACTGAACAAACCACAGTATCTCTTCACAGCCCCGGGGTCTGATGCAACTGCCGCTCTGCGACTGCGCGTGTGCGCTGGTTTTGTTGATGTTCCAAAGTTCCCCCGGGGAAATGTGGTGCGCGCAAGATTCGTCGCACGAGGTCTTGAAGCCTGCTTTCGCTAACATAGTCTGTTTATAAATTTTGGATTCCCAATCAAACACTAACATAGACTGTTCACAGGGTGGCCGTGACATGCATGCGCAGGCTTACTAACCTGGCCAAAAAAAAAAGGTATGTTTTCAGGTTACGTTTGATGTAAGGAGAGTAAATCAAAAACTTTTCAGAAAAAGCTGGAAATATTAAATCAAACATGAAATAAAGCTAGAAGATCAGAAATGAAATGCTGCAGAAAAGCTGGAAATCTGAAACCCAAGCTGGAAAAAACAGAAACTTTCAGAAATGAAATGTTGCAGAAAGCTGGAAATCTGAAATCCAACCTGGAAATATCAGAAACTCTCTGAATTGAAATGAATCCAACCTGAAAAAACAAGAAACTTTCAGAAATGAAATGTTGCAGGAAGCTGGAAATCTGAAACCCAAGCTGGCAAAAAACAGAAACTTTGAGAAATGAAATAAATCCAACCTGGAAAAATCAGAAACTCTGAGAAATGAAATATCGCAGAAAGCTGGAAATCTGAAACCCAAGCTGGCAAAAAACAGAAACTTTCAGAAATGAAATAAATCTAACCTGGAAAAAAAGAAACTCTGAGAAATGAAATGCTGCAGAAAGCTGGAAATCTGAAACCCAAGCTGGCAAAAAAACGGAAACTTTCAGAAATGAAATGCTGCAGAAAGCTGGAAATCTGGAATCCAACCTGGAAAAATCAAAAACTCTCAGAAATGAAATGTTCAAAAACTGGAAAGTTGAAATCAGACTTGAAATGCAGCTCAAAGCTGGAAGGCTGAAATCATGAACTTTCAAAAAATCTTTGAAAGGATATGGAAAAATCAATGAGAAACATATTTTTATGTACATATATTTTGATTTTACACATTAATTTGTCATGATCAAACAATCAAAAATATTTTTGTGAACATCTACATGATACATTTCTTAATTTGACATTAAGATATGGATTATCTTAATATAAAGATATATGATATCTTAATGAGTAAACTATTATCTTAATCCATTAAGCTAAATAGTTTGAATTAGACTAGGAAATAGTTTGCTTATTATTGGACTAAGAGGAGCCTTGGGGTTTTTTACAACAAACAAAAACCCAAACACACAAAAACACCAAAACACAACCACGCAAAAACACACATGCAAACACGCAAACACAGAAAAACACAAACATGCCAAAAATACAACCGCGGAAAGTACCACACAGTGCTACTCCGTACTACAAAGTACTTTTCTGTACTTCTCTGTTCTACAAAGTACCACCCCGTACTAGAAAGTACTACTCTGGTACCACAAAGTTCTACTTTGTACTACAAAGTCCTACTCCAGTACTTCTCTGTACTACAATGTACCACTCCGTACTACAAAGTACTGCTCCGTTCTACAAAGTACTACTACAGTATTTAGTACTACTCTGTACTGCAAAATTCTTCTCCGTGCTACAAAGTGCTACTCCAGTACTTCTCCGTACTACAAAGTTCTAGTCCAGTACTACTCTGTACTACAAAGTACTACTCCAGTATTTCTCTGTACTGAAAAGTATTAGTCCAGTACTAGAAAGGACTTCTCCGTACTACAAAGTACCAGTAGTACCGCACGAGACGGGTAGCGGAAGTTTCAAGAAGACGAAAACTATCGGAGAGATTGGTTGTTGTGAGTCGCGGATGTCATAGCAAAAACGTTGGCCAACTGACTAACTAGCTAACTGACTACTTGACTGATTGACTAAATGATTAATTGAGTAATTGCTTAAGTGACGAACTGACTTGTTGACTTATTGGTTGACTTACTGACTGACTGACTGACTGACTGACTGACTAACTAGCTTACTGACGAATTGATTGATTGATCAACTGACGAACAGACTCCTTGACTTACTGACTGATTGACTGCCTGACTAACTGACTAATTGACTATCTGTCGAACTAACTAACTAACTAACGAACCAACTAACTAACTAACTAACTAACTAACTAACTAGCGAACTTATTAATTGATTCACTGAGTGATTGACTAGCTGACGAACTGACTAATTGAGGAACTGACTGACTGACTGACCAACTAGCTAACTGCCAAAGTGACTGATGAAGTAGCTGACTGACTGACTTCCTGACTGACTCAATAGCTACTTGACTAACTGATAAAGTGACTAACTCGACTAACTGACAGACTACCTGACTGGCAAGTTGATTGATTGATTGATTGATTGATTGATCGATTGCTTGATTGATTGATTGATTGATTGATTGATTAATTGATTGATTGATTGATTGATTGATTGATTAATTGGTTAATTATTGGACTAACTGAACTGACTAATTGATTCACTGACTAATTGACGAACTGACTAATTGACTCAGTAGCTAACTGACTAACTGACTGACTCACTAAATGACTAATTGACTTCCAGACTGACTAACTAGCTACTTGACTACTATATAATTGACTTGCAGACAGACCAATGACATCTGAACTTCAAAAAGTGGTACACTTTGACTTACAAATGTGCTTCGTGCCATAGCGGTGTGCGATTTTTCGACATCTGAACTTCAAAAAGTGGTCCGAACATGCGGTGTTTTGTACATTTTGACTTACACATGTGCTTCGCTCCACAGCGGTGTGTGATTTTTCGACATCTGGGAACTTCAAAAAGTAGTCCGAACATGCGGTGTTTTGTACATTTTGACGTGCAAGTGTGCTTTGCACAGCGGCGTGCCATTTTTGGACATCGTAACTTCCAAACTTGCCTTGAACTCCCACCCTTTTAAATTTTGACTTGCAAATGCGCTTCGCGCCACAGCGGCGTGCCATTTTTCCGCATCTGCGCTTGAAAATGGCCCCGACCCCTTCCAGGTTTTTAACATTTTGACTTGCAAACGTGCTTCGCCACTTCTTCATTTGGGAAGTAGGATCAATCATGAGAGTGATTTTTCGTGGCAGGCGCAATTTTTAGTGAAGGTGGAGGGTGACTTTTGTTGCTCTGCGCATTGTAATTGACGTTTCATATGCGAGCAGGATCAATCACGAGAGCCATTTTGCGTGGCAGGCGCAATATTTGGTGAGGTTGGAGGGTGAGCCTTGGTGCTCCGCCCATTGAAAAATGTCGTTTCATATGTGAGGAGGATGATTGCAATCATGAGAATCATTTTTCGTGGCAGGCGCAATATTTGGTGAAGTTAGAGGATGACTTCTGTTGCTCCGCGCATTGTAAATGGCGCTTCTGCATATGTGAGCATAATCAATCACGAGAGTGATTTTTCGTGGCAGGCGCAATATTTGATGAAGGTGGAGGGTGACTCTTGTTGCTCACGCATTGCAAATGACGTTTCATTTGAGAGGGGCTTAAATCATGAGAGTGATTTTTCGTGGCAGGTGCAGCATTTTGTGACGTGGGAGGAAGACTTCTGTTGCACCGTGCTGTGTAAATAAGGGGTCATATGTGACAAAAGGAACAATCACGAATCATGAGTGTTACTTTGTAGTACAGAGTTGTACCGGAGTAGTATATACTTTGTAGTAGTTTATAGTACAGTTCTACTGGAGTCGTACGTAGTGGTACTTTGTAGTACAGAGTAGTACTGGAGTGGTTCTTTGTAGTACAGAGTAGTGCTGGAGTAGTACTTTGTATTCGGAACAGTACTGGAGTAGTACTTTGTAGTACAGAGTAGTACTGGAGTAGTGCTTTGTTGTACGGAGTAATACTTTTGCAGTAATTTGTAAGCGCGGAGCAGTACTTCGTAGCACTTTGTAGTACGGAGTAGCGCTGGGTGTTTTTTGGTGCGTAGGAAGAGCCGCATGTCGTTGCGGGCTGCGACCTGCCACAGCTAGGTAGAGACTTAGCGTCATCTAGAACTGGCTGTCGCGTGCAGTTGCTGCTGTGACAAAGCCAACAGGTGCCCACTTTGTTCGAATCATCAGAAAAAGGTGCAAGGCAAGGAATCAAGTTTGTCACAAACGATTCAAATGGCAAAGTCTTTCTGTGGCTTATAGTTCTTTTTCCTTTTGAAACTTCCGCCCCCGGCTTGCCCTGCTCTACTTGTATTGAGTTTTGGGCTTGTAGAGGGTGTTGTGGAGAAGTGTTGGATAACATTGTTGTAGAGAAGTGCTGGAGACGAGTGTTGTATGGAAACATTGTAGGGAAGTGTTGGAGATAGGGTTGTAGAGAAATGTTGGAGAAGAGTGTTGGAGGGAAGTGCTGTAGAGAAGTGTTGTGGAGATGTGTTGTAGAGAACATTGGGGAGTTGGTGTTGTAGAGAATCGTTGTAGGGAAGTGTTGGAGAAGAGTTTTGTAGACAAGTGGTGGAACGGAGTGTTGTAGAGAAGTGTTGTGGTGAAGTGTTGGAGAAGAGTGTTGGAGAGAAATGTCGGAGAACAGTGTTGTCGAAAAGTGCTGGAGAAGTGTTGTAGGGAGGTGTTGGAGAAGAGTGTTGTAGAGACGTGTTGGGGAAGAGTGTTGTGGAGAAGCGTTGGAAAAGAGTGTTGTACAGACGAGTTGGGGAAGAGTGTTGCGGGGAAGTTTTGGAGAAGGGTGTTAGTGAGAAGTGTTGTAGATACGAGTTGGGGAGAAGTGTTGGAGAGAAGCGTTGTAGATAAGGGGCGGAGAAGAGTTTTTCACAATATAGTTGCAAAGAAGTGTTGTAGAGAAGTGCTACAAGGAGTTGTAAAGAAGTGCTGGAGAAG
>Ga0126337_10001022_pt1 | contig 16068 bp, 12 predicted proteins | sample DipCmetagenome_FD_92527 | JGI IMG/M metagenome (GOLD analysis project Ga0126337, IMG submission 92527) | Coral microbial communities from La Bocana,Puerto Morelos, Mexico - Diploria C A metagenome | ecosystem: Host-associated > Invertebrates > Cnidaria > Coral | place: La Bocana,Puerto Morelos... | reverse complement strand
AGTCTTAAAAACTGAGAAAAGGGAATGGAATTTTTAACATGAGATGGATGCGAAGATGAATATAGCAAATAACTATGTGAGTCTGTAGGTTTGTAATACACACTTGTGCATAAACCGTTGCCTTCAATTGAAACTTTGAAAGAATCGTCGGAAATTTCCGCTAACGCTCGAAACGTCAGCTTTATAACTCATTACGGTGGCCAATTTACATTTTCAACTTAGTTGATATAACGAAATTACCTTGTTACCCCCACCGACCCAGCACCACAGTTTCTTTAGAAACTTTCACCCTTTATTCATTTCCCTCTCGGTACTCGTTTATACCTCTAAGGCAACGCCAACACTATGCCAGACAAATTTGAAAACGCAGTTTTTATTTCTACAGCTAGGGCCTACTGTCCACACTAATTCGCCACGTTTTCATATGGACAGAAAAAAATTTTGAAAACGGAACTTTTCGAAAACGTTGGCGTCACAATGATCATGTGATTTTCCTGCTCGAGTTTTGCTCAAACACAAATCCAAAGTAACCAGTGATTGTTGCGTTTTTAAGTGCCTCCCGTGTAGCGTGGACGGAAGAAATTCTATGCGTTTTCAGTGTGAAACCTTAGTTTTCAAATTCCACGGGGGTAGAGTGGACGAGGCTAAAGTCATGAGAGATATTCTGATTCACAAACCATAAAGCCACCGCGCGTGCTACTCACGACACAAAAACTAAAATGTTTATATGGTTTTCGTCCCTTGCAAATTCCATTTGGCAGTAATCTGTCCCGCCTCAATTGTGAAAAAAGAGGGAAACTGGGAGCGCGGGGCTTGATGGTTGGTGAAAAACTCTACACACACACTGCACTCCAACTAGAGGAACGTGGAGACAAGCCTGGTCTTTGACCGAATTTTTCACGCCGTTTGTCAAGCTTGGACTTGTCGACGCCTTCCAAATTCTAGACTAGGGGGACTAGTAACAAACGATAAAGATTGAATTCCACCGGCCAATCCAGAACGATTATAAACAATATGATGTTTTAAATATTCATAAATTAAATAATTTCTTAAATAAACGACGAGGTGACATCATTTCTCACTCCATGTGTCAGACGTTTGCTTCGTGACGTGTGGACGACTAAGAATTCGAACGACGTAATCACGTGACCGTCACATGATAATGAATCTTGCAGATACGATTCACGCGTCACTCTCATTGTCTGAAAAAAACAATGAAATAAATGAGATAGATAAAATTCAACAACAAAAAGATTGAAGCAAAATAAAAAGAGGGAATTGAAGTGCAATTTAACATACCACGTGATTTAGATCCTCTGAGAATGCTGGAGATCCACGCCATTCGATATTCATCAGCTTGTTTAAATCTGTCTGCGTGACGAAACTGTAAGGAATCTGTTGGAAGATAGGTTCATGATAATCATTACTTATAGAACATTGATTCATCAAGGCCTTAAAAGATACATAGGCACCGTAAGTACTACACCGTCTGACGTGTTAGAGCCGGCAACCTTGTTACCAGGGTCCTCTCTCTCTCGGGGAAGAGAGAGGAAACTGGGAACGAAGTTGTACAGCCAGGAAGTGTGGACGTCAGCCGGTCACTTTCTGGTCACTGACGGGGTTAGAGTGCTTTAACCAACTCGTAAAAACATGCATCATGCACAAGCAAAGCTCCTGAATGGCCCCTAAACACGTTTGCTGTTTCGAGACGTAGGCATTGCCGTTTTTGCGAATACCACCCAAGGTGGACTGGTTAAAACTCTTGATAAAATTCAATGATTTGTGCCAGAACACTAAAGCAACTGATGACACAGCTAGTAATCTTACCGTCATTTTTGGATAGTACCCTATTGTGTTCTTGCCGCGATCTTCGTCTTTGCGAGGCCAACTGTCGAGCTTTATCCCAGAATCCCTTTCCAGAAGAAGAGTTTGAATCTTCAGTGCTTGTCGATGGTTCGGCATCTTGGGATGTACTCGAGCCTGCTGTAGGAACTGTAGTTGTCAGCGTTTCGCTGTCAGATTCATTAGGTTCAATGCTTGAGCCCAGAGAGTCCTTATATACCTCATGCTCGAACAGTTGACTCGAGAACAGTGAAAATTGATCTTCAGATTGTTGTGGTGTCAAACTCTCTCTCGCATCATGATCTGATGCAGTGTGGTTTGGCTCTTCAGGTTCCTCTGTCTTTGTTTCCACTTCTACTTTAAATGTTTTCTGGGATTCCATAGGTTCTGTTTCTGGCTTCGTCGACTGAAGAGAATCCTTGCGGCCGGCGAGTGAAACCTGGCTACCCGAAAAACCTCCATTTTCGCGCCCTTCACTAACAGTCGGTTCATCTAGATTCTGTCGGGAAAAGACATCAAGAAATCATTGGGGTCTTTTCTGCGCTACAAAACCTTGTTGTCATCTATATATTAAATTTGAAGAATTCGGGTCGGCTAGTCTGTCCATGAAATTAAATTTACGATTACATCACCAGAACACTTAAGCTTCTGAGTCAGGAAGGCATGTATTTGGAGAAATCGTTACACAGGCGTTATAAAAGTTTCAAATTTCTTGACGTCCAATCATTTACCTCAGGTAACTCGATCTTTCCCCAGGCCTTGACTGCTTGAAGTGTCGGTGGGACCCAGTCCCTTGGACCCACTGACTGTACATGTAGTGGAACAATGGGCTCAGGTTCAATCTTTGCGAGGCGAAATCTTGTGAGATCACTTGATCTAGACAGAAGAGACATTTGGGTGTTCCTTCTGTGTGGAGACTCCTTGGGCAACTGGTCCCTGAAAAAATGGTTCCCAATTAGTAAGAAGATGCGAGTAGGTTGGCAGTCAGGTGGGTGGGCTCGGTAGGTAGGTAGGTATGTTATGACTGAAGGTATGTTCGGTTTACACGGCTGCATGAAACAATAAGAGAATTACTATTCGGTTAAAATGCTAGCTAACTTATCGTTTGTTACTCGAGTCTTCTACAGCAGTTTGACTGTGCCCAAGGACGCGCACTATCACTATCCTATTTTCAGTCTTATGCACTAACAGCAACGGACAGACCGATTGACTTTCCTTCTCAGCTAATCGTAAGCTAGAACAGACCGTCATTAACCTAGCATTTAGGTGAATAGAATAGTCTGGTTCCACCAAATGTTTTAGCAAACTACTCCAAATCTGGACTCTCATTACCTTGATTTATCTCGTAAGGACGCAATTGAGCGGACTCTGGGTGTTTCTTCCTCTGAGGACTCTGTTCTAAGCACGCTTGCTGAAGTTCCGTCTGGTTCACCAGAAGGCCCTGCCTCACTATCACGAGCTGTGGCGTATGGGTTCTAGAATACAGAAAAAAATTCTTAAGGGCATGCTTAGCTATAATAGACCAGAGGACTAGAGACAGTAGGTGTGGTGATAAAAACAGATGATCTTTTCCGAGATCAGTTATGTTATGTGCACGGCGTGGTGGACTGAGTACAAAAATAGTGTAAACAAAACGCCGTAGATCTTGTGTCTAACTTTGAGATGCAAAAATTACTTCAAGAAAAAACGCTTTTGATCGGTCAAGCAGTAGCCTGTATAGCAAGGGCTTACGTACGAAGAGCTTTGTCTGCATTATGGCCTTTTAAAAATTGGAGCAAGCGGCGAAAAAATCGACAAATTAGAAGCGGTGGGCACTCTCGTTTCAATTTGCGCGCGGGAAGAATACAGAAAACGCTCTTCGCACGGTAACGCTCGCTACGTATACTAGTTAAACAGATATATCTGAGTTGATAAAGACAAAAGCAAGCAAATAGGGCGACATTATTGTTTATTTCATAGGCACTCTGGATGTAAGAGTAAGTCTACTGTCGCCTTTCTCTACAACCACGCATCGGCCGATCTTGCTAGGTCCGAATCGCGTGCTTAATGACACACTTTCAATTGTTCCTCACCGTGTCTATTTCTATTCCATATCTCCATTTCATCCAATGTCTCTTGAGGGCTTCATGAAACTCTGAACTCAGGAACACACAAAATATACAAACCATTATTCCCTGTGACAAAAAAAAGAAAAAACGTTAGAGAATTGAGGGACACCAGAGCTTCTCGTTTTCAGAATTGACTAATAGTTTATAGAATAGCCAAATTGCTGCTTTGGACAAATTAATAGCATTTCGTGGCAAACACATTTCACCCAGATTCTAGATTTCACTATAAACATTGAAACATTTTAATCGCGTTTACTCTATTCCGAGCGTTTTACGTTGGATCTCCTGGTTGGATACAAAACAGATTACTACCCGCTTTCAAAACGATATGGGTTTCACACGCTGATATTGGGAAGGCGAAGATAAGGTCTCCGGCGGCCAAACGTCAAACAGAGTGAGATAAGGGAAAACTGGGAACGAGATTACGCGCCAGTCTTAACAGAGTCTTCACCTCTAATGAGAGTGTATGATTTGTTTGCTTTGCACGACAGAAACACGTGCTATTGATTTGTTTGTGGAAAAAAGGCGGATGACTGTTGTTGCTAGTTTTTTTTTTCTTACCTGGAGTGGGTAAGCAACAGCGACAAAGTATTCGTTGGAGGAGTTATTTCCCGGCAGGTAGAATACCAGGAGGTATATCATTCCCAAAAGGGAGATGAGAATTATTATCGCCTTGGCGCTTTTTCTGTAGAAAAAAAAACCAAAGTATTTTGAATGATGAATTAATGAATGAAGAAATCACAATGTTTTGCGAAAAACATGCAGGTCAAATTGAAAGCTCCTTTCCGTAAACTGTGTGTGCAAGCCGACTTTGCTTGGGACTGAAAGAGGAACTCCGTTCCTTGAGCAAATGAATTCTTCACCTGTATCTCCAGTATATTATCGTCTCATAGTTGTGAACGATTCATCGTGAAAAACACTTGCAGAGCACTATTCCTATCTTCTCTATGTGGTTATTCTTTTTAATACAATTTAAAAGTTGTAGTTGCTTTATACGTTTGTATGACCACTGTATAACGAACGATACAATACACTTTTTGTCAATTCGTGCAAATGCGTCACTCTTTTTATCCCGAATATTATTACGAATGCGGGAAGCTCTTTGATAAGGTCAGATTTTTATGTACCCACTTGATTCTATTCATCTGTGTTGAAGAAGAATTCTTTAGCTTTTTTGCGAGTACTTGAATTACGTACGCTGCGATAACAAAGTTGATCTGTGGAAAACAGAAAAATGAACAGGAAGTGGTTCAAGCAGCAGAATGAAATTCATTACCGGGATAGTTAAGTGCGATGATTAAAACTCCATTCACTTCTAAAGGCTTCAAATAGACATTTGTATAATTCACTGTATAAACACCACATTGCACTAAAAAGGAAGCCTGCAAAATTATACTAATTACTACATGACTAAGAATATTACTTTGTTGTGATTGGCTGAGAGCAGCCAATTTATCGTTGATTTCAACTGCAGTGCAAGTTTGCAATTTCTCAGTCATCCAATAAATGGACAGTCGTGTAAAAGCTCGATCAATTAAGGATTTACACTACCTATGATATTTGAAAATTCTTTCAAATTACGCTGGCCTTAAAGCTCGTGCAATTTTGAGAGAATTTTCATTTAACACTCGTAGTATAAATCCTTAATTGTGGCCCGCGAGACTTTTTTTCTACATAATTGCACCCGAATTCATACGATTACGGCCTACAAATGTACGTACAGAAAGCCAGTCTTGCGACAGAGAGATACTGCGTTTCTTACCAATAACATGATTGTGAGAGGAACATATAACACTAGCATGTGACTCGAATGACTGTATTGACCCCAAGCCCAGCAACTGAAAGAAGACAAAAAAGCGATGTCAGCTAAACTCAGACTGAAAAGGTGTTCATTGATCAAAGTTTTAAGATTTTAATTTCAAAGCTAGAACGGACTAATAAATAGAATGGAAGTGATACACAATAAGGTATGTCGGGATTCCGAAGTGATTGTATCAACTTATCATTACAATCGGAAACAACGCAGTAAACCAATCAAAGCCCGAAGTAAAACATACCACTGGTAACAAATGCGGGAAAACAAGAAAAAAATGTAACCGGCGCTAAGCGCGGGAAAACATACAGCCGGAATCAAGAGCGGGAAAACACGGCGCTGAGCGGGGGAAAACATGTGCTAAGCGCCGGAAAGGCACGTAAGCCAAGTCACAACTGATATTTGTCTTGTTTGTGATGATGCAAAATAAATAAATAAATAAATAAATAAATAAATAAAAATAAAAAATAATAAAATATAACAGGATTCAGTATGAGTACTTTGCACTTGTTTTCTTGAATTAAGTAGATCCTGGCAGTAATCAAAAAACCGCTCCTGGCAAAGCCTCTACAATAATATACACCTATTGTCACTGACCCTGCGCTGACTCTTGCTATCTTAAACTGCATGTAAGGAAGGTATACACAGAATATCAGAACACCAGAGAAACCTGTTAAACAGGAAACACCAAACTAGTTTAGAATAGTGATCTACTGAATCGGAACTAATAACATCCAACACACTAGACGAATAATCTCCACTAGTGAATGATAACTCGATAAACGGACACGAATGTCAGCTGAACAAAGACATACATACCCCAGCCAAAGAGAAAGTAGTACCACAAATACGACTCGTTATCGAAGGGGTACACGAGCATGCGCAGTAGAAAAATCCCTTCATTGAGCATCCACGTGATCTCGGAAGATGTGAAGTAGCGGTTCAACAACCAAAATGCATTGCAAACGCTCTGTACAGAAACAAAAGGAAATTTCTAATGAGTCACATGTAATATTACGTCAAAGTCAGGGAAAATGAAATAACTCACCATGCTGAAGTCTTTTTCTCCCATGTTTTCATAGTAATAAATAAATAACGTGATATGGCGTAAAATAAATGCCAGTATCAGGTTCTTGTGTATGGTAAAACGCTCATTTTCACGGCCTCTATACAAGGAAAAATAACGAAATATTCAGAATTTATTGAAACTGGATCTTCGGATAATACATAATGCAATTCGAGAGTTGACATTGGCTTAGCCATCTTGGGTAATGAGCCATTATTATTCCATGCTATCGATTACTCGGGGCGTTTTATTTTAGTTTTTTTTTACATTTTGGTGGCGTTTTTAATAAAACAACTATTCCCCTCGCGTTTCTTGGATATGAGATGAGTATAGCCAACTCAAATCCAACGTGCGCTATTATTCAATTATACATTTTTACACCCGAGTCATTTTCTACTGGGCATTACGAATTCCGACAAAACATTTTCGCCTCTTACCCAATACCACTGAGTTCATTTTTTTAGACTAGGATAAAAAAAATCAACTTACATGACGACACATATGACTATGAAGGTAGGAAGCAGAACAAAAAACGCGATCCAACTGATGGCCACATAGACTCGCTGAGCCCGTTCCAAGTGAGTGAGAGAGTCATGCTGTGAAAGAAAATAAGTGACCAGTGTTTAATTAAACTGAAAATTGCAAGTATTGATCAAGGGACAGAACCCGATTTTTTTCTTCCCTTTAAAAGACACTGATAATATAGTTAGATGCAGTGTGAAGCCTCAGTATTGGGAAATGGCGTAAAGTTAGGGCGTTCGTCTTCCATCATTGTGACCCGGGTTTGATTCCGTCCCGGAGCCATATTTGGGATTTGTTTGTGTTGGTTCTCGCCTTGATCTGAGGGTTTTCTCCGGGTTCTCTGATTTTCCTCTCTTCACAAAAACCAACATCTCTAAATTCCAATTCCACCAGGATAGAGGACCCATATGAAAACCAACTAAGGCTGATGTGACTTCCTCTCTAAACATTGTATTTTATTTTATTTATTTATTTGTCCTTGAACACTTACTTTAAGACCCTTCCATATAAACGGATGACTAAAGGAATTCGGAAATGCGCTATTCTGATCAGTGTTTCAATACAGTTTGCGTTAAAGACATTTCTATTACAAAGCGGTTCCAATTAACTAACTTGCCTTTTCCTCAGACGGTATGTTTGCCGCTTGTTTTCCTTTCTCTGCCGCTTCTTTTGGTGTTAGTCGGCGACAATTGGAAATGTTCATCTCCTGCCAGTTGCCTTGCTCATCACATCGTCGCGAGATGTTGCCTTTCGAGAATAATTGAATAATTTACTCTGCGGAACTTTGTGCACAAACATTTAAAGCATTCGTACGACAGGTGGGGGCAGATGGGTGGAGGGGGAGGGGAGTAAGTTCATCAATAGGCATCTTCAATCGCTTTAGCCCTGAATTGAATTGTAAAGCGCTATTGAAAGATATATACAATGGACAATCAGCAATTTAAATAATTTTTCGTAACTTCGGCTTTGCCAGTAGCGTGGTGGCCTCATGGCTGGACTCCGGATCGAGCGGGTCTGGCTTCAAGCTTTGGTCAGGGTCCGAGTTGCGTTGGGCTCTTAACCCAGACACTTTAAAACTCTCACAATGCCTGTCTCCACCCAGGTGCGTAAAAGAGGTACACTGAAGGGTTTGATGTCAAGGGAGCGGCAATTAGCTAGGGAAAGTATATTTTGGATATGGAATATAAAATAAGAGGGACAAGGAGAAAGATAGAGAGGAAAAAACAGTTTTGTACGGTTACCTTCGGAACGAAATATCAGGAAAGGACATGGTTGTGTGAATGAATCCCCCGCTTTAGTTTCTGGCCAGCAGGCAACATCATAAGTTCTGTTGCATGTAATTTCATCTGCAAACACAGGAACGTCAGTCACAAGTTAGACAGCACAGTGATGGGTAAAATAATTACAGAAATCTCTGTCATAGGCGATAATGATTTCTTTATAATTGTGGTTTAAATTTGAAGACGTCGTTAGCACTGGTATTAAAACGACCCTAGTTCTGTCAACAGAGTCTTAGCTGAACCAACCGCATAGGTAACTGAGATCTTTGTATTATTGACATAACCCACGAGAAGCCTGTACTTTTACCGACTTTTAGTGCGCCGGATGGATTAGCTTTCTATCCAGCAGAAAGTAGAATACTCCTGGTCGCTTGCTTCGTGTATTACAACTGGAGATAAGCTCCGGACTGATAGGCCACTTGGCTCGCATCCAGACTAAACTTTTCTACCACGTACTAACACTATGGCAGCTTATAACCAAATTGTGAACGCGATATACCTCGGTGACAGGCGCGAGGCATCATGCAAACTGCAGTAAGCGCGGAAGCTGGCGCGGGATATTGTTCAACCAGTGTGGAACATGTAACCGGCGGTTAGCGCGGGAAAACAATCGGTAACCGGTGATAAATGTGGGAAATGGTTAATCGCGGTAAGCGCGTGAAATTATGTAACCCGCAGCAAGTGCGGGAAAACACAAGAACAGCAGCAAAGGCAGTAGAACATGCGCAGCTGCCACAGTGATTGCACCTAAAATACGTGTTGCGACGAGTTTTTGTGAAAGAGTCGCTATAAGTCAACAACAACAACAACAACAACAACAAATTTATTTGCCCTAAATATTACAAAGAGAGATAGAAACAATAAATAACTAGGGGTCCGCGGAAATGAGTTCACTTATGCACTTACTTGGATTTTTGGTGTAGTTCTTTCGGTCCTTGAAGCATTGTTGCCTTAGCCAATCGTTTAAGGCGTTAAAATTTAACTTTTGCTGCTGGCTTGATAAACTGAAAACCAACTGAAAAGAAAGGGGAAATGATGTTTTTAAATGAAAGTAAAACAGTAAAAGAAGCAAACTACAAAGTCTTCTCTATTGAGCTAAACAGGCACGCAAAAGAAGCTAGATTAGTCAAAATACAAAACCAAATGCGCATCACGCTTGGCAAACTGATACGATTTTTCTTTGAGTCCAACCGGTGAAGAAGCTGAAACGTTTCGTAGACTTTTCTCTCTTTTTCGTATCGAGTATTTTTGACCAGTCTTCATGTTCACTTAAACTCAGGAAATACGGAAACATTTTCCTTACAAGCTGTCACCCAACAATGTTACATTGCAAGGTGAAAAACGAAGTTTGTTGTAAATAAGATCATTGTTTGGCAAGTTACAGCATGTCACGAGAAGAAGAAAGGAGTTTCTCTTTATGCGATATGCTGCTACGTCTTGCAAAACGAAGATCATACTCGCTGTTCATGATAACGCTTTAGTTTCAACCGCTGGAATCAATCATCATTGTGCAACGAATTGCAGGGAAAATATTGCTTGTATTGCAGGGTTTAACAGAGAAGTCAAACTGTTTTTTAACAACTTACACAGAGTATTAAGGCCAGGGCTCCAAGATTAGTGGATGTCATGTTATCAGCAAGCAAATCACCAGCAGGGGAATACTTCCGTGATTATTGTAAATATACTGCAAAAAGGCACAAATAACTAAATAAATGTCTCGATTCTACAGCTTAATGAATAAAAACAATGAACCGAATGAAACAAAATGTAAGCAAAAATGCCAAAAATTAAATTAAACGCAGGTCGAACAAATAAAGGAACACTACGGCTCAAAACCGTGTACCTATTAGAATGTATAAAAAATATATTTGATAAATAAATTTATAATATTTAGACGTTAAGCTACATCAGCCTTAGCTGGTTTTTATGCGGGTCCTCTATTCTGGTCAAATTGGAATTTGGAGAAGTTGGTTTTTGTGGAGGGAGGAATTCCGACTAGAACCTGGAGAAAAAGCCTCGGAGCAAGGCGAGAACCAACCACAAATTCGCCCAACATATGGCACCAGGCCGGAATCGAACCCAGGCCCAGGTGGAAGACATGTGCTCTCACCACTGTGCCATCCGAAATAAACAAACAAACCAAAATTTAAAAAAAGTAAACAAACGCACAAAAAAACAAAGAATTTTTCTGTTGATTTGTGAAGCATGTACTTAAAAAAATAGCGCAAAATACACTTTAAAAAGAATAAGTCCTTAACTATCAACTTTAAGTAATGTAAGCTGAAAGAATTCCAGAGGTGGTCTCATGAGCTCGGCGAGTCTTTCCAAAGAAACTGAAAATATATATGTCTTTTTGGTCCTCTTTGTAAAACTTTTCTAGCCACAAACTTCCCATTTTGTCAATATGCTACAAAGCATGCGGAAAAATTGCAGTTATTGACCTCGACCGTGGCATTCGTTCTGAGAAGTGATTATTTCTAGTCGCTAAATCAGTGCCACAGCCTTGTATCGTCGGACCAACTTGTAAAACCAACCGCCGTAAAAGCAAAGGCATCTTTGCTATGCACTTTTTTCCGGCCTGTAGAGTTAAGCTATTCTATAACAAATTACCGTCGTACATTAGCATACGACTTGCTTTTTTCTACATTCAATGTACTATGTAAAAGTACAGATTAAAACAGGATAAAAGAAAAAAGTTAACTAAGAAATAAAGGATCCGAGACAAACACCTCGGGGGTTATTTTTTTATCTTATCGTTCTGAAAAAATACAATTCCGAAAAAAGCATCGTTGTGTAAACATGCGTTGTATGCAAAGATTGACAGCAATGACGCGCTTCAGATATATTTTGAGGGTTTACTAAATCAGGTCACGTATGATTCCCGGGGGGAGGTATCATTTTGAAATCATATTACGTTCTAGTCTTAAACAGGGTAAGAAGAAGCTATACTCAGGCCAAATAAATAGAATATTGGTCTGGACGAAGGAACTAATTATAAGGCAGGTCTGAAACAGGGTTGATTTTAAGGTCAGGTCTCAGATAGGGTTTGGTCAGATAGAATTTGGTCTAGAATAGGGAAGGATTTCGGGAAGTAGGCCTCATATCGCCATCCAATTTTTCTTGGAGTATCCCACTCTCCCCCGGGAGCCGAACTGAACATTGTCGTGCAGTAGAGCACCACTAAAACAATCGCCCACGCAAGCATGTTTAATACTGTAGTAACAAGGTCATAGGTATTTACAAGTTTGAACTCTGCTCTTAATCGTCCCTGTATGTTTGTCTCATTTCTAGAAATAGCTACCTTTTTATGTGGAACGCAATTGCGAAATGATGTTTTAGTATCATGTCATTAAGGTGACATTATTGGCGAGGAAATTTGTTTTGAATAGCTTCTGCCACTCACTGTTCAACGTATTCATGCTTGCAAATTCCTGTTTGTTCAGTGTCGAACTGAATGCACTTTTGGTTAGCACTGAGTTAGTGCCGGATTGTACAAGCTAACTGCGGATACTCCTGAAAAAGGTATGGAGGAAAGCTTACAGAAGAGATCGATGTACTTCGATATTGCTTTTAACTGATTGAGTTGAAAATAATGATAATAATAGATAAACAAGCATCTTTTTAACCGGATTTTAGACTCAAAACACACAATTTCTTAGCTGCCCAATGACTTTTTGCTGTAAAATCATTTCTTCCAATTCTTAAGTAAGGTTTAGACCTCCAGACGGTTTGCAGTAAAACGTTTTCTTTTCATAAAAAAATTAAACACGAATTTAGCAGAACTGTTTCGTTTATGATATGATCATTAAAATTACTTTTAAGTTTCGCAAGTCAGGTTTTATGAAAGGTCGATCCGTTAGGACCTTTGAACACGACTCGAGAAAGCTTGATATGAATAATACAAAGCCAGTACTCATGATTGTCAGTGCTAGACAATCTACACTCAATTCTTGTTAGTTCTGTGGTAATTTGCACCCAAGCGGTATTAGAAAGGTCAGATATTAGGCAAACAAACGCTGTAAGAAAACACGCTTTTCTCCAGGAGACAGTAGCAAGAAATCTTAGAGACTGATTTCACTGCAGAGGGCCAAAACATTACAACTATGATAATTTGTCAAAAGTGGCATCGACAAAGATGAAACGCATTATATCTGCATGCCGAAACACGACAAGAATATATTATCTAAGGTATCACTGATTGCCTTACTTCTTTTTTGTGCCAAGAAACTTGGAACTTTAGCTGATAGAACTGCAGAATAACTCAGCTAGAGTCTCAATCAAATCGAAGCACAAAATGTAGTTATTCTCTCTCTCTCCCCATACTATCAGTCTGCTATAAACATTTGACCAGACTGTATGCTTCTGATTACTGGTACACTGCCGGATATATATTGCCTTATTGGTTTTCGGCCGTGATTAAGTTCGAATTCTGACGCTGTACTTTTTTGCCCCCAGATTCGCTGAGCAAAAGCTCGTCAAAAAGTCAACAGGTAAATTTAAGGGAAAAGTTTGGTTCGGAAACAGGAACAATATTCGCTTACCTTTGTTACAACGAAGACATGAAATCATTTAAGCAAGTAGCACGTTCTTAACTCAACGGCCTTCACACACTGCATAAGTACTGCACTCTGATGAGCCTTAAATAAGCCAGTCCTCGAATGCCACAACATTCGAAGAAAATCTGTTTATAAAACTTCAATTTGCACTGGCTGGTTTTCGATGCTGTATTGATGCGTTCTTCGGTTGACTTCATGAATACAAATTGTGTCTGAAATGCTCTCGAACGCTCCGAATAAGTAATGACTCCCTACCATGTCTTCCGGTTTCGTTCGTCAGTCACGCGTAAATAACTTCCGTTGTTAGCGGGTTTGTATACAGATTCCCGCGGGTTAATACAATGACAATTTATACCGCTTCCAGGTTACGTGTATAGGCCACCTCATTTCAAACACCTTTCGCTGACATGCCATCTTTCCACATGCTCTGTGAACGGCTGTGAAAGTGGCAATTTTTCCGGTTATTAGCGGAACAAATAAACGATTATAACTGACCCTAAATGAATGACTTTATATGCTTTCCGATTTGCAGAATACATCAAGCGATTTGAGTGTAGTCGGATCGGCTCTCACTAGTGACTTAATGTAGAATTCGGACGCCACCGCTTTTAATATTCAAAAGATATAAACAGTATTTAAAACAGTCGATTTATCTCTCACAGAATGACCGTCTTGATACTTCTTGGCTTATTATGAGGTCAAAGAAATACACCTTTGGTGGCCAAAAATCGACTTCGGCCGTAAAAAAGTCAGTTGAGCTTACATTTTTGACGTACGCCAGGTCATGTTGAAAGATGGCATGTCGAAAAGTAACACTGAAAGCGGGTGTAAATACTAGGCTGTGAACAGGCTCCGCCTCCAGTTCTGGCGTCATGTGAACGGGGCCTGAGAAAAAAGGGCCGATTCGCTCTGCATTTTCTTGGTAAAAGTTAGGCGGATTTTTTCTTCAAAATATAGCGAAAACAAACGAAGCGCTTGTGGATGAAATCACTTACTAACACTGTTAACATCTTTTTCTCGGATTCTTCCTTTCTTCTGTCCTCTTAGTTTGTTTTGCTGACCTTTTCTTCAACTTAGATGTCGCGCCTCTTCTTGCCGATTTCCTTGTATTAAAATTTTCACCAGCCGTCACGGCAAATGTTTTTCCTTGTAATTAACGGAAAAGTTCGCAGATATATTAAGGATGGCAATATGGAAATTGAGCTGCATGTGCCTGTAGGAATAAATCTCTCTGTGCCGCGGGGTTGTGAATGTAAGTGCTAAGTACTGTAATGGGTGTTAATGCAGTGTTCCAATGATTGCTATGGGCAACATATAGTTATCCTGGAAAGCGTTTGGAGTCTTTGGACGTTTTAGCGCGTATAGGTTTAAGTATTACTGCAGCCTGAGAAGGTACACGCTGCAATTTCGTTGAAAAATAAAAATAAAGATCTTTCTTCTCTGCAAAAAAGTATTTTCCACGGAACTTTTTGCGTAGCGCTATATTAAATTCAGAACCTGCAGTAGTCAGAGGCAGATGTTCTCAGATTATTACCACAACAGCGGCAATACAATTATGGACGAGATTAACTACTTTCCCACTGGGGAAGCGTTATAATCTATGAAACGTTATTAAAACAAGGCAGGTGTCTCGTAAATTTCAGCAGCTATTTTGTCATTCTGGTTTAGGTTGATGCATGCATTTAGATGACTTTGCTTATAACAAATTATAGGTACACTTATTCATGTGAAGTATCAAGTGTACTTTCTTTAAGTTCTGCGAGCGAGGGAAGTGTAAATGAGACAAATTGTAATAAAACCTTGTGAGGATTCGGATGGGGAAAAGAGACAAGCAAATTCGTGGATTAAGAAATTTGTTTTATCTCACGGCATGATTTCTTATGGAAATCACCAAGTGCGTGGGAGGATGTTTCGGCAAAGGGCACATTTCTATCTTAAGAAAAAGTCACTGGCTTTCTATCGATCAAAGACATAACCTATCTTTTGGGCTAACTGATAATGAAGATTACCTATTAGATATGATCCTTAGAAATACTTGATCCTGTAAATCAACAAAGAAAGGTGAAGAGAAGCCTTTTCTTAACCTGTTCCAATTAGGTAACACATAAATGCAATCTGCTACGGCGCCAGGGCGATGTTAGCTTTTTATTTCTTATTGGTTCGGAAAGGGTAATCGATGTCACAAGTTGATACAATTAATAATTTCCTGCCTGCGCCGTGATTGGTCTAAGTTTTCAATCTGTGTTTCTCGCATTTTCATCTGGGTCGCTCCCGCGCTAATTACTTTTAGGGACGGACCATAAGTGTTTTTTTTTAGGGGCTGAGGGGTTGGGTTGGGCTGTTTTTTAGGTCACGTAATCTTTTGACAATTTTTTTTAAAGTCAAACACAGGACGTGGCTTGTATAAAGCACTTACTTACTCGATTTTTCCCATGGTTCCCCTGATATTATTTTTTCCATCAATATTTGTTGTGCAGGAATATTTCTTGGAAATTACACGCCCTCCAAAATAATGGTTTGCCATGATAGCTTACGCTGTGTTGCAGTATAATCAACGTGCGGCCGAGCAAAAAACTACAAAATAAAACTGTTATTTCCGTAAATTTTATTGTGCCCATTTGAAAGATATGCTTTACATGTATAATCACTCTCATCTCTTAAAATTTCTCAATGATACTTCTTTAGCTAAAACATGACAAAATACTGAGAGACCAGTTAAAAAAATTGTCCATTGTAATGTATAACGCGACCTGGACATTAAATGCAAACTCTGTTAAAAAGATCTACTCAGTTAAAATGTGAAATTGTTGGTACAAGCACTATACAATATTTTCGTGACAACATTCAAAAGTAGAATCCAAGCTAGACGTTAAAAAGAATT
>Ga0126337_10001021_pt1 | contig 16076 bp, 6 predicted proteins | sample DipCmetagenome_FD_92527 | JGI IMG/M metagenome (GOLD analysis project Ga0126337, IMG submission 92527) | Coral microbial communities from La Bocana,Puerto Morelos, Mexico - Diploria C A metagenome | ecosystem: Host-associated > Invertebrates > Cnidaria > Coral | place: La Bocana,Puerto Morelos... | reverse complement strand
GAGAGTTAGTGTTTTTTTGTTGGTTGTGGCCAGAACAGAAAAAGAGGAGAGAGGAAGGGGGGTGTGGGGTGGGGGGGGGGGGGTCACACTAAGTTGTGGCCAAACTATCCTACATGCACTCAAGTCTTATCTTATGCCACAATGTCTTATTGTTCCATCTCCCTTTTGTTTTATTTGACTTTTCTCCTTGCCCATCACAACAAAAACTTCCAGTGGTATAAAATAACTAAAATAATTTATTTTACATCTTGAAATACTTCATAATACAATGAGATTTTTTCTTGGCTCCTTTAAATTATGATCAATCTTCAGCAGGGGAACAATTGCCATTGTAGGAAAATGTTAATTCTAACTGCTCAATCAAAAACAAAAATACAAGTATGCCCTCTCGTGTACTACACTGCCAGCTTAATCAAGACTTCATCCTCAAATGGCACTTGTTCCTCTGACTGTCTTGTATCGAGTCTGTTCCCCTTAACATATGAGCATCACATTAACCAGTGTCTTGAAAAGAATGTGACGTAATGCTCAAACTTCATCAGGCTATTGCACCAGTCTCCAGCATCTAGAAATTTACGATTCATTGCATTACTTGTGTAGCTATTTTTTTTTTCATGCCTTCTCAATCTCACTACATCAAGTTTGAACAAAGGAAATCATGACCATGGGAGTCTTTGCATATCTGATCTTAATTACAGATTTTTATGAATCTTTTGTCTCCATTTTCTCCTTAGTTTTTAGTTTCGATTGAGAAGACATAAACTCAAAACATTGTTAGACCACACATCTAAACACCTCGATGTTCATCAAAAATACTCTACTCTGCATTAACTTTTTGACTTATTTTCTCAGTGGTTGGAAATGTGATAAAATGTGGTCTTTTGAGTTTGATGAAGATGAATTACTTGACCAGTTGACAGGCTGATGATAGGTTCTTAATTTCTACTTGTTACTCAATATGTTCATGTATTTAATATACATATTCATATATTTGTGGATATGCAACAAATGCCTTAAATACAGCTGGAAATACATTTACAGCTACTTTGATCAACTTGAAAATACTTAATTGATGAATTTATCTTTTTCTTGTGTTCTTGCTGAAATATCTTGCAACACAAGGAAAAACTGAACTTACAGAATTTCAACTACAAAAATACTGGGAAAAGTAAGCTCTAAACATTATGCAAACTTTGGCAGAAACTGTGTGGCCCTAATTTCACTGCCACAACTAATATAATCCAAGTGAAAACATCTAAATAGCACTTCTACAATATAATTTACGTCATCTTTTCTAAATAAGATTATTGAGTAACAAGTTCTACAAGATTTAAAACTCTGTTATCAGTGAATTCATTTTTTGTCAGCAACAACAAAAAGGAGGCTTTTTGGTTTGGATATTTCCAGAAAGTAAATGAATTTTAAAACAGCTTTTCTGTGTTTAACAAGATTTAATACTACTAAACAGTAACTGCAAAGCACACTAAAAAGGGTTTCAGGGGAAACATCAAGTATAAAATATATTTATGGTTGACCATATTTTGTTCTTTGTTGGTCAACAACACATAGCAGTTGTGACTTAAAGCCTCGGCCAAATGATCACAACATGTCAACAAAACATATTGCATATGTTTGGCCATACTGTTGTGCCATCTTGCAACATGTTTTTGACCATCTTCACACTTGAGCTAACAACACCCAACATGTTGCAATATGATGCAATAGGGCTGCCAAATGCACCCAACAATGTTGCAATATGTTATGTTGACATGTTGTGTTCATTTGGCCAGGGCTTAAGCCACAAAAATAGGCATAACATTAAAAAAATTCAAGAAACCAATTAACTGGCCCAATACTGTGTACAAGTGAAAGCGCTTAATACAACATTATAATTAGTTATAATACGATGACAAGAAATTGCTTCCGGCCCCGGTAAATTCCCCACCTCCCAGGGTTATTTTGTGATAAAAATACTATTCAATTACTTGATGATGTTGTTAGATGATTCGTATTCTGCACTAATGTCATAACACTGTAATTTAACGTCTTAAGCTAAAATAAAACTTGGTCTAACATGGTTTTTATCATCAGACTGCCTTTCTTTTTGTTTTATACTGCTCAGTAATTTAGTTCAAGGATAGTTAGTTATACAATGGCCAAAAGGATACATTTTAGTATGAAAAAGAAAACATGTTATCATTGACAAAATGCGAAAACAAATTCAAAGATGAAGCTAATAATTTAATAATGAGCAAGTTTAATATCGTTATGATATGAAGAAACCAACCCTGGCATTTTAACCCTAGACATGGTGGATAATTTACCTTATCAACAATAAACAAAGTGCTAACAACTCCCATGATCAACTATTATTACTGAATGGAATTATTTACAGTCCAATATAAGAATGCACTTTGTTCATTGCTTAATTTCTTTTCCAATTTATATTTTCATGAAACTCTGGGTATCTGTTCATTATTTGCTAGTACTATGAAGACAATGTATTCATAAAAAACGAGTTAACAGGGTAATATTACAAACGTTTGTCAAAGTAAATTCTGAAAAAAATGGAAAAATAAATCAATTAATGCAAGATAAAGCCAACAGTCCATATTTTATATACCTTGGGTAGTTTTCCAGTCGGGCACACATAGCCTCGGTCTGTCAGAGGATATGTATATACGACACACACTTGCTGTAAGTTGTTGCTAGGAACATAATACGCACTTATTGTGTGCATTTGGAAGGGTGAAAGGTATTCAGAACTATGGTGGCACAGTTAGAATAATTATTGTTCTATGCTTGGAAGCACGAAGCTTGTTTTTAGATTACAGAATGCTATGGAAACCTATTTTGTGGAGATGGCCCAAGTTCTCCTTCAGTGTTCTGGTATTTGATATCACTGTTGTTAGTAGCATTCTACTGATAAAGAGTGGTAATATCCAACAAAGCAAAAGTGGTGGAAACTGTTGCCAGCCACCACAAAAATACTGAGCAATTCAAATGGAAATTTTGGTAAATGGTTTAAATTAGGTTTAAATTTAACATCTTACACTAAAATAAAACTTGGTTTAACATGGTTTTCACTGTTTTTTAAAAGGGTTTAAAACCTCATTTGAATCATACATGTACCTGTTATTGAAACACTGCAATAAGTATACCGACAATTATCGCCAATAAAACAAGCACACAGATGATGATAATGATTTTTTTCTGTTGACAATAATAAAAAATTAACAGTTATTCAATGTTACACCCCAACTAACTTAATACACAGTTACACTCAACACATGATAAAAGTAATCACATCCACAACTTACATGTGCTAAACATCATGTACCTATTTTTACTACAGTGTGTGTGTGGTTCTGACGAGCAGCATGCCACACATTTGCTGCTGATAAGAAGCCATGTTAACTCCACACTCCAGGTACTTATTAACAGTAAGTTAAAACACAACTCATCAAAAATTGTCAAGGGGTTACAATAATCTTCACAAGCTGACAGTGAACACAACAGTAGCTTAATATCAGTAATATGCCAACAAGGCAGATACTTAAATTTCTCTGTAGAAGAGTTAGAAGTCTAGTGTTCTTAGGACAATTAATGATTTTAAAAGTAGGATGTGGCAAGACAATGTGCTTGGATAGTGACTGTGGAGAGTGGAAATTATTGCACTGCCCAGAGTAACCTTTGTTGAGAAACTGAGTCTAAGGACTATATTGGTCACCACATTATGCTCAGTATCCAGAACAAAGACATTTCTTGTGTGCAGTTTTATCAAGTTTAACTGTAGGTACAACACTCACCCGCCTCGCTTTACTTTGGTACTTGACAGCTTTTTTGGTATCGCTTTTGGCTGATTGTACAAAATCAACAGCTTGTTCAACATTGTATTCAATTCTGTCAATCATCTCTCCCTGTCAGTAAATAAAATAGTCCTTGTCTGTAAACAACTGAGCAATATTAGAAAGCAAAGTAAAACTTGAAGATGGTTAAATGATACAACTGTGCAACCCTGCAATAACACAGAGTGAAGGGAAAATCCTGTGTGTTTGCCCAGGGTAGGGGCACAGCCAGGATTTTTCACACTGACACACCAGTTGTCATGTTGTTTTCACCACCTGTTGTAGGTTGTTTGCAACCTTAAAAAAGGCTTGAAAAGTGGGGCCAAGGGACCCCAGAACCCTCCTAGCTACACCCTTGCAGGGCTAACTAAGTGGATTCTGTCTGTCACTTGTCTGATGGGCAAGTAAAGTTTCTTAGGAAATGTTTTGAATAATTTCAAATTAAAGACCCAAGTACATGTACTGTAAATGATGAAATACTTAGGGGCTGGTGAGAATGCGCTTTATGCTGGTACATCACAGATAAAGCTTGCCCAGAGACAATCCCATTATTAGAATTATATCTTTTTGCCGAAATGAAAGTTGAGCCATTTATTTCTCATTTTATTGTAACCTTTCTGTGGCCCACTGACATTCAGATTAAGCCATGATTATAACAAATAGAACTAGAATGGAAAACAAACTTAGCAAATTAAAGATCAATAAATTATAAAACAATCTTTATTTTCACAAAGATTAATTGCCGACATCAACTCTTAAATCAATTAAGGACGGTGCCTACTAAATACAAAGGTTTGTGCGCCAGATAAGGACCATGTGCCACAGTCCTTAAGCACCCAACTTACTTGGCTTTCCACCAACATAGCCATATCTAGAAACATTTCATGAAGCTCCCTGATACTTTTCTCTAAGTTGATAATATCTCTGTGCCTAGCCTCTATGTCTCCTAGAGCTTGTCGTGCTTGTTGGGTCTCTATTACTATCTACTCATTGAAAAAAGAGAAAGTAGATGTTGGCAATAAAATGATAGGAAAATTACATGACTTGTACAGGTACTATATATAATTTGAGAAGATCATTTTTCTCTGTCACTGACACAGGCATACTTGGAAAAACAATTCTGAGTTCTCCAGCTACAAGTCAAACCTAAAACCTTCTGTTTACTAGTCCAGATGCCCTACTTCTGAGCTACAGGAGACTTGTCGAAGCTCAGACCCAATATACTGCTCCTAATACCTACATGTAAGTCATATTTCAGGTTTATCAAAAAAAGAAAAACCTTCAAATGTCTGATAAAAAAACTGTGTGGCTTGAGGCAGGTTTTGTTCAAAATTTGTTTTCACAAAAAGATAAACTATTAAGAACTTATTGCCAGGCATCGACATTAATGATTATGAGGCAGTATAATTTAATTAATCAATCAATCAATCTTTTATTTTGCTCCAAGAAGCTTACTTACTAAACCTTCAGGGCTTTGCAGAGAGCCCCCATTACAATTATACTTATTTTTCATTTCAATAACATCAAAAATTTACACCATATGAAGCTATGGTAAGTTAAAATAAGTTTATTAAGTGACATGTGGGTGTTTTTCTAGCTTATACTTACATCAGAAGTAAAAATTGCTGGATCTCCACCTTCTAACATTTCCTCTACTTCCTCATATGTCTTAGTTTTACCAGCTGTTTCACAAAGAGAGTTTTATTATTATACATTCCAGTAAGTGAGTGACTGATTGGGTAACTGAGTGAGTGGCTAACTGACAGACAGACAGACAGACAGACAGTAAGACATACTGGCTGACTTACTGACTATGTCAATAATAACTTACAAAAAATTATAACTTTCTGTATAAAGAAGAAATGATCATACTTATTTCTAGCTGTCGTTGAATCCTTGCCTTACACTTCTCTCTGTAATCTGATTGTGTTGTGTTGTAGTCACTCATCACTTCTACAAATCTTCTTGCTAAAGTGGAATGCTAAACAAATAAAGTAAAATATTTTAGTATCAAATTCCATGTGTTTGCAGACGGCTTCTGTTATGGGAATTTGTTAACTCTTTCTATACCCTTGAAGTAGTTGTACCTAGTAAGTTCATACAAGTGAGACAAGTACTTGTCTGACCTGTACTTTCATTCCCTGCCTTATCAGTGGAATGTTCAAGAATGACCATGTTCAAACATGAACTTGCAAAAATGACCAAGTCAATAGCCCCAGTAATAATCTTAAACAATATAATGTGCTATGATTATCATTAACAAGTTATCACCTGACATCTTCTAATCCTTGCTTCAGCATAGTTGTTATAAGATGATTCCTGGTCTTGTTGATTTATCCTCTGTTCCATTTCTTAATCAAGCCAATCACATATTAAGCATTACATTTTTAATACACAAACTCCTTCAATTTAGGCTGCCCATATTATGCCCAATAATTAGTAACTTAGTTTCTATTCTGTTGTACCCTGATAGTGTGTCAATCTCTAGATAAGGGAATCACTTACAGCTTATAACAGAACTGTTTTTAACTGATGAGTCAATGTATGAATGGAACTAGCAACCCCACCAAGGAAGCCAATCAATCAAAGAGAAACAGGGGAGAACTTGGGGTAGAAATTGATTATCTTTGTAATTTAACGGGTAGAAATGGATGTTGTTAAAGACACAATGTTGGCTTCTTGAGCTACCCTTCCAAACCAGCTTGGTTCCCTTTTGTAACTGGCTGGATTAAAAAAAGAGATTATCCTGGATGATGTCCACATTGACAATTTAAGACTTTCCACGTAACACACCATCATAGATAGAAGTCAGTGCAGATATTGTGAAGCAACCTACCTTTCAAGTTTGTTCTCACAGTATTAGCTGTCCTCTTTACATCATACATCACTCTCTCAAGTTCATCTTTTACTTCTAAAATTCCAATGTGTTATGAGTATTAAAAGAAGACTCTGGTTATTGTATGCGTCACCTTCCACAGTAAAGTACCGACAAGTGCAAACTTTCTACAAGATCATTAGTATTTCTTATTCATGAATATAGTTGTAGAATTTACAGCCAAAACGTTTATATCATCTACACTTAAGTTAAAAACACTGACCATTGTCAATAAAAGCAGAGCCTTTTATAATACCTCGGAAGGTAGGGAGTGAAATGTTAATAGCTCATCGTTTTAGTTTGGATGGAAAGTTTCAAAATCATTGTCGTGTGGTCATAATCACCAGATATTGGTTACTATTTAACTGATAATTGACTAATATTAACTTCTTTGAGCTTTGCTGTGCTTTTATTCAACAATCATTGAGGTCAGACCTATATTATTTTTTAAGGATTTGAATATGGCGTGGGGGATACGATGTCTTGTTTCACATGAAAACATAAACATTTGAAAATACATCAAGTGTGGGTGAGGTCAAGTCAATCACATAGTTCCTCATTTAACCCTTTAACCCCCAAGGGGTCTCTGTTTGATGAGTAAAATTGTCTGGCATCATAGAGATCCTCTGGCATTAGACAGAGTTAAATCTATACGTCACTCTTAGGAGCAAAGGGTTAAAAACATTTAAATATTTTGATATGAGGAGCAATTTATGATAAACTTTACTAACACACAACAAAACCCATACTTGTTGTCTGTGTTGTTTTTTGGACAAAAATTAGTAGTACTACTTTACAATCTACTTCATGGAATGCTTACATCTATAGAGTGATAAAATATAACATTTATGATTTCAAATAAATGACAACTCGTACAGCTATTTTTGTCGACTATGTCACTGACAAATATCACTTTCATGAATTTTAAAACAAAATTGCACATGTATAATTAATTTTTAAAACAGGTGTATTTAAATAGCTACAGTATGCAGTCTCTTAACACTTCACTGTTAACATTATTGCCCTTTAGAGTTCCTGTTTACACTCTCACAGGACAAGTCTATTAACTACCAAGCACATGATTGACACAATGAATTTTCAAAGGAGTTGGAGCCGGAGAGCTTCTGAAGATAAAATGAAAGACTAACAAATAAACATATCTGAGTCTGTCTAATCAGAACTCATTGCAACAGTATTCTTAAAAATTCATGTCACTATGCTCTGCTGGAAACCAAAAATGTTAAGTCAGTAACGCACAGTTCCGACATCTCAAGGGAAGTCAAACTTGCGTTCACTGATTTTATAATCAAGTAACACTGAGTAACATTACTGTATGGGCCATCAAGCGATCTCAACCTCACAATACCTTGCTCTTGGACTGCAGCAGAGAGCATTGCACTGTGCATTTTCTTGACTTGCTCAACATCTTGGGCTATTTTATCGATGTTGCCTCGTATTGTGGCGACCTTAGACGAAAAACATTGTAAGAGAACATGGCCATTCTAGTACACAAGCTATATAAGAAACTTGTATATAGCTATGCGGAACTTACGTGTTGGAAGAAATTATCCATAAAGGTATTTTCCACGTTAATAGTAGTCGAGGGTTCATCGTAATCTTGCGGATCATCGTCATCAACATTTCCCTGCAAAATCACAAAGTTTTGATCGTGTTATTTTGATCTGATCTGTCACGATTGCTCTATGATGTACAGAAGCATGGAAGGGTAGTTTAACCGGCGAGAAACACGGAACACAAGGCAAAAATATAAAATCGGCCCTTTCTTTGACACAACGGTTTATACTAACAGCAGTTCTTAAAGCCTCTAGTCGGTCCCTCATTTTGGAAGCACGAATAAATACTAACTAAATATCCAGTACAAACTGAAAACCACCTCCCCAAGATTGAATGTTGATTGAATGCAGCCTACGGACTTCGTCAGCGGTATGCCCTTCCACAGTATACCAACAGGGGAGGGTACGGGGATATTTGGCAATCCGATATTTCCTCAGAAACTCTTCATTTTCAAGTTAGTTTGGCCGTGATTGTCTCAAGTGCCGGATGTAACATAGTCTCTCCAGAGATCCCCTATTTTTGTCTTGAAATCGTCCAGATCAAAAGCTTAGCAAAATATTAACCCAGCGCGTGGAACTGATGAACAAGCTGTAACGCCGTGGGGTGAGGTCGGGGAAAGAGAAAAATATTTCACAGTTTTTTAGAACACGCGAGTTTATCGGTAGCCATACGGTGACTACGTATTTGTATTCGAAAAAGTATTGATTTGTTGCGATAGTTATATTATTAAAAGACGCACCCATTTTGAAAGCTCACCTTGTAGAAAGACCTCGAAAGGCTTGTCATTGTTTATTAATTCATTTTTTCTTGTTTTATTAATCTACTTATCGATTGATTAATTAACTTAAATATCTTAAGCTTACTACCTTACTTTTTTACTATTTTATTTACCTATTAATGATGTTATCATTCTAATGAGAAAGAGCACTGCCATAGACCAAACTTAATAAGGCAAGACAACGGAGGAGATCCATCTGCGGATTTTTTCAGGATTGGAGACCATTCCTGAGATACTGCGCATTTCCATGGGATTAGAAAAATCTAAAATTTCGCCCTCTGCGATCTTTCTCCAAGGTTGGAGAGTTTACGAAACCACGACGGCAACGGCAATGGGAGCGTCACTAAACAATAGAATAAATGGGAAGTACAATGGCTGAACACGTGCGTCATAATTTGCCCTCCTCCCCAAGAAAACAACGTGATATGACTAAAAGATAGTAAATCACGGTTCAAAATTTACCGCTGCGTTCCGGATTTAGTTTTACGATAGGTTTGACAGTAATAAACAAAGCAAATGACTTAGGAGTATCGCGAGGTCCGTAGATATAATATGAATGGGACGTTGGTAGCCGTCTTCCTTGTTACACCACGCACTATACCAGCCGCTGTTCGCTGCCAATTTAGAGTGAGATCTGGGTATTAGCGAGTTGGAATTGTCCGGTTTTGACCGGTTACCACATTGCAGTTGAACCACGAGTGTTTTTTCTTACAAGGGAATTTGTCTTCTTGTCGATAAGAAAGTTTTTTATCTGTCTCAAATTTTCTTGAAAAATGTCTGTACCTGTAGATGGAGCTACAGTTCAACCAGTAGCAACATTTAAAGTAAGTATTTTCCTCCTTTGCCTTCAGAAATTAAGCTTTTTAATGCTCCTGCATTTTTTTATATTGAATGTGCTTCAAGTTTACGCCTCTTGCATCATATCGTTAGCTTGTTCTTGTCGGCGATGGCGGTACAGGGAAAACAACGTTTGTTAAACGCCATTTGACAGGAGAATTTGAGAAGAAGTATGTTGGTGAGTTCAATCCAAGGGCGAAGTAACGTTAGTAATTTCGCAATTGTCGTCCTAAACGTACGGAACACATTCGTTAAGTGTATTTTGCAAAACTCTCAACTAAATTAGTGTGAGCCTAAAGTTGATATATTAGTTTGTGTGAAAGAATCAGTTCATTTCAATACATTCGGCGTCCGAAATTGCATGTTTTTAAGATTTATTGAACCATTAGTCTTGAATTTTTTAAACTATGAAAGTTCCCGCGCATTTTTTGAGCGCAACACGCATGTCGGTATGTCAGTCTGTTTCTCAGTACCACGTTGTTTGAAGGTCTATTTTGTTTAAACGACCTTTCTCATGGAACTTTATGAACATTTGTGTGGTAATGAAATGCACACATCAAAACTGGGTTATTAAATCAAGTTTGTAGGCACGGTTCTGATTAAAGATGACATCTCTCAGTTTCATCCTAAAAATTTACAGATTTTGGATTTCTTTAGCAGAAATTATTGAAATAAATTAAATCAGTGTCATTGCTAACTTGTGTTGATTAGTACTTTGCCAAATTGGGTCATGTCTTTATGGCTGAATTTGTATCAGGTACGGATACACACAGGTTTCTACTGTTATATGGAGATGGTCAGATTTTTCAAAATTACTCCAAAACCCACAAAAGGGAACTTAAAAAATGTAGAACATATGTTAAAGGGAAGTATAGCCCGGGACCCCTCTAGAGGGCAATCATTGGGCATGTTCCATTTGACCAAAATTTTGTGGAAATTCTGGTTTAAAGTTGAATGAAACAGAAAGTTTCTGAAATCTGTTTCAAAAATGTTGGTCAACTTCTTGAGGTTGTCCTTTTTTCCAGTAATTTCCTGTTCCATTTGTCATTTCTACCTTGTATGAATTGGTCCTAGTCCTCTATTCAGGAAGTTTTCCTCATCAAAAATGCACAAGATGGTAGCAAGTCTGCAAAACGATCTGCCACTGTTTGAACCTGTTTTTGATTGCCTATCCTCCACAAAAACCTTAGGATCTGATTTCTGGAAATTGTGGACTGGTTGTTGCGAATTTCCTGTGTGTATTCACCCAGTTTTCATAAATCTCCCATAAGAAAAAGTTCGCAAGTTTCTAGTACCACTCAAAATAATGTTTGAGTTGGTCAGGTAAATATCAAGGAAAACTTTTGCCTAAAATAATCTCGAATGCATGTAAAATATCTAAATATGAAGCAGCTTATGGCACTTAAGACATCCACGTCATGATCCTTCAACATTTTGTTGAGTAAATCTTGATGGGAAATGTGCACAAGTGGGAATGGAATGGGATCAGTCTGCACTGGTGGAAAAACGTCTGAAAATTTAGGAAACTTGAACCCTAATTTTAGGTAAAATGTCAGTTTTGAAATCATTCTCAATTTGCCCTAGATCCATGCCTGGGTATTTTTATTAGTGTGCCTATTTTTGTGGTTGATGAGACAGACTGACACAAAATTGGTCCTTTTGGGTTTAGATTTTTACATCATCATTTTTGCAACTGTCAGTAGCAAATAACGCTTACAAGGAAAACTGCTGAAATATTCAAAACCAAAACATGCAGACTGTATTACTGCAGTTACATTGTTAACATTAGCTCTGTTTTTTGTACAGCTACACTAGGTGTTGAGGTACATCCCCTTGTATTCTATACAAACAGAGGGCCTATCCGCTTTAACGTGTGGGACACAGCTGGTCAGGAAAAGTTTGGTGGCCTTCGTGATGGTTACTACATTCAGGGTCAGTGTGCCATTATCATGTTTGATGTCACCTCAAGAGTGACGTACAAGAATGTACCCAACTGGCACAGGGATCTTGTTAGGGTGTGTGAGAACATCCCTATTGTTCTTTGTGGAAACAAGGTTGACATCAAAGATCGTAAAGTCAAGGCCAAGACAATTACATTCCACAGAAAGAAGAATTTGCAGGTATTGTAGTTGCATGTTCTTAATTAACAAAGCTAGAAAATAAATCTTAAACCAGTGATTTTGAAGTGTATTTTTTTGTTTTGGCAATGTGCTCTTGTTTTGAAAGTAGGAGAAATGTACAGATAAAAAGCAAAAAAATTAAAGCTAATGGTAATAGTTTCATGGAAGTCATTCGATACACCTAAAAAATCAAGGGGTAAAAATTTAATAATAGTACCACTGTAAAAGTGTTTAAATTGGCCTTCATTTTGTAATGTATGGTGATTATTTTTGAGCACTCTTGCTTCCTCTGTCTGTTCGTTATTTGTATGAAGTCTTGATAAGCATAGAGATTGAAATCCACTAGAAGCTGTCTCTGGATTGATATCTGGACTACAGATGGTCTTGGCTGTCAAAAGAGTTTTGCTAGCCATCATCTTTTAGAATAGTATATGTACTGCATGAATTCTCATCAGTTTTAAACTCTCTTTCAGTACTATGACATCAGTGCTAAAAGTAATTACAACTTTGAGAAGCCGTTTTTGTGGTTAGCACGGAAACTAGTAGGTGATGCAAACCTGGAGTTTGTTGAGATGCCTGCTCTTGAACCTCCAGAGGTTGCCATTGACCATACTCTTATGCAGCACTATGAGAAGGAACTCATTGATGCCCAGCAAACAGCTCTCCCAGATGATGATGATAATGACATTTAATAATTCAGAGCAAGAGACATGTCTTGTTTCACTGTCAGTCTTATTGTGTGAAGTTGTTCTATACCTTGTAAATTTTCCAACGTTTGTTACTAGTTCCAGAGTGAATTTTAGAAAATAGAGCTACAAAGTACAATAAATAGAGAAGGTTGATAATGCTATTAGTGTTCTCTAATAGGTTAGTAGACAAAACATATAAGCTTTCTGTGGTTAGTTTAGTCAAAGTATATTTGAAGTATTTGCTCTAGTAAGGATGATAACTTGGGGGTAATAAATTGATTTGACCCAAACACCTATTTCTCCAGATCAGAAACTTAAAACTGCTCATAATTGAATTAAGAGCAACTCTAAGTTCAGTAAATTTGAAGGATCTATTAGCAGAAATTATCAAATTTAAACACATAGCTTTTCTTTTATTTTATGGATTAGAGCAAGTTAGTTTTTCAGTGTAGTTTTCTGTCTTGTTCATCTTTTCAGTCCTACTGGTTTAGAAGAACTTTGATTCGTAGAAAACTTCCCAAAAGAGCAGTACCATCTTCCTGCAGCTGTTCATTTACTCTAATTTATTTTCTTACTGCCAACAAAAACTAAACAATATGTTAATTGAGTGTACTGGTAAATTAATATATTGATCAATATTTAGTATGTTGAAGCATATTTTAGGATCCTAAAAAGTACACTATAGTTGGGAAAAACCAGGCTTGGAAAGAACCAAGCTATCACACTACTAGTTATTTATCAAGCTCCAAATTATTTTCAGGACTTTTCATGATATGTTAATGCATTTATAAAATATACATATACTGGTAGAGACAACTTTCAACTGATATTAATGCACAGAGATTGTCGCTGGCACAACTGTAATATGTATTCAGCTGGTCATGATATGCTGACACTTGACAAAGAAAATAAAATTTGCTCATTATACTTTTGAGAGAGAATGAAAATACCCTGTGGAGTTTTCCTTTGTTTCACTGTGTACCTAAGTCCATTATTATAGTAGCAGACTGGTAATGAGATTGATATTGTGCAGGTCCAGAAAATATCAATGCCTATTACAAGAATGTTCTGTTGATAGTCACGCATGTGTTTTATTGTCAAGTCAAGGGTTGAAGAACAAGCAGTTCAGTTTCCTACTGTGTAAATCTGTATTTACAATTACTGCTTACTTCTTTGTGTAGGAAATACAGAAGTTATGCATTAGATTAATGCCTACAAGTCAATTTGGAGTCCACTGGATCAAATGTTCATGTGCTCCCTTCCTTTGTCTAAGCTTGAACTGAATACATTGTATTGTTTTCATGGAGTTCAGTTAGCAGCATTATCTTTGTTTTTGTTTGCCTTGTTCTTGTCTCAACAATTGCCGTTTGTAATCTTCAAATGTCAATAAGTCCGCTTCGTCCCCAGTGTTACTTTTTCTTTCAAGATATAGTCCCAAAGATTCTCGATGCAGAAGAGAGATGCTCCGGTTCCAGTAAGGTTCCTCTATTCCTAGCAATTCACGGACTTTTTTTGCTATAACCTGGTTAGATAAAACAAAAAACAAGAATTACTAGATGTTGTTAGTTTGGTGCTTAATAATTAAGATTTTCTTCCAAAAGGTCCAGGTTTGGAAAACAATGAGAAGTTGGAAATTCAGGTCTGAAGAAAACATGGAAGTTTATGCCCTCCCTTATCCCCCTCTGCCTCATCTTGGGAAAGCATAGAATTCTTTTAGATCTAATTAATCTTGAAAATGACCAAACTTAATTATGGTATATTTCTGTACATACCTTAATATGTTCAAAGTCAGTGATACCCATTCTTGGTAGAGAGGAAGCATCAACATTGATGAGTTTTCTTCCATTTATAAGGTTATCTTTGAAACAGGCCTGTAAACAATCAAATACACATATGAGGCACGAAACTTACATATAACTTTGCAAGCTCAAAAAGAACATTTTCTTATGTGTCTGTGTGTGGGGAGTTATTCCCATATACAGGCCTATACAGGGGCATTCTGCTTTTTCAGGCTTCAGGTATTTAAAAAGGTTAGGGAGAGGTATACAAAGGTATACGAAAGTGTAGGGAAATCTGTCATTAGTATTACCACTGCTATTTTTCATTGACACTTAAATAAAGTTATTATTACCTAAAGGGGCCTTAAATTAACATGTTTCAACAGACAACAGACGTTATGGCTGTATCTGACAATGCTTGATGTTCTTCTGTAAAATGGTTCATTAACTTCATTCCAAGAGTTTAGAAAAAGGAAGTGAAAGAGGGGTACCTTATCTCAAAAGAAAGGATACCAAATGGATATCATACTAGAGGTAAAGAGGATGGACCTTCTGCATAAAACTGCAAAATTGCAGAATACCCGTCCCAGCATTTGCATCTCATTGAATAAGATTAACAACTATTGTTGTATACCTCATTCTCCAAAGTACACCTACACATGTAAATAACTGGGCCGGGTATTCTGCAATATGGCCCGTAAAACTTAGCACCTACCTCCCCCCACCTCTGCTTATGTGCATTTTTTTTATATTTCAAATGCCGGGTCAATTCTGTCTACCTGTGTGCTCGCAGGACCGTAATATGATACGTTGGCTGAAGGGCTGGGATAAATATTGGAACTTGATGCAAAAATGATTCGCCAGTTACGCTCCACGGAAGAGTAAGTGAAGGTGCGCGTGTTCATGGGATTGAGGTCTTATAGTTACGTTGGATCAGCAATAATTAATAGTTTTCTACAAAGAAGAGAAAATCATAGATGTAGCATGCACATTACAAAGAGGGATTTTGTCTTTCGGAGTAAATGGATAAACGTAAATCCAAGAATTGGCCAATTAAGTCCGTAAAAAAACACAGAAAGCGTTTTCAAGTGTGATTTGAGCACGCTATGAATCCTGTCATAAAAGATTTTGAGAAAGATAAATAACTCGATTTGTCTTACCCGATACTGCTCGAACCCCAAAAACTCCACCCAATCAGCGACATCGTCAATTTTCCAAGACAGACAAGAAGGAACTCCATCAGAGTCAAAAGTCGGTTCGAATCCATTGTCAAACTTAGTAGGGATCTTTCTAGCACTTTTCACAAGTCCTTCCGCCATCTTTACTTACCATGGTAACAGTGTGCTATCCCTAAAGTCTCTGCGATACGAGCTATCAGGCAAATAGTAGAGGGAAGGACGGGAGAGAAAAATTGGTAGAGAAGTGAACAACACACTAAAACATCAGGACCGTCACTTGGTTTCTATTATAGCGAGAGTCCACAATAGATCAAAATAGCAGGGAGTCATGAAAGACGCAGGTTTTGGGCCTGAAAACTCTTTCAATATATTTCCCATTTTCTGTAGTGTACATTTAT
>Ga0126337_10001018_pt1 | contig 16103 bp, 16 predicted proteins | sample DipCmetagenome_FD_92527 | JGI IMG/M metagenome (GOLD analysis project Ga0126337, IMG submission 92527) | Coral microbial communities from La Bocana,Puerto Morelos, Mexico - Diploria C A metagenome | ecosystem: Host-associated > Invertebrates > Cnidaria > Coral | place: La Bocana,Puerto Morelos... | reverse complement strand
GTAATTACAAAGGCAGCACTTTCTCCTCAGTTATTTTAAGACCCTGAGTGTTGGTCCGGCCGGAGTCGAACTCACGACCTCCCGCATGACAGTCCGATGCTCAACCGACTGAGCCACCGGTGCATACCCCTTTTCCTTTTCTAAGACATAAAAGTGGGTCAACAATGTTTTGTTTACCAGGTATATACTGCACTTTGAACCTGTATGGCTGCAGTCTCAGGACCCAGTGTTCTACCCTTGCTGAATTGCGGGAAGTAGTAGAGTAGATAACCTCAAGGGGCTTCTGGTCAGTCAGGAGGGTGAATTCCACTCCATTCAGGTACACGTGAAATCTCTCGCAACCCCAGACAAGTCCGAGGGCCACTTTCTCTGTCTGAGAGTACCTAGGCTTAGCATCTGTTAGACTGCGGTTAGCGTATGCGACTACTCGTTCGCATCCTCCTTGAACTTGTGTAAGGACAGCTCCTAAACCCATAGGGCTAGTTTGGCTTCTTCTGCATTGCTGTCAAAATATGCTGGGATCTCTGCATTAGCCAAGCTGTCTTTCAGGGCATCAAAAGCACCTTGTTGCTCTGTGCCCTACACAAAGGGTTGAACTGATTCATCAACATGAAGTTTGGCCTGAAAGTCTCTGAGTTTTTCTCCAACAAAAATCCCCTCAAATTCCTTCAGCAAATTCTCCTCACTGACACAGTTTATGTCGATTTTCAATATTGCCAAAATTCCAGAGGTTTGTCGGCTGGGTATAGGCCTTGCCTTTTCTTCCACAACAACGAAATGTGCAGCACATTGTCTATCTTTATAACACAATTCAGCTTCAAACTCCCCTGCAGTGTTGGTTCCTCCGAGGCATTAAGAGTACAATTTCTAGTTTGATTTCCATGAATTACATTTGACTTTCTTCTTTTTGAGCACCTCCCACGTCTCCCTTTCAATGACATTGCAAGTGGATCCTGAATCAACAAGCACACCTTCCAGTTGTACTCCTCCAAGTTCAATGGCTACTGTTGATATGTCTCTGCCACCTAATTAAACTGTAAATGCAAAGTGCTTGTCCTCGGTCACGTGACGAACGTTTCCTTTTTTGTTTTATCCTCGCCCTTGGTCCTACAAAACCTTGTGAGATGTCCAGTCCAGAATGTTAACCTGATGTGCAAAATGAGCATCTAGCGACCTCATGGCTTTTGCCTACCCGGAGTCGTTTTCTGGAACCGGTCCTGTGTAGGGCAGGGTGTCGAAAATATCCTGTACGTCTTGCCCAGCGCAGTGAAGGAGCCGTACCTTTCTCTGGGAATCCTTTTTGACGCCTTTAGCTTCAAGGAAGAACTCGAAGGAACGTATCCAACGCCGCCATCTTGGTCCAACGCTAGTTGGGTTGCCTTTGCAGTCCAACGGACTAATGTTTCCAATTCGCTCATTACCACCATTTTCGGTACTTTTTCTCTAGGAGACTATTGACGATCGGTTTTCACCCTCGTCGCCAATTGTAATACTCTTTTGTTCGCATTCAAGCCTCCCTATAGAAAGCGGTGAAAGCTTCTTCTGAGTTAAACTCATGGACTCAAAACTGACTTCGTTTCCTTAATTTGAAATATACCGGTAATACATGACGAATGATTTCGCCGTTTTTTTTTTTCGGCTTAGTTTAGGTATCTCTGTAAGATAAGATAAGGCAGTGCTTCATGAATCGGATCAGTCTTACAAAATCGAGGAAAAACGTAGAGACTATCGAGACGCGGTAAGTTTACATAGCCATAAATATTTCACAAAGGAGATAACGCAAGGTTTTCTTTTTTATTGCGTCTACGTTTAGGCTGTGTGTGAACAAAACTCCTGTACCTTTAAATTCGCCCTTATTTCTAACGATTCACTTAAAGCCACAATAACAAATACATAATTAAAATAAACGCGAACTTTGACTTAATAAACTGAAAATGCGAAAACAGCAAAAGAAAAAAAGAAAGCAGAAAAACGGGAGTACTTACAAGATCTGTACGGTAATTCCGGAACGGACAAAGAGTGAATGTAGCTAGAAACTGCAATGCTATAAAAACGGAATTTCTGAAACAAAAGAATAGACTTTACGAGAATTATAAAACGCAAACTGCGGTGATAAACATGGCAATAAAACGCGTGTTAAACAAAGTTCATTTACTTTAAGTTTCGCGTGTTTCGACATACATCTTCAGAAATGACCGACTTCTTGGGTAGACATCTCCTGCGCAATGGTCGACATGACTGTACTGGTGAATCAATTACCGGATTCCGCTAAAATTTCAAAAGATCTTGTGGCATGTTCTCTTGAGAAACATCATAATGTGTTTCATTTCCTTACTAGTCTCGACAGGCGAAACATCATCGTTTGTTTCATTTTCCTTACTAGTCTCGACAGGCGGAACATCATCATTTGTTTCTCTTTCTCTTTTGGATTAAAACAAGAACCCAAACTTTTAATCAGAACATTGCCGCCGCCAATCTCTTAGACACTTCTACATTAAGTAATCTACCCGAAACGTCCTAAGTGTCGTACTTCATGTAACGTACAGAGAATATCCTACAGGTGTTGTTAGAGGCTCGCTAAACACTTGGTTCAAATTCAATGCTGAGAAAATCGCACATTATGCAGACATTTTATTAATAACAGTGGTGTTTGTTCTGTGCAAAGATATTTGGTTCTTAATAATTTAATTAATTTTCAAACATGGGTGAGAGTGTTAAATCCAAGTTTTGACAAAGGCCATTACGGGCTTTCACTTGGTTGCACTGAAAATTCCCTAAAACACGAAAAATTCAAATGATCTGATCGAGTGGACTTTCGTTTTAGTGTAAGTGCATGAATGTCTCATCACACAAGTAGTGAACGAAATCTATTTTTCAAGCAGATTGACCGATCTGCTCTGATTGAGACTGCCTCTTAATGTAGGGTAGCGGATTGGTTGCGAGATCTGGGGCGCAGCCAATTCTCCCAGACTATAGAAATTCTCTCGCGCTCATTGCCTTATTTTTATTATCAATAAGCGGACAGATACGATGCGTCGATGAGCCAAAGAGGACAACTTGACAATTTGTGATCATAAAAAACCCTATTTTGACAGCATTACATGTATGACGCAATTCATATATGATCAAAAACGGGACAGGCATGAAAAACTGACGTCAATTGTTCAAGTGTCACTGAGATCAAATTGTCGATATCCATTTTTTTACATGTTTGTGCACAATAAGTCTGTGGTATTTTTGAGAGTATGACGTCATTGACTCCATTTTTCAACCACGACTGAAACAAGGAAAATTAATGGCGGCCGTAAATTCTCGGAAATAAAGGTCCAAAAAACGTGAGATCTAATGTTCGTAATGGATTGAAATTTGGCAAGATCTTTCGGAAAGACTTATTGTGCACGAAAATGTAAAAAAATGGATATCGACAATTTGATCTCAATGGCACTCTAACTTGTTACGGCAAGTGGGTAAAGGCTGAATGTGGCTAGGCTATGCTGTTAATACAGCGCCTTTTGCTTTCTTGGTTCTTCCGCTTCTGCTTCCAAATCCGATAATCTAGTTTTCACTGAATCATAAGCGATAGAGTCGTAAACGGAATCTGAAGAAATGAAAACGTTCTAACTCTAATGCCGTCGAGCTTATGACTCCGCTTATGACTCCGATTTTCGATTTTCACTGTATCATGAGCACTCTTGCGCCTCCGACTACGACTATAACTACGACTCCGTCGTTAGTGAAAACCAGCCTTCAGTTTTCAAACATGACGCATCGAAGGCTATTCATTATGGCTTATTTCTTCTATTTCCCTGCCTACCATTACCACTCTTTTCAGCAATGGTAGGCTTTTTCCTTTTCAGGACCTAGAATTGATTAATACGTTACCATTTCGCTCCGCTTGAATACAACCATTTCGACTATTATAAATGTTTCAACAAGTGAGCCTCTTGTAATAGTAACTAATTGCACATGGCACTATTATTTTCTCGATGGTATTATTATGTTTCCTAAGGTCTCAGAGCTGGTGAATGAGGCTAAGAAGGAAGGAGGCAAGGTTACTCTCGGGGTTTACACAAAATGGGAGGAGTTCAAGAAAAACAAAAATTTAGGAAACGTTCCTGTCGATGTGAAATACGCACGAAGAGACCACAAGCGAAATTATCTCAAGGAGATTTGTGGAAAAGAAGACGAAGAAGAAGACGAAGAAGAAGTAGAAGAAGAAGAAGAAGAAGAAGAAGAAGAAGAAGACGAAGAAGAAGTAGAAGAAGAAGAAGAAGAAGAAGAAGAAGAAGAAGAAGAAGAAGAAGAAGAAGAAGAAGAAGAAGTTTTCTTTGTTGACGTAGGTCGCGGTAAATACTTCAACGTAAGTATTTTGAGTAGAATTCGTTGCTAATGATCTGATTTAGCAACCTCCTTCCAATAAACTCCTCACTTTTGAAAGACAATGATAGAAAGGTGCAAATTAATTACAGGTGGTGCCCCTCTACACCTAACTGGCAAATTAGCTCCCCCGGCGCTAACTGCAATCCCTGTGATAACTCCAGCGAACCGCACGTACTCATTAATTGATTCCCGTGCATTATTTGCCAATGGGTAGACGCTAGCTTGTTACCGTATTGTTCTTTCACTCGTCTGTCACAGTCAAAGACTCTTCATCTAAGGACCATAACCACAACAGTCACTATGACACGACTACGACCATGATTAAGACCAGGAATAGAACCAAAGTTATCACTGTGATCATCTTCATCATGATCATGACCATGCGATCGTCTCGTCAAAGTCGTATCGTTGTGTGAAGTCGGGTTGTAAGGTGATTCCTCAAGTAATCTCTTGGTATGTGTCGGTTTTTTGAACACTGCCGTTCGTAGTTCGTTGTTGTCGCGGCCTACCAAACAGTCTTGAATAGGAATAGAATTAGCTTTCTTTGGTAAACTGGATATCGGCGCTCCGTTTGTTAAGGCAGTCTTAAAATACGACAATTTCGTCTTTTGTTAAAAGTGTCGGCAACGTCACGTAACCAAAGCGGTATCGTTTGTTGACAAGTACCGGGGGCCCGTTCCTCCACGGCTGAATAAAAAAAAAAATCTCTGCGACACCAACAGAAACAGGCGACCCCATTCCTCTGTTCCATGCAACTGCTTGTAGTATTTGCCGTTGTACTGAAAGTAGGTCGATGTAAGGCAAACGTTCAGTAAGCCCATGATGTCTTCTGTCGGTAACCGTAGTTTGACGTTTTCGGTACATTGTAAAGCCAGTTGAATAGGAAAAAATGGTGAACACTGATTTCACATCAAAAACACAAGTTTGCACTCTCTTAATAGCATTAATAAAGTTCTCCGACGACTTTAGACTAGACGAGTCTTTCAGCCAATACCGTCACGGCTGAACTGACCAATCACTCTCAACGGGCCAGAATTGAAACATCATCGACTGACAACACAGTTCACTTGCTTCTGAAAATGACTTCCGTTCAGGTTTACCAAACATCAGTCACCAACAATAGCACTTTCCAAAACTATCCTCACCCTTTTCAGTAGATTTAACCTAACACTAGCCAGCATCACAAAAATGCGTTTTCTTAGTTTTGCGCCTTGTTTTTCATAGGAGAAAGCTGGCACTGAAGGAACTGAGGGCTTTCTTAAGTTCGAGAGACGCCTAGGGAGCGCAAAAGAATTACAACTCAAAAGTCTTGAAGAAAAGGCAAACTCTGTTAAGTCAATGACAGGGAAGGTCTTTGAAAAGTTTCAAGGCATTATTGACAAGAAAAAAAACGAGAAAGAAGAAGAACTAAATGAAATAAAATCTTTGAAGAAAGAACTCAACTCTTTCACTGAGATCAAACAGAAAATCAAGACTTCAGAGGAAATAATGGGTGCTTTGTTTTCTGTAAATAAAATTAAAGATTTTGTGGCCAGGTTTGATGATATCGTAAACGAATATGAAAAAGGAGGAGACGTAAACGAACAAGTCGTGCTCAAAAAATTCGCCAACGTTGTGCAAAAGGAGATCGACTCTGCTTACGCTACAGAGGAGAAAATAGACCAAGAATACGAAGAGTGGAAAAAAACCCTGAAATCACAAGCTTCCCATTCAAAAGATGTTCAGAACAAGTTGCCAGACTACACGTGTCCTAAGTTTACACCCCAGCAGGAATTACTGGAGCAGTCGTACAGCATAGTTACTGATTTTAAGAAGGTAGCGTGGGGAGGCGCAATGCTCGCTGTTGGAGTAACGGCTACAATCGCTACAGGGCCGCTGATAGCTGGCGCTGGTAAGTGATGTTCTTCCATTACTTTTTTCGTAAATTACTGTGCATGAACTCTATTCGCTAATAATATGATAGTTATGCTGTTCGTTTCGCGTAACAAAAACAGATTGCATGTTCCATAGCGTGAAAGTCATCACAAAACATGCACGAATAATCTGCAAATTCCCAATTTTTTTTGCATTATCTTACCAGTTATTCATCTCTTTACATATTCTTAACATCATTGCTGTAAATATTTATTAATGTTATCGTCATTACAACTGACGATGGATGATGTCTCATCCGAAACATGTTTAATTTTGTTTTAATTAAATAATCAATTTTAAAAACATCGTGTGGCCCATCAAAACAACGAGAGACAGTAGAAGTGCAGACTACACTAGAGGAGTATTATGAACAGCGTGTCAACTTCCCAGTAACTCGGCAGGATGACACGTTCCAAAGGAGGTCAACTGAGCAGAAAATTTTGTGAAGAGGGAAGGTGGCTCGATAGTTGCAGTTAAATTGTTGAGAAAACCGAAGGTCAGAGCGGATGAATAGCGATTTAATAGAATGTAAGAGAAGGGCTGAAGGGCTGACTTCCTCACAAGATCCACTATATGATGCGAACGGGAAAAAGAAAGGATACATCATGGTTGTGAAAGAGCTTTGGAAACAGGAAAGGATGTGGTCACCTCGGCTTGAAAGGACAAAATTTGCGCTATCAAGCCTCGAGGTTGGAAAAAGCACAGGAGTGTTTTGTGGATATTAGTACTTATAGCGCAAATAGGACGAGTGTCATGGATGTAGATGAGATTAACCAGGCCGAGGATAATGGTGTAGCGGGATCTTTAAGCCAAGGGATAATCGAGGAAGATAATCAAAACAGCGATCAACATGGCCGAAATGATAATCCTACGGCAAGCTTGGATTTCCATACGCCAGCTTCACAATCCCCACAAGACACAATGGAGCGTACAGATAACCACACGTCCTTTGAAAACACATACCAAGATCAATTGGCCGAGGCGAATGATTATTTTACGCCAAGTTTGGATTTGAATGCGCCAGCTTCACAATCCCCAAGAGACACAATGCAGCTTACAGATAATCACACGTCCATTGTAAATACATTTCAAGATCAGTCGCCCGAGGCGATAGGAGGTTGGCACATTTTAGAGCTGCAAGTGTGCCAGTTTCTGTTAACTAGGGGCGCAAAAATGACGGAGAATTGATCATGCTTGACGCATCGCTCATTGTTAAAGCTTCTAATGAAATTGCTGCATGGCAAAAAAATAGTTTTCTCGTTCCATATGGAAAAACTGGAAAGGTTTTCGTCGACCAGATAACAAAGCACATCAATGACTGGAACAGTGGGACTGAGATGCGGCATATTGCTTTGAAAGCAGCCTTTGTCCTTCTAGCTGTTGATCTTCAAAAACATTGCAAAAAATCAAAGCTAAAGATCATCAAGAATGCCTTGCAAGGCGATTAGTATTGTATTGACCCCCTCCTATGAGAGGGGCGAATGATACAAAGGCACCTTGATAGATCTCGGAAAGCGGAACCACCAAATAAAGCGAAGATCTCCGCTAAACTTGTGATGGAAGGTCACATACACTTAGCTTTGCGCTATCTGAGCGAAGAGGAATGTGGGGGCGTTTTACCATTATCGGAGCAAGTCATGGAACAACTCGCGGATAAACATCCAAAGGCACAGCAGACTAAACCGGCCATCCTATACCAGCAATTAAACGGAGAAAGAATGCGAGAAGCAGCATTAAGAACTAAAGGCACTTGTGGGCCTTCAGACGTGGATGCGAATGGTTTCAAAAGAATGCTGGTCTGCAAGTCTTTTAAGAAGTCCAGCACGAACCATTGTGACTCCTTGGCTGCTCTAGCAAGACGACTGTGTAGAGAGTTTGTTGATCCCCTCACTATTGAGCCTATTTTGGCTAGTCGGTTGATTCCACTTGACAAAGGCAATGGAGACGTTAGGCCGATCGGTGTAGGAGAGGTTATCAGGAGATTCATTGGAAAATGTGTAACAAAGGTGACCAAGCAAGATATTACCGAGGCCAGCGGCTCACTGCAAGTCTGCGCAGGATGTACGAGTGGAAGTGAAGCAGCGATTCACGGGATGCACAACATCTTTGAAGCAGACAATACAGACGCTGTCTTACTGATTGATGCCTCTAACGCGTTCAACTCCTTGAATAGGGCTGCTGCTCTGCATATCGTGAGGATATTAAGCCCTACAATAGCGACTTACGCAATAAACACCTATAGAGAACCGGCACGCCTGTTTGTCATTGGGGGAAAGGAACTGAGATCAGAAGGAGGGTTCACCCCAGGGGGACCCCCTTGCTATCTGTCTCTATGCAGTAAGTCTTCAGCCATTAATAGCACGCTTGAATGCCTCTACATCAGTAAAACAGTGTTGGTTCGCAGATGACGCCACCGCTGCTGGTTCCCTGGGGGAATTGAAAAAATGGTGGGGTGTACTAAATGAATCGGGACCGAGCTTGGAATATTCTCCTAATGCGAAAAAGTGCTGGGTTATTGTGAAACCTGAGAAAGAAGAGTCAGCGAGGGATCTTTTTCGTCAAACATCAATTAACATCTCCACTCAGGGTCAAAAGCATTTAGAAGCACCAGTCGGCTCAAGATCTTATCAAGAAGAGTATGTAAGTGGAAAGGCAGATGACTGGGTTGGCCAGGTAGTGAAATTGGCGGAGTTTGCAGCAACCCAACCACAAGCTTGCTATGCGGCATATACCTTTGGTTTGAAGCACAAATGGACGTACTACCTAAGAACATTGTCTGATATTGATGAACTGCTAGAACCATTGGAACGTGCTATTAGGAGAACTGCTGGCATTACCAGTGAGGAAGGAGGGACTGGGACTACAAAGCCCAGTTGAGCGAGCTAGATTCGAATACGCAATGTCTCTTCAGGTAACCGCGCCTCTTGGCGAATGAACCACCAGATGATGCTCTGATACGATCTTTGCAGTTAACCACGCGTAGAAGAAGAGATGTGAGATTGGACGATAAAATAGATTACCTGAAGAATTTCCTACCAGAGAAGACCAAGAGAGCGGTCGATCTCGCAGCAGAGAAAGGAGCTTCAAGTTGGCTTACTGTCATCCCCGTAAAGGAAATGGACTTAAATCTTAACAAGAAAGAATTTAAAGATGCAGTCCATCTAAGGTGTGACTGGCAGATAAGTGACCTACATGTATCTGTGGAGAGCCCTTTAATATCGATCATGCAATGATTTGTAAGCAAGGTGGCTTCATTATACAACGTCATAACGAGTTGCGGAATCTCGAGGCGCAGATGCTTAATCTGGTCTGTCATGATGTTGAAGTTGAATCTGTTCTGCAGGAGATTAACGGTAAGTCGTTGGCCAGGGGGGCGAATACAGCCCCAGATGCTCGGCTTGACATTCATGCAAGGGTTTTTTGGTCTAGACAGGGTTCCACATTCTTTGACGTACGGGTGTGCCACCCAAATGCGGAATCTTACAAAGACCTCACCCCTCAGCAAATTTATCGCCAGCATGAAAACGGGAAGAAATGTATGTACACAAGCCGAGTTATGGAGATGGAACAAGCCACGTTCACACCGCTGGTGTTTACTACTACAGGTGGCATGGCACCTGAGTGTCAAGTCTATCACAAGCAACTAGCGGAACTCCTGTCGCTAACGAATTACGAGACTACGATGTCTTGGATAAGAACCAGAGTCCCATTTGCCATTCTGAGAACATCCCTCCTGTGCTTAAGGGAATCGCGTTCATTGAGGAGACTAAATCTTGACTTAAAAGAGATGGGCTTTGACATTGAAAGAGGACTCTTAGGGCGCTAGATTTTAATTTTCAATTATTACTATAATTTTGATATTCAATTATTACTACAATTCTTCTTTTTATTTTTCAACTATTATTATAATGTTCAAATCATGGCAGATTTAATAAAGGGATTAGTGAAAAAAAGATCGATTTCCTATTCTTCTTATAACATATTTTGCCTTGTTTTTTTTTTATAATAGTCATACTCTCAAATATATATACACCAGTCAAGGAGCGCTTTTATTTTTTACCATTTTTTTTGAGAATAGATAATATTTTTACAGCTCTTTTAATTATTACCACTCTTTTTAAAAGCAAAAAAAAATATTTATATATCTTTTAGGTATTGGTGTAACTTGTAACTAAGAATTTGAGCTTAATAAAGTATTATTATTATTATTATTATATTATTATCACAATAATCAATACTACTAGTAACGAACGCATGCAAAACCGTTTCAATTTTTTTACTATTATTATTATTATTATTATTATTATTATTAATATTACAAGCGGGACCGTCAAAACAACATTATAAAGTAATATATCCTCTTCTGGCAATTGATCAGTATGTCTTTTCATGATCAGGTGCAGTATTTTGTTTCTGGCATCAAAATCTCGGCTCCCTTCTGTCCGCCGAAATTTTTTAGATCAAGAACTCGGTTAGAAATTCCCAATTGAACAAAAGTGTTACTTGCTATATTAAACAATGGAACGCAAGCAAACAAACGAGGTTGTTGACACACCACCACCAGCTGGACGCTTTTGGCCAGCTGCTAAAAACTTTCAAGAACGAGAAAAAATCAGCCAGTGGCGCGATATTAGCCAGGGAATGCACAAACTTCTTGAAATCAACGACCATGGACGAAACAAATATATTCCAAGCATTGTGTTTAAACTCTAGCATAAAACGGGCCAACAATGATTGCGTGGGCGCCATCTTACATTGGCTTATGCGCTGCAAAAAAGAAAACGCACAGATTTCAGATTTCAGTATAGACGCGAAAAAGATCAGAGGCAACAGGAAAGCACTATTTTACTCTGAAGTTGGCTTGAAAGCAGTGGAATGACTGAGCTTTAGCTTCAAGCATGGTTGTTACAATCTTGCGCGAAACATCATGCACGTTTTCTTGCCTCCCGGACGTGAAATATTCATTCACAAGAAGCGCAGTCAAGTGGAAACTGACAATCAAGTCATGCAAATGAAAACGTGTGTATTCAAATGTTTCGAACTTCGCCACGCTTAATAATTGTAGCCAAGACCAAGTTTTTGTTTTGAGTTTATTGTATTCCGCGCGAGCGCATGCCTTCACTGTCTTTTTTTTCCATGAAATTGAATCAAGCGACTTGACCTTTTTTCGGTCTGAGTTGTTTTTACATTTTTTCTCATCCTCACCATACTTTTGCTTTTGCAGCTACCGTGATCAACGTCATTTTAATGGGTACGGCCCGGTATAATTGTGTCCAGGCAAAGTACAATCTTTTTTTAAGGCAGGGACTTTTCCAATCGCTGAATGAATTCCAAAACTTGGGTCATCCAGGTAGGCTCTGACAGTCCTGTATCCGTGGTTTGGCCTTACCTTCGTTAAAGGCTGCTGAAGCAACACACTCCCAGCCTTTTCAATCGCTGGCCCCGCCTTTCTCATGCCGTGGTTTATTGCTTTCTTTTGTAACGCAGGGTCTCGCATGGGATGCCTTTGCTAATGAATAAATCAGCTTCTCTATCCGCAACACTGCTGAGTATCCCGGTGCCCTTTACTCGGGAGGGCTCACTCAGTTTACCGGCAAAAAACGGCTTTTTGTGATGCCGCAGACTAAACACTTGATTTTGAGTAGTTTGCGGTTTTTTGCGGTCGAAACGACTTTTTTAGTTACTTCGACATTCGATGTCTAACGCTTGTCATTCACGTAGAATACTTCAATCGTATATACCCAAGAATATTATTTTTTTTACGATACGATCGTTTTCATGCACGTTGTTTGAAAGCATCTTAACAATATCTTTAGAACTCGTGCCTTTCTTTATTTCATTTTAAAAAGCAAACAATAAAAACTGCACCTTACCCTCCCATTACCCCTCTCATTGCGAAGAAAACTCTTCTTCCCAATTTTTTCAGTTTTAATTCCCACTCATTCTGTGGCGGCAGACCGAAAAAGTCAAAATATTTAGGTCATCGTTTTTTCACGCCGGCAACAAACCCAGTGAGTGCCCATGCTTCCGAAATCGTCCATATTGATAATACAAGGCTACTGATGAAGAGGTTTCTCGTTGCGCGAAAAGATTCCTTTGATGGAAATGTTAAAGTACTTGCACTAGTAAATGAAATCAAAATTGGAAAGCGGAACGTCTTTGTACGTTCACATTTTTTTGTCACCCCGACTACCGGAGGTGGTTTGAATATGCATCCCTTTACCACCTTTTGATGATGGCGGTACAACGTGCAGCCCTTTGCCGAACATTTTACCGATCAAGTCAATGGCAAAGGGCACGCCAATGGATGCAAGCTTCCCGAGAAATCCGCTGTATTGACCTGTTCCGCTGCCGAGAACCATGCCTTTACCAATGAGGAAGCTTTCAACAGCCTTTTTGGTTTCGAGGACATTGCTTGAAAAAGTTTGTAGAGCTTTATTTCGTTTGCCCTGTAACCGCTGCCGAAGATTTTCTTGAGCACCTTTTCTGCCCGAAACTAAGCCCTGTGGTTGCCAAAGCTTTAATTGCTGGTTTGATAAAGGGTCTTGCCAACCCAAGCAGAGTGGAGAAAATGCTGCCGACTCGTTGGGCGGTTTTCTCAATTTGCGTCTTGGTTATCTTGAGATCAGCGCCCTTTCTCTCACTGGCTGTTTTTTTTTTCCATTCGGTTGATTTACGTACTGTTTAAAAAAGTTCGTCTCCACAAACAATTTGTTCTGATTTGACTCGTAGTGTTATGGCCAATTTTCTGGCAAACGCCTGTCGGAGGTTTTGCTTTTGACCGTCAGTCGGCGTAATCTTGAATGGGTGGTTGTCTGTCGCCATCGCGTATTCCAATGGCTTGAATTCTCTCATTCATTTTGGTTTCGCTCAGACAACAACCAGTTCATTCCCAACTTGCTTCACCACAACTTAGTAGTCATGTACATTTGCCGCTTCGTTCAGACTGTAATGCAGAGTCAAACTCTTTGGATCTCCTGTCATGCTTTCTTTGGCCGATCTGAAGTCAAAGTAAATGATTTTAAGAAATTGGCGACTCGAACCGGGTGTCTGAGTTGTAGTCATTTTCCCTCTATCAGAAGTTAATCAGATTGTTGAGGATTTGCAATTTGAACTCGCCTTCATAATCTAGCTTTGGGTAGTAACTGGTCCCGTACTACAGGCGGCAAGTTGACAGTTTTGCTGTGTTGTCTCCATCCAAGTCAAAGGTGTCGAAGATAAAGAGATTTTGTTTTCGAGTTTTCTGAAAGAAGACAAAGATATGCTTGGGGCTTTTGATGCCGGGTGTTATCAGCCAAGAGCCGTTAGCATCTCTTCGGCTGGAGCTGGGGTGTAGCACTTTTTCCAAGAACTTCCATTGTGTCGGTTTCAAGAAATTCTTGTCCTTCAGATGTCAGCGACATCAACCCTCCGCCCTGTGCCGTCATTCCGGAAATTCTATTCATGTCCAATACACCCAACTAGAGTCGATTCGTCTGAAGCACTTGACGATTCGACTCGATTCGTACGGAGTCGCTCCACACCACCGGACGTCAAGACCCGTGGAATAGTGAAGTACATGAACGGTTCTCGTTCTCGAAAGGTGACTACAAACTTGAGTCGATTCGTGTGACGTACTTAACGAACACGAATCGATCGAATCGAGTCCAATCGACAACGTTTTCCTCTCAGCCCACCCCCAAGGCCTAGTTGCGTTATATTTTCTAAGCCTGGCACAAATCGTCTTCCGGTTTACGAATCGACAGCAAGGGATACGATTCGTCACGATTCGACCGAATCGAGTCGAATCGACAACATTTTCAACCCACCCTCAAAGCCCAGTTGCGATATATATTCCAGGTCTCGCGCAAATCGACTTAGGGTTAGTCGAATCGTCAATTTCACAGACAAATCGACTCTAGTTGGGTGTATTGGACAACCCTATAGATAGGAATTCGGAACAAAACAGTCCTAAATGTTCAATAGTGGAACAAAATATTCCATTTACAGATAGGAGCTCGGACCAAAACAGTCCTAAATGACAAATTTGAGAGCGGTGTGTTCCACTCACAGATAGGAACTCGGAACAAAACAGTCCTAATGTCCAATTGTGGAACAAACAGTTCCATTTACAGATAGGAACTCTTAATAAGACAGTCCTAAATGACCAATATAGGAACAAATTGTTCCCTTCACAGATGGGAATTCGGAACAAAACAGTCCTAAGTTGCCAATTTAGGAACAAATTGTTCCAGGAACACAATAGGCCTAAATGACCGATTTAGGAACAAATTGTTCCATTCACAGATGGGAATTCGGAACAAAACAGTCCTAAATGATTAATTTAGGAACAAATTGTTCCATTCACAGATGGGAATTCGGAACAAATTAAAACAGTCCTAATTTATCAATTTAAGAACAATATGTTCCATTTACGTTGGGAACTCGAAACGAAATGTACCTGTTCTACACTACAGTGCATGTTTTGTTCCTACCTTATAGTCAAAAGGAACACAAAATTTAGGAACAGTCATTACTAGAGGAACGTTTATTCGTTGCCATGGTAACGGTTAAACCATTCCTAATATTCACTAATTTTAATTTTTCTGGCATAAAACAAAATTCGTTAGCGGTTAGAACATCACACTTAACTACCTAGCTCTCCTCGGAAAGAAGTACACACAATCAGGCTTGGAATATCTGCTTATTGAATCCGGAGGTTATGCAGCTGGCATCACTTCAGTGTTGATGCTTGGCAAGTCGTACAATAGGGGGATACGTGTCCACAAGCTCAGCATGGAAGCGCTATTTAAGCTTTTGTGGCAAGCGTTCCTGGAATGGCTGTCGAGGCAAGACAATGGGCTGGACGACCAGACCAAGCACGTTGTTCTCAACAGAAGTAGTGATTGCAGAACCACAGTAAAAAACAAAGAATTCTCAAAAGATTGCTGGATGGATTTTCTATCCTGTGTTGAGCCGCTTACATCACTGCTAGAAGCATTCAGATCTGAATGGAGAGGAAAATCCAAAGCTTTCGGCTTCTGGGTAGAACGTGATTTCATGGTTTTATATACAACTGTATTGAATAGTTGGGGACATCATGATGCGAGGTAAATCTCGAATAGCTTCAAGGTATTAGGTAATTGGATATGCCGTACAGAATTTGAAATAATTCTGGTCGAGACCGATGAAAACTCCAAAGATAATCTGATAAGTGTAGGCAGGAGCCCAGAGATAAGAAAAGTGCACACTCTTTGCACGTTATGGTGTGTATGTCTAGTTTTGCTTAGTAATACAGCAAAGAAAGACATGGAAAAGTGATAAAATACATACAGTTATTAAAACTTGTACAAAGACTTTTTCACTGAAGTGCACCTTAAGACTATCATCGCTAAACCAATCATTTCTGAAAATACATGGATATATCAATTACTATTACATCCTTGTTTGCTGGTGTTAGTGTACTTTTTAACGAAGCAAAACTCGAACAACAAATCTTCACTTCAAGTTCATCTGCATTCACAAAGCTTTTCCCAGACGTGTAAATAGAGCAGATGAAAGCTTCACGACTTTCTTTGCAGGGTCTTGTAGGGAGGAACTTTCTCCTAGTCTGCTGAGATCGTCCTGTATCTGATTCTTCTTGATCAACACTTTCCAGGCCTTCTTCTTCCCTATTCCAGACAAAGCGCTTGTTAAGTCGCAACCAGCGCCAGTTTAAGAGGACTCACACTTGGCCCCGTTGTCCGTAAGCAAACCTTTTAATGACAGCGAAATATCCAAACAGTCGTTACAATCAATATGGCCGACGATCACGGCCCGGGCACTTATAT
>Ga0126337_10001015_pt1 | contig 16121 bp, 12 predicted proteins | sample DipCmetagenome_FD_92527 | JGI IMG/M metagenome (GOLD analysis project Ga0126337, IMG submission 92527) | Coral microbial communities from La Bocana,Puerto Morelos, Mexico - Diploria C A metagenome | ecosystem: Host-associated > Invertebrates > Cnidaria > Coral | place: La Bocana,Puerto Morelos... | reverse complement strand
TGGCAAGGTTTAAGCCTTCTCAGCCCTTCATGATGAGCTCAGGCACCAGCAAATAAACCAAAACACAGCAATTTAGCTATAGTTTTGCCCATCTTTGAGGTAATGTGGCAAACGATTCTTCCATCACAAAAAGAATGCAGACGAGCTGACTGCGGTCACGTGAGCAGCTGCCATGTGACAAAATATATGCATGCTGTACCGAGTCCCTCATCATGATTTTTGCTCAGAAAGAAGTGTTTAAAATACCCCCTCCTCTCAAGTGTTAAACAAAATCTTCAGATTCTTATATAATTCCTTGACTATCGAGCCACCTTAAAGCGTGATTTTTATCCATTGATCTTGATAGCACGAGCCTGCACAAGATGTGAAGCCCAAATCTAAAATGAGCGGATACTTGTTCATTTGTCGAAAGTAGGACTTTATCTTCCCACCATGACCTTAATTTCTCTGTTTTTAATCTGGTCCCAATGCCAATGCGCAATGCCCGCCAATTTGGGATCATCTCCGCTCTACTCGAACATCGAGAAATCCACCCATTTTGCGAGATTTCTTCATTGAGAGGGAAAGGGGTGTTTTTATTTATTTCGATTAAGAAAGTAGCACACAGACGCACTGCCAGCAGCGCGTCTAGTTAACCATACTGACACAAACCATGAAATTACGAAAAAAGAGCAGTTTATTCAGGAATTATATTTAAATGATCTTTTCAGCAACCTAAAATTACCTGATAGCACTTTTCGAGACGGTTATCTATATTAGAACCTGAAACAACTAAATGCCAGTTAACATGAACTTCTGAGCCGTTTTACAAAAATGTGCTAAAAGCGAGTCAGTACTATACAAAACATGATGGCTCCACTGTGTGGAAACAAAGGCAGTCTTACAAAGGACAATATTCAGAAATTCATTATGTTACTTAGCGTAATAAAAAAATACCGTCCTAGTTAAGATATATGAAAAGTCAATCAAACCATACGGAAAATAGAAAGCACTATCCTAAGAAAGTTACTCACATTTTAAAGTACATTCCCTAGTCACTATCAGAACTGTCAATACTCACTAGTTACTATAACAAAAACACTAGCTACTTCACAACCTACACGGATTTACAAAAATGTTCTAAGTTTAAAAGCACAGTCAAGGTGTTATTTCTGATATTTGTGCCATGGGTGTTCCCGTGTTCAATACTTGCTGAGGTCTTCTTCAAGGTATGGATCTTGGTATAGCGGGTTCGCCATAGATGTGGCCCCACCCTTTTCCGACTGAGAAGCAAAGAAACAAACATTAATATTTCTATATCAAAGTAACAATAATAGCAGTTAACACCGATTAGAAGGTTGGGTAGCAAATTCTGTAATGAGGTTGAAGATGATTTTCATCTTTTCAGTTCCTGAATGGTCGGTTACAATGTAACTAAAAACTACGGCTTGTGAGTGACCAGACGTGAATAACGGTAAGTGATGTTTGCGGGATATTACAACATTGTGTTAACATTGTGACTGGGATCACAACGTATTGCCATGTTCAAGAGTTGCCTCCTTACGAATGGCGTTCCTACGAAGTTCTACCGAACCCACAAACTGACGGTGGTCGCGATCGATCAACCCGAAGGCTTATAGTCTATTCCGCGTTAGGGCAACTACAAATTTAGACAAAATTATACAATCCCCTGCCCACGAGGCGATTACAGGTCCCATATAAAGAATATTTGAAATCTTAAATAACAAGATCGCTTTAAAAAGAATTGCATGTCTCTAAAACATTGAACCAAGGTGTTGGGCTTACCGAAATACCAAAAGCATCGTCTGAAGCAAACATGTTGGTGTCAACGTCACTCATGTGAAACTGTTAAATCAACAAGACAGTAACAAACTTAGACCAAATGTACATCAATTAAACATATTTTTAAAATATTCTCTTTACGTTGACCAAAACCCAAAATCCTAACCAAAAGACGGCTGGAATAGACACAAAAAGGCTACCGAGGGGGCCAAGTGATCACACGCTGGACGTAAAACCAAGAAGTCACTGACTAAAGTTCCCGAGCTACCCACCCCTTGGATTCTAAGCCACACGGCTTTCTACCTTGTGGGGTTCTTTTCCAGTCCAAGCCTCACGTCCTGTGACCACCGTATAAGTTCTCACACATATAAAAGAAAGATTCACGAGCCTTGAAATAACTATTTGACATCACTCACTTCTTCAAGTGGTTGTCCTTCGTTGAAAGAATCGTACACAGGGTTTCCAACACCCTCAGCCATTTCAAGTTCTCCTTTGCCTTTCCTGCCGTTGAAAAACATCCATGGTTTAAAGAGGTATTTATTACAACGCTAAATCAATGTCAAATTCCACGTTACACAAGGTGAGTAAGCCGCGAGATTTAACTGAAACCAGAATCAAATTTTAATATACAACTTACCTTATCTGTGATGTGTCTTTATTTGTGGGGTCGTAAAACACAGAGAACAGAGTAAGCTTCTTCCTGTAAATCACAGATAGAAGAGTAGTATGGATATGAATGCGGTTTGTAAACTTTCTTTTATAACTAGTAAGGGCTAGAGGCGGGGTGGACTCACATTTTAAGTAAAGCAACCCGCAGAGGCAACGATTTGGCAATCTAACATAAAATTAATTCAAATCAAAGACTGACTTACTTTTTGCTCTTCATTACAAAGTAGGCCACCACCAGAACAACAACTATCAAAATAATTCCCGCTGCAACACCCACTCCGATGTAAACTATAAGAGAGAATAGCAACATTACAAACGGAACGGTAAAGGATTTGTCCATTCCAATCCTGGCACTTGAGGACTTTCGGATGCCATTATTGGGATGGATCTGGTCAGCCTACATTTTGGCAGGTAAAAGGGTTTAAGCGGAATAGACATGGGGCTAAATTCTTATATTTATCTTGAATCTTCACCATCTACGGGTATATTACGAACTCACAACTTGACCAGCTTCCAGTTGGTTTGATAGCTCAGTTGGTAGAGCACTGCACTGGTATATTATTAGGCTTTAATTTAACAGCTGCATAAGTTGTGTGTACAACTGCTATGATTAATCATATCACTTACCTGATGATTTACTCTTAGTGCCACCTTGTTGTTTACCAGCAGTTGGTAGTGGAGGTGGTACTAGAAAGAAGAAGAAAATATTCTTAATTTATTTACTATGACCGATTGCAGCATATGTGAAACCCAAATGAAAAGTTTTATTAAGCCTCTGGAGAACCGTATCAGTTGAACTTTAATAACAGAGGAATGAATGGGTTCAACGAAAGTGAAGCGTACAGATTGGCCTGTGGTCTGGACGGAAAATCCTGGGAATCTAAGCATATTAAAACTATTTATGTTAACACTTGTAACAACACTTACGAATTTCGCAGCGATCGCCAGCCCACGCACCAGTGCATCTAGCAGCAAAAGATAACACTGTTAGTAACAAAACTTGGCAAATCCGATTTTCGTCGTTGCACCCACATAGCATGTTCAACGAAGAAAAACTAGTCCCCCTATGGGTATCTTTTGGGGCCAGAAACAAACAATAAGCAAAATAATGCAAATGAATGGGGTTAAAAAGCCAGTTGGTTATTCACAAGTCTCGTGACCGTGGGGAAGTCTGGCGCCCTAGCCACTCGACTCACCTCGTTTCATAAATTATATCTCGAAAAATACATATATGGAAATTACCTCAATTTGCGTAAGAAAACGTGCACATGGAATAAATTTATATCTGAACGGTTTTTGACGAAATAGTTTTGATGCAAACGACAACTCAGAAATGTATTACCACAAGTGGGCTTGAACTAAGGTGGGTGGGGTGGGTGTTCTTATATTAAGGCGCTCCATGGATTCACTTAGGTAAGTATACTTACTTGCATGATCTAGGTTGATTTTCTTTCCTGATACAAGTGCCGCCGTTCAAACAGTATTGGTCGAAACATTCTGTAATCCAACCATTAAAGATTATTAATAAGCCGTTCATAATTAACTTCCTCTATTTTACAAACATGAAATAACAACCAAAAGCCAACCGATGGACTAGGTTTTGATCAAGGAAATACTGAACCTAAGTTCATGAAGTATTTAATCAATTTATTATTCTCTTCGCCTTTGTTGTACATGGCACCATTAAAACCAAGTCAGCTTTATGAGCCTCGTTCTCGTTATATTATTTTCTCATTTCCAAAGCGAGCTAATTGTTAATGAGGTAGTAAAGGTGAATTTCCAATGTAATATCTACATTTTCCCTAACTTAAAAATTCTAAACATTTCATGTCATTGTGACCTTTCAGTTAAAACTTACGGTGGCTTTTTTAGATTCCATAAATCGTTAGAGAGAACAGCGCTGAAATGCGTGCACGTGTTCCCATGAATATCAACAATTTCTAAAGTTTTTGGTGTTTTGACCCTTGTTATTTTAGCTGGAAAACTGCAGCCTGTCAAAAGAAATGAATCATGGTGCGTTTCTTTGAGATCAAAAGACACTCTAGGCAAGGATTCATTGGTTCCATTCACACTTCACAATCCAAGCGGTTCAGATTATCTTACAGAAAGACACCGTAAGTTTAGGATTTAATCAACCTCTAGGCAGTTCCTTACCTCCACAGTTGTACTTAATTTGCGTATCCGAGTATCCGCAAGTTTTGTTGCGAGAACAAATAGATGCTTTACTAACACATTTTCCTGAGCATGGCTGCAGGACTGGCGTCTGATTTGTACAGTTATTTGGAGTCTTTGTCTGACATTTAGACCCACTGTATTCAAATGGACAACTGCAACAGTAACAATGCATCGACAGGTAATTAATGACACGGTTAGTAAGTAATATAACTCCGAGTACTGCACGCTCTACAGAGATGGTTATCGATTACACATCACCTACAAATTTCAATTTCAAAAGTGACGGGCACTTTTTGGCGTTCGAATACAGATGTATTGAGCCAAGACTCTTACTTCGCCATCAAATCTTTGCACATGCGAGCTTTGCTGTTTAAATACGAGCCAACGGCATGAGTAACGGATTCACAGTCCGTAAGATCTTATATCTCGGTCGTTGTGTTTGACGGGCCGCCATCCTGGTCTCCTGTTGCGAGCGGAACTAGGGAGAGTACAAAATGCCCTACCCATGGGCATTTTGTAGCCTCCCCAGTTTCGCTCGCATCAAGAGACAAGATGGCGGCTCGTCGCACTCAACGATCTCATGGAAAAATAGGGGACGGCGAACAGTTTATTTGAATACTTACATGCAAATCCTGAAGCCAGAGTTATCAAACGCACACCATCCATTCGCACAGAAATCCGACGGCGCGCAACCTAAAAATACAACGGCAAGGTCACTTCTGATAAAGATGAAAGATTTACGACCTGAGCAGAAGATACAAAACGTAAGGTGGCAACTAAGGAGTGGGTGAGTGAGATATACCATGACATCACTTCGAAATGATCACGGTAAAATTGCCCATTAAACTTAAAAACTGCCCTATATTCGATGTAACAGAGATTTTGTCAGATGTCCCGGAGGGAGGGAAATTTGGGTAGGGGTGTAGAGTTCGATTCCCAAGACCCATATGACCAAAATCTGCGTTTCTCGCCATCTACTTATCTCCTGACCAAAAATTCGATCTCTGTTTAAAAACTTTGCAGCTGGTACAGGTTGCCCTAATCTTAATTTATGGGTGGCTTACGTTGATGGCTTTATTCATAATGATGAAACTGACCTCCACAGAGGTTGATGATCTCTTTTTGAGATAAAGGACACGTTATTTGTTTGTTGCAGACTTGGTCAATCTTGACACACTGTCCATTTTTGCCACAAGCCACCAGTGATTGCGAGCTATCGCACTGCTCGCAACGTTTGCCCTCAAAACCAGATGGACACCTGAAATATCAAGAAATCCAAATTTGTTTCTAGCAAAAGAACAAACACTGTGCTAACAATAATGGCTCCAGGTCTACCTTCCACTGAGCTCCTTTTCACCTTCCTAACATAGTACAGCAATACGTCCTATTTTAGTGTATTTGTACTGTCCTGCCCATTCTGGCAAATCACAAAATTTGCATGTTACAGTTTTGCTAAACGAAGTTCCGCGAAAGCAACAAGATACCATATCAAGCGTACGAATCCACTAGCATGGCGACTAGTGCTCCTGTCAAGCACTTCAATGCATTTCATGAGAATTCTTAAGATGCGGAAACCAAGAAAACCACCAAAGAAGTTGTCTAACAATAACAAGAACCGAAAGAAAAAACTGAGGGAGAGAGAACATCTTACGAATGAAGTCTCTCGCATAATGAACAGATCCTGTCACGATGTATAATAAAACTGAAGTTTTTAACAAATTCTTTATCCGTCTTTATTAGGAACTCTGATCCAATCACTGGTTAATATTCACTTTAAAGGGAGGTAATTACTTGCAGGTCGGCTTTCCATTATCCAGTTGACATGTCCCACCATTAGCGCAGTAATTGGCTGTGCATTCTGCAATCAATAAGACACAGCAAGTTTAAAAAAAACCTGTTCGACAATATTGGTAGCTACACTGTAAACCACAGAGTCGACTTGCTACAAATGATTGCCTATGTTATTGAGTATGTCAATAAAACACTGCAAAGTTCACCAGATCAGTTATGTTCAGTTTGAAACACTCGTGTTCCCACAAACTTTCTGTTTCTGTAACTCGATAGAAACACGGTACATGTTTTCTATTTGTTAACTGTGACATGAGAGTTAAGACAGGATTCGTCTATACTGAAACTTAGAAGGTATATTCTCAAATGATTGGACATTTCCTGTGAATAAATGAAGTTTGGTTGCGCCTTTTTAAAAACCTGTTACTATGAAAAACAAAAACAGCACAATTTTCAGCCGGCATTTCTTCTAACGTTTTCACTTTAAAATATTTAAAAGTATTTTCAATCAAAGAAATTGTTACCATTGCAAAGTTTGACATAGTCGTCAGGACTGAGACCACATTTCACTTGTCCATTACAGATATCGGCCTTCTTTGCGCAGAACCACGCACCCACTTTACACTGAATCTGATCCGCAGGACAGTTACAGTTGGTGCAATTTTGACATCTTGTTCCAGCGTAATTAGGGTTGCAACTAAAAAACAACGAAAGCGTTAACTCTGGTAAGTTCGTAACTAAGCATTAAATAAGTAAACTGAAGTACAATATTGAGAGAAGAAGCCACATCAACCTGAGGCTGGTTTTCATGCGCATCCTCTATTCTGGTCGAGTCAAAAGTTAGAAATGTTGGTTTTTCAGGGAGAGGAGAACCAGATTATCCAGTAACCTCGGCGTAACGCGAGAAGAAACAAGAAACTCAACGCAATTCGGTGGTAGTACTTCCACAATAAGCAAGCAATAAGCAATAAATAACAGAAAAAAGATGAAACATGCAGCAAGAAGTTCCCTTCATTTAATGCTTGCTAAGCTTTAGAAAAGTAAACAAAAAAATTACAGTTTACATCGGGTTCAAATCTGCGGACACCTTTTTGTAAAATCAGCCAGAAACATCGATCGTGTGAATCAGTGACGCGAATCTACCCCTCCAATTTGACGTCGCATGACGTTCCAAGAAAGTGATGCATAGCTTACAAAACCAGGCAAGTGTGCCACGATACTTACACACAGTCTGGGCGCCCCTGGTTGTCTAACTGACACTTTCCATTGATGCAATATCCCTGAGTACATGCTGAAGATAAAGTGAATATCACAAATTATTAATGTCAGTTCTTCAATCCTTGCTGTCTTTAAATATCGGGTGTCCGTCACGCTCTGACAAACACTCATCGAAAATTATTCGCAGCTTGTGAGATCATTCCTGCAGGATATCACACCACTGTACATTGCATAAAGGCCATTTCCGTGCTATCTTGTGCTTCTGTTTCAAAACGAGTCCTCAAGCAAATCTTTTCATATAAAAATGAAAATGGCTTGACTTATATTGCTTGACTCATTGTTTGAAGGCAGACTCGTTTTAAATAAATAAATAAATAAATAAATAAATAAATCAACAACACGAAAGTTTTATGGTGGCCCTAATGCAATCCTGTTTATGACAATGATATGCATATATCTATAAGTACAACTGAATAATTTCCGATAAAAAAGTGTAAATTTATTCTATGTTACTGATGAAAAGTGTGCAAAAGGTGTGTGAATGTGTGGCTACTTACAACAATGAGCCTCGTCGCTCAAGTCATCGCAGTCTTTTTTGCCATCGCACTGCACAGACTTGTTCAGACATTTATCATTCTTTGGACAGTATATATGGAGATTATCACAACCTCGGTTCGCTGCAAATTTAAGCAAATCAAATATTAGGCAATTACACTAACTGTGAAAAGTTCTTGGATTACGCCGTTGCAAGATTCGCCACCAATTTGAAGTCGGAACAGGTACGCGAACTTCGCGCCTTGAGTCAACCATGATTGGTATCATTTTATCGAGTGAAAATGTTTTCAGTAAAACCAGTAGTTCCACAGACAAAAGAAAAACCACGTGTGCGCCTTCCTCTTAGCTTATTTATCGAAAATATTTAATTTAAAACACACCAACTGAGTTGTACAATTTCAGCCATTTTTAGTCAAGCTATATCTAAAAACAGAGAGGCGTTTACGCCTGAAACTTCTGGTATAAAGGAAACCTCTGTTCATATTAAGAATATATGAATAAAACAGCTCTGCAATCATAAGTTTTGAGGCTTTCCGGGTGCGAAAACATTCGAAAAACGGGCTGCACATGCATAGTACTGTACACTACAAGGAAGACCAGCTTGTCAAGGAATGGAAGACTTACGGCAGTTGGCGTCTGCTCCTTCATCTGAATGATCTAAACAATCTGGCACACGGTCACAAACGAAGCTTGATTTGATGCATTCACCACTTCTACATCGGAACTGGTCTCGCCTACACTGACCTGGCTTGACTAAAAAATTAAAATAGAAAACACTTTTGAATTACTCTTGACTTCACCCTATAATTTCTGACTGACGAACCTTCCCAGCTTTCAAACTACGTTTTCGTATTCCCAGAGAAGAACGGATTATACTCACCATGGGTGCATGGTGTAAATGTAATGTCGTCAATCGCTATATCGCTCTCAGAGGTCGGGCCACGTTCTGCCTCAAACGTGACTGTAAAAGTCGTCTTGTTCTTGATAAGATCGCTGAAGTTGTGAACACCCCTAATCCAGCCATCACCCTGATTACCAGCAACCTTCCAGACCTAGAGAAAGAGAGGGAGGTTCACTGAAAGGGGCAATGGAGGGTAAGGGAAAACCAAAGGAAGACCGACCCGTGATTGTTGTCCAGGTTCAGAACGAATCTTAAATCTTGTGGGAATTTACAACACGCCACGCTCCACAATCCGTCTTGGACAAGGCACAAACACAGTAACATACTCAACTGGATCTACGTGTATCTGAATAAAACAAGGAGTATACAATACCTCCTTGCTCTGTCCACCTTTGGGCTGTACAATCAAACGTAAAACACCAAGGCCAGCGCCATACATATAATAGAAGAAGTTCATCTGACAGTACGACTGTGAAATGTTCGAAAAATAATACGACACTTTCGCCAGGTCTTTAGGTTTTAACTTTGATGCATCCATATACAGGTAATACCCTACGTGAAACAAACGCAAAGATAAGCAATTGGTAAAAATCGAGCGAATGTTCTCTTTGACTCTGAATAGTAAGGTCAGAAAAACGTATGTAGCCATACGATTTCTGCTACCGTGAGACATTCCATTCAAGCAATTGGACATGATCAAAAAATATCGTTACAAATGATGGCAGCAAGTGTGATTGTAGGAGGAAATACCCCATTCGAACAAAAAGCGGGCTTTTAACCCCACCTGGACTCCCCTGTAAGTCTGATACCTTGCCCATTCCCATTGGAACTAAACTAAGGTTTGAATGTGTCAGTAATTTACCCGTTGAATCTTTTTTGGTGTGGTCATAGCGTGGACCAGTGTTTCGGCTCGGCGTCTCTCCTCTGCGTCGAGTAAACTTTCCCGGAGCCAACTGGTTAACGAGCCAATTACACATTCCTCCTTCAAAGTCACATGCCCCACCAGTAGGTACAGATGTTGGCGGGAAGGTAGGGGTAGTATCGTCATCCTTGCAACACATGATACCACCGGCATTACCAGCCGACAAGAATGAGCAACCTTCTAGGCTGCCAGCGGCAGCAGTGTAGCGAGTATTTCCCTTGAACAAACCTAAGAAAGACAAAGCGATTAATTGACAGAAAAAAAGGAAGGCCGCTATATTTGTGTTCCGTAGTGAATAGCAAGCCAGTCACGTTTCTGTTCAGTTTACATTATCTGTTTGCTTGTTATAGTGTCCCGCAATTAGTAAAGCAGAGGCAAACACTTCGACACTTGAATTAAGTGATTCATTTTATTGTTTTACTTAACGCAATATCTGATGAACACCTGTGATATTCATGACTATTCGGGCATGGACTCGTGAGGTATTCAAGAGCAACGCATACTCTACAATCCTAAACTTGACATGACACAATTGTTGTATTATTTTGTAACATAGTTAATGAGGCGTTACCTGAATCACATGAGTCTGGACCTTGGCAAGAAGCGCCACAACAGAGAGGTTCTGAGCAACTCTCGTGGTATTGGCCACAACCGTAATCAACTCCGGTCACCACTCGTTTGCAGCCATCACCTCCGCCATTGTTCGTCTTACAGTGGTTAATACCAGCACTGAAATGGCCATAGCCAGCCCGTTGACAGTCGATTCCATTTGTCTGAACAACAATAATATCAGCAATTTTATGAGCATACACAGTTAAAAAAGAGAGGCACAACAAAAATTTGGTGTGTAAACTTCGTAGCGGAGTCTTAAAAATTCAAAAACATTTGTGACATTTATCCTTTATAAAATATATTGCTTTCATAAATACTCTCTTTTGATAGATTGAAAACAGTCCAATTTATTCCAGACCGTATCAATAGCTAAAAAACATCAAAGTTGCCCTAGATTCCCGCAAATGCACTTCTTAACGAATCATTAAATATTAATATAAAAAAAAAAACGTAAAAGCCGGCAACAAAATTGAAAAGTTCGCGCCACAAGAAACAGACTAAGTGCCTATGAAACAAAAAGTAACTACTGCTTATTTGAAAGGCTTTTGCAAATAACAATAAGAAAGGCGTTTTCCTTTTTGGAATCTTTTTTGTTTTAGAGATATTGACGTTTATGTAAAGTATGCAAAATAGGAAAGTGATGACGTCACCAGGTTTGCAACTTAAATGGTAAAATACTGACTAAAGAATATCTCTGGAAATATAAAAGGAGTCTTTTTAAAACCTGGTACCAATATGTCTTGAATGCATAATAGCACGACTAAAACAGAAACAATTTAAAAAACATGCTTTAGCTTGGCAAAACTTTATCATTACTACTTACGAAGTAGTGTGTTAAACAAATAGACCTTGTTCTTTATGTCAATATTGTAACATGGCTCCCAAGGCTTTCAGGACAAACTTCTCTATTTGGCGTTGTTTTCTTTGTGTTCAAGTTTAGGAATTGAGAGATAAAGGAAACTTAAAGCCTCGGACCCATGTTAGAATATTGATATATGAACGGGGCCCTGTGAGTAGCTTTGTGACATTCGATTTAGGACCGTGACGAGCAACGTCTTATGACTTATAAATATATGCAAATACAAATTACCCGGTTGGTAATTTCAAAAACGTCTCCGAAAGTTCCACAGACATGCCACCCTGTCTGGCACAAGTCAGCTGGCTGACTACAAGAGCGACCCCAGTTTCCAAGGTCATCTCCACAATTGGCTCCAGCAGAGGAGGGTGGGGCTCTCAAGTTCTTGCGACCATACCACCAGCCTTTACAGCCTGCCACAGTAGGATGAGTGAAGAAACCTTCTCGTGCACCATCAGAACAGCCTGTATTTAAAGCCTTGTCGCCATATCTCAATGCATTGTCATCTGTGAATGAGCATTGACCCTACAAGATAGTTTGAAACAAGATGTTGATTGTACTTGCCACTTTCTAACAGCTAATCGGAGTATAAAACGGACATTCAACAGACATCCTCAAGCCACAATAACTCAGCAGACTGAGGGATGATCCAAAACACAACACAGCTGAATAACTAACGTATTCACTAGACCTCTGAGATGATATTACCTGGAATGAAATGTCATCAATTGCTATGTCGCCTTTGTAACTACTTCCTCGTGAGGCAGTGATGTGAACTCGGAAGGCATAGTCGCTCTTCAACTGTACGTCTGCTTTCAACCAGGCTTGCCCCTGAGGACCCGTCCGATTGAACACTAGTTGAACCTCATCACCACTGTTGATGTACACAAGCAGTGAGCCGCAATCACCACCAAACATGTGGTAGTAGAATGTCATTTTACAATTTGTTGTAGGCATCATGTAAGGACCCTCCAGGATAGCCACGGAACCTTTAACGTACCAGCTGGCTTCAATATGCATATAGTATCCTAACCCACACACAAAAAAAAAATCAACAAGATAAAATAAACTAAGTCACCAACAAAACGTGACACCTGCAATAAACTAACCATGCTCAAATTCCAATGAGCTGACATACTTCCGCATTCAACATATATGTATTTTAGGAAACCGCATCATTTTCAATTTAAAAAAGTCTAATAGATTCAACTATTAGACAACGAAAACAAAGTGTGCCGTACCGCTAGAGGTGCCTGTGGTGTGATCAATGACAGGACCAGTGCCGGTGCTTCCTGTTGCTCCCTCTCTTAGATACCACGGCATATCACTTACGGCTGTGTTATTCCAGTGACAGCTACCTTGTTCAAAATTGCAGTTACCAGTGGATGGACCTGTATCGAGAGCACGAGTAATATTTCAGCTTGGAAAATGAAAACTCTGAACATGATTAGTACTCGCTTATGTTGTGATAAATCAGCAAAAGGAGAGTTAGGCATGTCAATTTATTGCCAGGAAAAATTTCACGGGTTACCTTTAGTTAGTGAACATAGAATCATGTTCAAATGAACATTTCTTAAAACATCTCTATCAATGCTTGCCTACTAGTTTGTATGTTGGTTTTTGAAAATAAGGCCAAACTATGTACACTAAATTCCTGGTGGCCGCTTAATAGAGGAAAGTACAATAGAAGTATCCTCATGGATGGCTAAAAGGTACCCGCAGCAGCGTCATGGAGGGGGCCTCTCCGTGATATTATGCTTTGATTTTCAGTTTTATAAAGACAAACATTTCGGGAAAAAACTGGCCGCTTTATAGGGCGAACTATGGGACACACTGTAAAAGACTGGTCTTGAAGAGAAATAGTTTGTCTCCTGACAAACCTCCACAGATAACTGGACAGTTTCACCAGCATTCTACCTAACAGGGTAAAATAATACTTATGCACGTACCCAGTGTTGGCCGGGTGAAAGGTTGATCATTACACTTGTCAAACGTCTCTTTGCATGGTGTTAAAGTATCCTGGAAGTCACAGTTGTGGAATTGGATGTCGTCAATTGCAATGTCTCCACTAAAGTCCCATCCTCTGATTCCACTGATCACTATTCTGGCTGTCTTGTTTGCCGTTTCTGGATTGTATAAGCTCACCATTCCAGGCTGCCATTTATTACCACGGTTACCTCTCATGTACCATAGATCGACTTGTTTATGATCTATGGAAAAAAGAAATTCAATACTCCTCAGCCGATACAGTTACAGTTTTATTTGACATGTGCGATTTTCTTCAAGATTTGTGTGTAAGTGAAACTTACCAACAGTATTTTTGGGATCATTATACACATAAGCCACAATCCACAAGGAACCCGCCCCGGAGCCATACATATGGTAATAGAAAGACATATAACAACGTCGTTGCACAACAAGCAGCCTGCTCTCTAAATCAGCATGGTTCCACCCGGGCTTGATAATGCTGGATGCATCAATGTACAGATATCGTCCATATATGCTCTTTTTGGTGTGATCGAAGGAAGGACCAGTGTTCAGACTGGCAGTTTCTCCGCGTCCGATAATCCAATCCATTTGGTCATGACCATCCTTTTCGTTAATCCAGCAGCTGACGCAGTCCTCAAAATCTTCATCCATCAGATTAGGTTTGGGTTTTGGTGTTGGGCCAGGAGTGGGTCCAAGTGAAGAACAGTAAACAAACTTGATGTCATCCACAGCGATGTCCGAGCGATATCCATCGCCACGAACAGCTTCAAACACGATGGAGTACTGCCTCTTACTTGGGATGTTAACGTAAGTGCAGCGCCATTTACTGCCCTGGTCACCACTTTTGGTCCAGACTCTCTTCTGTGTCTGGTCAGGTTTGGGATCATTTGTAAAGCGCTGGTACACATTTAGAGTTCCCATGTCTTTACCGTTCATGCTGTAACAGAAGTAGATCTGGCAAGTAGCAGAGTGCATTAAGTTGGGACCCAAAAGTTCTCCAAAGTGTCCCAAGTAATAGCCAGAGGTTTCCGCGTAAACATAGTAACCTAAAACGAACAGTACAGTGCATTAGCGTTTAATGGTCGTTTTCACACATTTTGTAAAATTAAAATTTAGAATTATTCAAAAATCTCTATGTACAACAACTGCCCATAACGACAATTCAACATGGTTTCCGTATTGAACCTCGCCGTTTCCTTCAATTTATCAAGTACCGGTAACTACTTGCAGACACTGTCCACTAGATTACCTAAACCTGACGTGTGATCCCCATCTGGGCCCGTCTGATAGCTGGGTGTCTGGCCGCTGTTCCGTTTCCACGTCAAATCAGCGAACGTAGCAGACTTCCACCGACACATGTCTGTATCGAAGTTGCAGTCTGCTGGATGGGATGATCCCGCAGGCGGAGTAGGTTGCGGTGTAGTAGGTAGACACTTGAGCTCATCAGCACCATCTGTGCAGTCTTTTTCTCCATCGCATTTCCAGTTGATGTTGATACACAAGTCATCTGCTTTGCAATAGAACTCATTGCTGGAACATTTTGCAGAGCCTGTCGGAACTGGTGGGCTACCTCCCTAAAAAGATGATACTTGTTGGTTTTACTTTAAAACGCAACTTCTCTTTTCACGATTTGGCGTTTTCGCTTAAGAAGGATACAGATCTGTGTGATCAGTGTTACATACTAACACTATCCAATGTTAGTATAAATCTACTAGCGTACTATCACGAATGCCGTTTTCTGATTGGTTACGTTACTGTGACAGATAGCGAGTAGCGTAGCAGTGTGCTTCTTGGCGTTTGTGGAAAGGATTAAGATAACGTTCTGACCAACTAGTAGATTTACAATAAAACAATTAGATTATGAGCTCGAGATTTGTATGCTTGATGGACATTTCGAGCTCATAAATCTAATTGCTATCCTATTTTTTTCAAAAGCAAATTGCAGGAAGTTAAAACTGATTTTGCTTTGAGAATGAAAAAAAGACTGCCACTCAATCTTACGAATATCTGTATACGCATATACAGGCCTTATAGTTCTACTGTTTACTACTGGCGGACCGTGAAAAAAAAAGACAGTGAAGTGACGGATGTACCTTGTAACAGCCAGATGAAAAGCTGATATCGTCCAAAGCAATGTCTGTCTTGTCATCTCCTCCAACAACACCTTCAAATCCAACCCTGAAGGAGGAACCAGAGTTCAACTGAACCTCAGCACGAACCCAGTTCCTATTGGTTGGATCACCTGTAAAATACAAGAAAACTTTTTCAATCTGTTACTTGTTTTACATACAGGACGCCTCACACGTTTCTGCTGTAAACACGACTGTGTGTAAGTACTGTTGCAACTTGTCAAATCACTGTTTTAAAATGATATATTTTTTAAAACTGACGTGGCTTAAATCAGTTTTTCTGTCCTTTGGCTCGTTAAAAAGGCTTGCAGCTTACTGAAATTCAGACAACCGCAAGAGCCATGACAGGGTCAACCATCATGGGATACTGCATCAAACGAGACAAAACTAATAGAGTGTGTTCACGTGACGTCATCAAATTCTCAAATCCAAAACTAAAAAGCCCCTAAAGGTTTAATCCTCATCAGGCATAAGAGGTACTAAATTTATATCTGTTTGCAACTTTCCAGCTCAATAGCGTCCTTC
>Ga0126337_10001014_pt1 | contig 16124 bp, 12 predicted proteins | sample DipCmetagenome_FD_92527 | JGI IMG/M metagenome (GOLD analysis project Ga0126337, IMG submission 92527) | Coral microbial communities from La Bocana,Puerto Morelos, Mexico - Diploria C A metagenome | ecosystem: Host-associated > Invertebrates > Cnidaria > Coral | place: La Bocana,Puerto Morelos... | reverse complement strand
AACACACGATTCAGTCTGACGGAGAAAGCAAATATATAAATTTATACCTCTGAATTTTCTAGACCGGCTGCCAAGTGAAACACACTTCTTAGGTCATGATCCTTTGAGTGTAGTAAAATTTTATCTGTGTCTCTTTCCAAGAGCATTTTCACTATTTCTGCCCTCATGTACATTACGGCCAAATGAAGACAACTGTTCAATGAAGAGTCGGTTGCTGTTATATCAGCTCCGTGGTCCAATAAAACCTTCGTACTTTGACTTCCCCCTTGAGTCACTGCAATCAGGAACGGTGTCATAGCCAACATGTCCTTAGCTTCCGGATCAGCTCCATTCTCCAAAAGAAGCTCAACTATTCGGCTGTGATTGAACGCTGAAGCACTAAGAAAAATATATTTCTCTAATGTAACATAGGCTGCTAGCCACTATAAATCACTAAACATTTCATATATATTATTGATATTTTAAGTTTTTACATCAAATTTAGTTCACATATTTCTCTTATTTATTTATCCATTAGGGTTTTTGTGTTTCAAAGTAAAGTAAATTATTTTAAATTTAAGTAGCTACGGATATATTTTATTGAGAAAATGAGTTCCAAATTAGTTTTTCATTAAGCTAAATACTACTGACATTTAAAAAAAGTCTTTCACTCATTCATTCACCCATTCATTCTAATCCAATTCAGCAAAAAAACACCAAAAAGCACATGTGGGCTAACAATAGATATAAACTTCATACAAATCAAATCTAAAAAACCAAAGTGTTTCATTTGAACCGTTAACGTACCTTTATTGATATAAAAGGATGCCAAAAATAATAATATTAGGATCAAAAAATCTGGCTCAAAGACTTTAGTAATAAATTATGATGAGTTACATATCAAGGTTCTGACTATTTTGCAGAACGGAGAGTGGTGTCGATGATATATGACCTCTGGACTGCAAAACAGTCGTATCTTTCGCGAACGCGAGCCACGCTCAATATTCGAACGAAGGGTCTGGTACGAGCGTAAAAACGGCAAGGGCGAATGGGAAGAGACGCTAAAGCCGACAGTCGTTTTCTCGCCTCACACGCCGCGTGCAAGGCTCGCGCGTTTCACACGTGAGGATCGCAATTACGGCGCTTCGCGTCTTCCGAAAACGACTGTTTTGCAGTCTATATGACCTCGGCCTAACCCTGACCGTGAACTTCACCCTGACTCTGGTTACTAAAAGAACGGACGATTCAATCCACATCCAGAGGATCAAAGTAAATAAATGGTGTAATCAAGACTTCTACAAGTATAAAAAAGTTTTATACGGGGAGGCTCCGCCCCAAGTTCCAACCTTTTACCCTTTTATATACCTTTTTTTCAGAAAAGGCACCCCTTTCGTATACCTTTTATTGGAAAAAGGCACCCCTTTCATATACCTTCTTAAGAAGACTTATGAATAAATCATTAAAACAGGAAGTCTTCTTGTTTTTTCACGTAGCGCGTAATAAATTAAAATGAAACAGTCATAAGTTGCGTCTGCTTGATCTGTTTCAATTCAGGTACCCGAATGAAGATTTACCTATCCTTTCATATACCTAAACTTGTGAAATCCCTATCCTTTTACATACCTGAAACCTGCACTTGAGGTACCCTTTCGGACGGAACCCCCCCGTATAGGCAATGTAGTATCCCCCCCCCCGGGGACGAGTCCGACGATGGAAATCAATGTCGGTTTCCGTTGATTACAATGAGTAAAAAACTAATAGACAAATTACATTTCAAGGTTATTTAAGCTATACATTCCGACCGTCTTTGTAAAGAGTCATTAAAACAGATCCGAAGCAAAACAAAGTAACGAAACAGCTGTGATTGTTGATTTCTACCTGTGTAACGGAGTTCTTAGGCTCCCGTCTCTTAGATCAATGACAGCTCCATATAAGATCAGAAGTTGGACCAACGTCTCATGACCATATTTAGATGCTAAATGAAGAGGCGACGAACCAGCCAGCCAGTCGACTACATCCCGGTCCGCTTCGTGACGTAAAAGCACGTCCACCACTTCCGTGTGACCTCTACTGCAGGCGTAGTGAAGAGCTGTCTTACCTTCGTGGTCTTTTGTATTGACAAACTCAGTTACAGAAAACTGTCTTTTTGAAACTTAAAAAAAATGGTTTAGTATCAGTTTCAATGCTGATTAAAGTTTGTTCAATTTAATTGTCAATTGATTTTGAAAGGGAATGAAAAGAGCTTTCGGTAAAATGGCCAATCACTCCTTCCTTCATTTATATAAGGTTTGCGTAAATCACGACCACGGGACAGTAACGTTCTCAGAATGTCATCAAACAAAAGATTTCACTAACGAGTAGAGCCAATGCCTAGGCGGATGACCATGGGTTAGCGCATTTCTTAGCCGTCCTCCGCAAAAAAGCAATACCGGAAAGAGACCAAAGCTTGCTCAGTTTTCCTGGAGAACGTGAGCCACAAAGGCCAGTTACCAATATTTATATTTGATGTTGAACGCTTTGATGTTACGTTAGGCTTATGACTATCCCTGAACAGATCTAGAGATAAACGAAATTCTTATCTTCTGTATTAAACTGAATTTCTAGACGTCTTTATGTTGACTCGACGAGTCAAAACCAAAACTGAGACAAAGGCACGGCAAGACACGTGCCAAAAATCATACAATAAGCCCTAAGAAAATAAACTATTACCTGTTTCAATAAGAAACTCGCAAATATTTTCGTTCCCTTGCCAGGCTGCAAAGTGGAGTGGAGTATGTTGGGTCGCCGATGTCATTACGTCCGCATCATTTGCTAAAAACAGCTCGCATGTTTCTTGATTTCCACTCAAACAAGCCAAATGAAATGGAGAAGCTCTTTTTCCATTAACTGCCGCTGCCTTTACCCTGGAATCTCTCAAGAGAAGCCTGCATATCTCCGTAAAACCTCTTCGTGCTGCTGAGTGAAGTGGTGTTAAAAGGTTATCGCCCTCTCTAAAAGGATCTGCCCCTCTATCAAGCAGACGTTTAACAATCTCAGCTCTTTCGAACCTATAAAAAATATCGGCCATTATCCAGAATACGTGTTATTTTTGCCATTGCTCTAGGATTTAAGATGACGAGGAGGGGGGGTGGGTGGGGTTATGGAATAAAACACGGACAACAGCATGCGTGTCCCCTATGCTGGTCGAATTGAAATTTGGATAGGGTGGCTTGGAATGAAACCGGAGAACCGAAATAAAACCATCAGAGTAAGGCGAGAACCAACAACAAACTCAGCCTACATATGGCACTTGGCCGCGATCGAATCCGGACCATATTGGTGGAGGGTGAGTGCTTTCACTACTGCTCCCTTCAAATTGCACATACCTAACAGCAGCATGAAGCGGCGTTAATCCACTCTTTCCTAAGACATTGATGTCCGCACCCTTATCCAGCAGAGCAACCACTGTCACAACATCACCGACACGGACAGCTCGATGGAGGGCAGACAGACCTTCACTGTCTACGTCGTTGATCTCTTCCATATCTAAAGAGTTTTCGTAAGAAAAGCCGTTTGTCAAACCATTTTCGACGGGTTTGAAAGCTTGAATTTCCTTTCTCAGCAGAGCCGTTGGACTGACATTTCGTGATCCTTTTGCGCTGCCCGGGTTAGAGATAAGTTCCAGATATTCACTATTGATCAGTGGCTCAACTTTGGACAGGGATAACACTGTGCCTCTAGACGCCATGCTTGGGCTATCTGAATGAATTAAAATTAAAAAAACACGTTTATTAAAAAAAAAAATTGTCGTTGTGATCATAAATATTATTTAAAGCCACTGCCATTATACTTCGATCGTAAGATGAGAACTTTGTCTTAATAATAATAATAATAATTAATGTTATTATTATTAGTATCATTATTATTAGTATTATTTTTTTCTTTCATCTTTTTTTTTCTTTCATTACAATTAAAACAGAAAGACCTTTTACATACACGTACTGTAAATAACATAACATGTTCACTACTACTTAACTCTACTGAACAGATGAATGGAAAACTTAAACAGTTTTGCCCAAAGCGCTTACATCACAAAATTGCGAAATTTAACTTTTCAATGACGTAAGCTTATAAATATAACATGTGGCAACTAACAGCCTGCCATACATGTTTTATTTTATAAACTAGTTTTATACGCATGCTAGTTTCGTCGACAACGCAAAAAAAAAACTCAAAAAGCATCTCAGCCAGTGACACGATACTCCGATACCATAGTCGTGTTTCAGAAAATGTAAGAGTAAAAGACAATGCTTTTTCCTCCCTATTCGTAACCCATTAAATCATTGGACAATTTATCTATGACTCTGTCTGTTGTGACTCGATATCATAATTCCAATATGAAGACCCGTGATTAGGTCATCACAGTGAATATTAATTTCATGCTTGGCCTATCAATAACAAACCGAAGATCTACACCTGTAAACCACAAGAAATCAGCATGTTACTTACACAAGTCTTCAATAATTTAGTTTCATAAGCAAAAGCCTAATTTAACTATATTATTAATGATCAAAAACACCAACGTCATGGTCGTTCTACATTTTAATATTCTATTCACGTAATTTTCCTCAACGAGTTCCTGCTATAGAATTGTTAAGCATGCCACTTCAAAACTCTCAGTCGTCGCAACCACAGTCGTCGCCAAACCATTAATTTGACCAATGATCATACGCCTGTGCTTTTCATTCAACAGTATGTCTCGTAACAAGCTTACAAAGAAGCCTCGGTGCAAAGTAAATTGCCGATTAATTAGTCACCGTTGCTTTCATATTTGAACCACTGAGGCTACGAAACCGTAAAGTTACAGATCAGGTGGTTTTACTTTCTCAGCTTAAACACAAACGTTGAAAGCGCAGTGTAATGCAACAACAACTAGCTTTTTAAGACACAAATCACTGAGAAATATTGCTATCTGTGCTCTATTTATTATAGGCTGAACGTGGTGAATGGAACTAATAGTTAAGGAAAATAAAAGCGTCAAACCTGATCCCCTGTTGGCATCAATAGAACGATACGTCGACTTTTGACTACTCATGGCCAAACTGCGTGATCATTTGCGGATGATATGTAATATTAGTTCGGTGTTTGTTGTTCAGCGTGACACGAAATATTCTAATTCAAATTACCGTCAGATGATGCTAATCCGGCTAAGTCAGGAATTAATTGAGCAACCGATTAATTACTCTGATATTGGCTGAAATGTGCATGATTTAGAAAATCATTGTTAATTAAAAGTGTCCTGTTCTTTTCTTTTAGGAAAAAATTCTGCAGGTTGCTCTGATGAGGTTATTGTATTTGATAAAAAATTCTGGAAATTCAAGAAAGTCAAGAACGGACATTTTGCCTGGTATAGAGATTATGATAATTTATCGACTATGTCACCGAAAAACAGGTGAAGCAATATAAATTGAAATTAGCTTTCGCCAATCCTCAAACAAACTATTCTCTTGTCAACCAGTGTTTATTTTCATGAGATGAGGATCTATTACCAAGTTCAATACTCGGCTTACTAGCTGTAAAATAATTGAGACTCCTTAAACTTGTAATTTTCCAAACATGGGCATGCCCTCATTATATAAATAAATAATTAATAAGACATGCGCTATATTATGAAATTAAAACCGTGAGAAAAAAGGCACCCGAGATATCCTTATTATAAAAAAAAAGGTTGTGTTTTTACTGGGACCTTTTTAGCTAGATCGATAAAGCCGGAAATTCAGTGAAAACATTTCGTCTTGTGTTTAGCGAGTTGAAAATACAAGCTGTTTATTTTCACGAGGGAAAAGAATGGAATATCGCGCCTTCATGACCGGAAATTCACGCAAAGTAATACTTCCTCGTGAGAGGGACTCTGTAAAATATCGACGCGGACAGCGGACTGCGGACGGTGGACGGAATAAATAGTCAAAATAAGAATTAAAATTAAAGTTAATAACATAATGATTTAAAATAACATCATTATTAAGCGAAATAGATTCGAAAATTGCAAAAATGTTCATATTCTTCAGCTTATATACGATTTAATCACGAAACAAGTGGGAACTAAGATCTCGGTACGTTATTGCCATGTACTTATACTTTGTTTAGCCTAATTTGTAATGCAAGATAGTCGCAAAGTATTGGCTTTCGAGGGACAAAGTTTGAATTCTTCCTTGAACATGCTGCTAACTTACTTTCTATATTGTAAGGCTGTTTGACCAGAACTGTATGCATTATGTTACTTCTTATCTCCGTCCGGTTTTTCTGTTGTAGTTTACTTCGAGAAAGTTCTACGTTTGAGATTAGAGATGTTCTAATGCATGTTTAGTTTTATACCTCCTTTGTCAGTTCTGGTACCACCATCAATGACATCGAGGACCTTTCCAAGTTTTCATGGTTTGTCATCGATAACTTGTTTCACAATACAGGATCGATAACTTTTTGTTTAATAATCCCAAGTACGTCGACGCCGCAGGTCAATAAATCAGTCTCCTTGTCTTCGTCTTTTTGTCTGGTCAGGTTGAAAGTGCCTATTAACAATGTTCAATAGCTTCCACATTCATTAATTTCACTCGTGTGCCTTATTTTCATTCAACTCAACTTTTTACACAACAGTTGTGTCCTCAACCAGAAACACATCTCAAATCTAAAGAGTCTGTAGACCAGGCACCTGTAAAGCTTCACCAGTGTCAACTATCCTACTGATCTTAACTTCAAGAAATTAAATTGCAAATGAATTTGTTCTTATCCGCATAGAAAAACGTTTACACAGCTGAAAAAACTGGTATAAATTAGCGATGCCTATGCAACGGTTTTTGTTAACACGATTTTCCTGTCACCCAATGAAACGCCAAACTGCCGAAATAATGTTCTAAAACACAAAAGTAACACCTCAGACGCGCACATGTAGAGAGCAAGGGAAACTGAATCAAGGAAAAGAGAGTCGCTTTGTGGTCAAATAGTCGTTGAAACGCCGATAAACATGATTTCCATTGCAAGCACTTGAAAGAACTACAAACGCGATTACCGCACCAATACACTTGTATCCGTACTACCACCCTCTAGACAAAAATCAGTCTGCGGTCTTGAAACCTGAATCAACTAATTCTTGCTTCTACAGCTACAGGTATATACCCCTTTAAACCGATTTGCATTTGACAGAATTTCTTGCCAGAGAAACAAATAAAGAAGGTAGAAGTAAATAAACCAATTAATTCAGTCCTTTATTTTGAACACTACTCTTCTAATTGAGGACACTATAGACACTCTTACCATAGTATGCTTGGTAACAAGGCCTTTTCATAAAGCTAGGTCAGTTTACTTAAATGCCTATAATTGTGTTATTGCCTATAGCTCCGAATATAGTGGTCAGCAGAGTGCTCAGGTGACACATTTACTGGGAGGGTAAATACATATTACATAAACAGCACACTTAACAATTACATACTATTAACTATCACCCAACTAGTGGACTAATGTAAATCCTGCATTTTGATTGGCTACGCAACTAGAGGACTATTAGTAATAGCCATTAAGTAGCGAAATTCTCTCGTTTTATTCCCAAATAAATATTCCTTCAACTTGCATTTGCAATATTTATTATTGCTTTTTCTGTCCGACTAGTTGGGTGATACTAAAACAATTAGAACCCTTCGCCCTTCAAGGGCCACGGGCCTAATTGTTAAATAACAATCGAAACTACTTACGCGCGCATGCCAAAAAAATATAGAACTCAACCTCAGTGGTCTGGTACATTACCACGGCAGCGAAAAATTTAAATCAGTAAACAGACCTGATACTGGCACGAACGTACCACTGATAATAATCAATTAAAGGATGAAAGACTCTTCTTATTATTAAGAGAATAGGGAGAAATTCACCTTATATTTAAAAATAAGTAATAAATATTTAAATAAAGCAGATGATAAAGATGTTCTTCTCATTTTTTACTTATTTCTTAATTTGTAGTTTATCGGCTATAGCTCTGAGCAGTTCGCCCTGAGCATCCACAGCAGCTTGCAGGGTCTTGATTCTCTCCTCCTGCCTTTCGATTTGTTGTTGATCGTAGTTGTCCAAATCTTCGTTATCGTTGTTTTGATCGGAATCTCTCTTGCGAATGAGGTCCAAGAACTCGTCATCTGAGAGACCAACACCAGAAAAGGCTAACCTGAAAACAAAGAACAGATTAGACTACTAGACTGCCCTAGCCAATCACAAGGAGCGCAGACAGCCTAGTAAGCCTATCATAATTCGAAAAAAACCCTCGTTACGAAAGCGCGGGGAAACGTGTCGGAGCGTGTAACTAATGGTTTAGGTTTCGCTTTTGGGTGGACGGAAGAAGTGTGGCGAGTTAATACGCTCACAGCTCTTTCTCACGACATATAACATCGCGGCTGGAAAAAGTTACTTGAAAACATGCAAAGACGTTTAGTTGACTCCAGGTGCACTGTGTGATAATTGAAAGTAAAATTTTTAAAAGCTGACTTTTTTTATGTTCTTACTTTTTGGAAAGAGGAATAGACTATCCCTTCTCCACCGGTTAAAATAAATTATTTAAGAAAATTGTAAATATTGCTTGGTTTGTTAACAAAAGAATCGGCACGTCATTACATTAAAATCTGTACAGAACAATATTATAATAAGTAAGATAAGATGCCCAATAATCGAGCTTGTGAAGGAAATGGGTATCAGGCACCTTAAAGAAGAAAGGTTATAAAATCATATACACACTTCTTGATGAACGTATTCTGGTTTGGTGCTAGCTCCATGCACTCTTTATAACCTAGCCGTAACAACGTTTTAGGATATCTCTTCTGTATGTTATCCACTAATATGGCCTGATCTATAAGAGTGCGCAAACTTGCAGTCTTCTGGATTGAATCGATGTCTCCAACTGCAAGACCAACCTGCAATACAAAAACAACCAAGTGCTCGAGTTTGACGCATCTTGCTTGGTTGAGGTTCGGTTCGCCGTTCGTTTGATTCTTGTTTTATGTTTGTTTTTTTGGCGTGTTTATTTTTTGTTTGTTTCTTTGTTTCTTTGACTGTTTATTCGCTTCTTGTTCTTTTGTCCGCGCTTTCATTTTTTTCAAAATTCATTATGAAATGAAATATTTTCTCCTCAACAGAGCGTGTGTAATCACTGGCTTTTCAGGAAAGAAATTGACTATTCAGTAGGTGTTAAGTTCTGCTACTAAATTAACAGCAATAAAAAGCGTATGAAAAAAACTTTTCATTCACACTTCAATAAAGTCCTCGACTGCTACTACTTCTGTGGGAGGCGCGGTGGCCTCATGGTTAGTGAGCTCGACTCCGGATCGAGCGGTCCGGGTTCGAGCCCTGACCGGGGACTTTGTGTTGTGTTATTGGGCAAGACACTTAATTCTCACAGTGCCTCTCTCCACCCAGGTGTATAAATGGGTACCGGCAAATTTAGTGCTGGGGGTAACCATGCGATGGACTAGCATCCCATTCAGGGGGGAGTAGCAATATTCCTAGTCGCTTAATGCTACAGAAACCGGGATAAGCTCCGGCCTGATCGGCCACTTAGGCCAGTATGCAGACTTTACCTTTTTACCTACTGCTGCTGCTACTACTACTGCTATTGCTACTGCTACTCACTCACCAAGAGATTCATGAGGACTATAGAAACGGACAGAACAAACATCACGAACATGATGTACGACAACTCTGGCAGTGGAACATACAGCCTGTCTGTGCCAGGGACCTTGGCACTGTTCACAACGTTTTCAGACAAAATGTCGGAGTAATCCATTTCGCCAACCATCATCACAAACACCTTCACAAACGACACCCAAACGGATGAAAAGTTATCCTAAAGTGCAAGGAGAGATCGGAAACACAAAGGATCATAATTACTTGAGGAAAATCCTGAGAGTGCGAAACGACGTAACATCGACAACGACACTTTGCCATTGCGTATTTCTCCTAATAAAATGAACGCTTTTGCGGTACTGAAAGAACATCATATCCGAAACACTATTACGTAGAATACGAAAAGGCTTATTTTCATGCTTAGCGAAGGAAATATTCTGACATCGAATTGTTTAATATATCTTGACTTTAAATGATTTTAAAGAACTATGGGACCATCTGCGCCTCTGTTACCGTAATACAGTTACTTAATTTCACAGTTTTCTCAGTTTCTTCAGTCAACTTCTCAAGATCAATTCTTACGCCACGCTCTTTTTTAATTTTGTATTCATGCTGAACGAACGAAACGCAATATTGCAACCGTTATGTGCTACTTGATAGTAGTAATGGAGATAAAATGGCTTCCAAACGTCCTAGTTTTCTTTCATGAATTTCTATCACTGTTAAGCTTCCACTAAAGTTAACGGCCGTCTCTTTCTATCAGCAATCTGCCATCTTTGCCAAAAAGAAGTGAAACACAACGATGATGTATTTAAATTATATTTAATATATTCCCTAGCCGTAATATCCATCGCCTCCGCTAAACTTTGTTGAAATTAAGATGCGGATAATAACCAAATACAGCGGAAACCTCTCCTCCCCCATCATTAATCAGGCCACCACCGGGCCACAAAAAGGTTGCCTGAATTTTTTTTAACGGAGTGGCCATATTAAAGGGGATCTTTAAATAAATAACTGATTGAGCTTTTGTTTCGACCACAATAAAGCGACCGTAATGACGAGGTCGCCGTAACGGGGTTGCTGTATACCTCCAAGGTGATGATGCACTGTACCTGGATCTCCACTTTCTATCTTACCTCTTGCTTCAGCAGAACATAGAAGACTAACGTGAAGCCAATAAGCACGGTAGAAAAGATAAGGATCACTTTAGCAAACGTTAGAAGCACCTCGATGTACATGGTCACGTACAGGGCCACCGAACTCACTCGACGAAGAGCGAGAATCAGGTCTACGTAGCACAGCATTAGACCCAATGTTCCCGCTGTCCACTGCACTTCAATGTCACCGTACAGGTCGTCTCTAGTCACGAAAGGAAGTATGTAGATAAAAGTACACGCGTACATACCGAAGTCCACAAAGTTTGTGTAATCTTTGAAGTAGTTTACTTGTAACCATAGCATCTGAACAAATTCTTTCGAAAGGCCTATAATCAAAAAGGCAAAGATCACTGCTGGCATCGCTTTTGATTCGTCACCATCCGTGTCTGATGTGGCGCTACCATCGCCGTTCGAAAGGTTCACTTTGCCTCTTTCCTCAATAATGAACACAGAAAACAGTAGAAGAAAAACGAAGAAAAACAAGAAGTTCAAGTAGTTAATGAACTTTCCAAGAACCAGCCATTTCCATCGCAATAACATTTGCGTAACACTGTGATTTAAAAGGCTCTCTCGACGGTAGGTCGCCATGGAAGCAGGACCAAAAAAGTAGTGACTACTGGTTGTGGCATCGGGTGGGTCCAAAGGATGGAAATTAAAGGTCACCGTAAAGTCTGGATGAGTGGTTGGCAGGTCGTTGTAGGTAATACATTGATCCAAAACGATTTCAGCCACTTCAGGAAGTTTTCTTATCAGTTTTTCCATAGGTGTTACTTGATCTGTAGAATTGAGGCAAACCACCTCTTTCCATCTGTGCAAACAAAGCACAAATTAATGACACCAGACAAGCAAGGACATCAGTGTATACTTCCAAAGACCTGAATAGCCTGGGTTAGAGACGTCTATCATTTCCTTAAAACCTCTTAACGTGCCCTGCTATGTTGAGCAAGCTATGTCACATCCCTGTCTCTAACCGTAGAATGGAAACCTTAAACCTCGGTTTGCTACGGGGGCAAATACTACATAGGTCATAGAAATCTACAACTCAACAATTATAATTAGATAAATTACATTTGGGGGAGATTGAAACGGTGCCCACGTTAACACACCTCTTGTGTTTGACGAGGGTCTTCGCCACCTCAACTGAATCCCACTCGATAGCGACATCTAGACAAGTCATGTTCTCATTGTTTACGGAAGTAACGTTAGCTCCTTGGTCCAGGAAGAACCTTAGTATTTCAAGACGATTGAGCGAGCATGCTATGTGAAGTGGTGTGTTTCCATCAGCATCTTTAATCTCCAGTGTATTTGCCAGCATAGGCCTCAGCAGAAGCCGGACGGTTTCCAGTGAACCAGCTTGGACCGCTAAATGAAGCGGAGTACGCTGACGAGAATTGAGGGATGCTACGTCACTACCTTTTCCCAACAGGAGTTTACAAGTCTCCCTGAAAAGATAACATTAAGCTTCTAAGTAATTTATAATTACAACATACTAGTTGAGATGTGCAGCAAACTAAAAGGCCAGCTTTCATTTTTCTAAAACAGTCTCCTTGTTTTTTAAAGCAATCATTTTTTCAGAGAACATTTACGATCATCATTGGAAATTTCAAGACGTGCCAATGCAATCCCGCCGTATTAATGGCGAAGCCGCATTATAATATTTGAAACTGGCCTCGCATGAGAAGGACGGTGGCCATAATAACCCTTAGCTTATTGGGAGTTCAGAACTTAGTTAGAAAACACCCAGAAGAAACAACGCGCGCTGATTTGCTAAAAACTGTGTTTCCATTAAACAGTTAGACTATGAGCTCGAAATTTCTATTTAAACAAAAGAGTGTTTCTGTCGAGGAACTATCGGCTGATTGTTGCCCCGCGAAACGTTTATGTCCTTAAAGCAAATATTTGCCCGAGGAGCGAAGCTTTAAGGGTATATATGCTAGTTTTAAGAACATCAAATTTCCAAGGGGCAACTATCAGAGCGATAGTTCCGAGGCATAAACACTCTATCGTCTTTATTGTTCACCACTAAATTTTCTTCCACGCGCCAGTTCAAAAATCATATCGAATTACTTCCAACTTTTTGAAAGTCGTGACAGCCAAATGTAAAAATTGAAAAAGAAAACAGTCAAAAACCCACTTAATACAATTTCAATAGTTAATTCTCGATATGCCCGCTTGTTTACAGCAAAATATTCACGGACGAGTGCCAATTTAAATTTAGTGGTGAACTATGAGAACTGATAGTGTCTCTCCGCGAACAAACAACTATCCCGTCACGTGATCAGTTTAAGCCAATAGGAATCGGAGAAGATTTAGCTGATCAATCGCGCATAGAAATCGAGAGCGAATAATCTATTTGTTTTACTGTAAATCTACTATTCGTTCAAAAATTAAATCTTAATCCTCTTCAAAGACACTTTGAAAACACAAAGAAGCGACCCCTAGCGCACGCTGCTACGCATCTCACCATCTACTTAGCAATTACACCCGCAGCCGCTACGGTTCAACAGCCCATGAGGCGAACATGGGCTATATTGGCCCGTGGCCCTTGAGGGCGAAGGGTCTAATTGTTTTAGTATCACCCAACTAGTCGGACAGAAAAAAGCAATAATAAAGTTAGCAAATGCAAGTTAAAGAAAGATTTATTTGGAAATAAAACGACAGAATTTCGCTACTCGATGACTATTGCTAATAGTCCTCTAGTAGCGTAGTCAATCAAAATGCAGGATTTGCATTAGTCCACTAGTAGATTTATACTAAAAAAGAATAGATAGTGAGTGGCATAGCCAATCAGCGAACGGCATTCGTGATAGAACCCTTATAGATTTATACTAAAACTCGATAGCAACACGCAACATGATTATTTTTATTTTTTAAATAACTCACACGTGCTTGTTGGAAGCTGCGAGATGAAGCGGGCTCATTCCTTGTTTATCCCTGTCGTTCGCGTACGTCAAAAGCGTTTTGCATCTCAACAGCGAATCGACACACTCCAGTGATCCATTTTCGGCCGCCGTGTGAAGCGGTATCCTTTCGTTGATGTCCCGTTGGTCAAACAAAGAGGTGTCCTCAAGAAGCATGTTCAGAATCTGTTCAGAATCGAGAAATCAAAAGTAGTACCATTGATAACAGAACTGTATAAGTATTGGCTAAACTGGAATGTCAAAAGGTTCATTTTTTGTTCCTGAGTGGTGGTCCTAATTTTTAAGGTGTTGTAATCCTGACCCTGCTCTGCAGAGCTGGAACTCTCTCAATTAAGCTGCACTGAGTGCTAGTCAAATCTTTGGGCCGCTCCCGGGGCGTCTCCTAAGCGTCAACCCAATCGGCCAGCCTCACGCCAAGCTCCTCCCAACCTACGTAAATAAGAAACCTTTTATTTACCTCTGTGTTATCATGCGTAGCAGCGGAATGCATCACAGTCTCCAGCTTATTATTCCTTAGCTCCATGAACTCCCCTTTGTCTCTCTTAGACAGAAGCATTCGAACCATCTCTTTTTGGCTGTGCTGAACGGCTAAATGAAGGCAACTGTTGCCCACGGAATCAGTGGCCATTATGTTAGCTCCCTGATCCAGCAACATCTCAGCGGTTTCTATACCACCATGAACGACAGAAACCAAAAATGGAGTGAGGTCCATCATATCTTTAGTTTCTTTGCAGGCTCCATTTTCCAACAGGATCTGAACTACTGTTACATGATTGAATTCCGCAGCCCTAGAAAAGTAATTTGTTTAATTGTAAGACAAAATTTAGTGGAATGACCCTGTTTCAAAAAAAACAAAGGCCTAGTCATTGGTTCACCCATACAAGAAAAATATGTTAGAACTGGTTAGAAAAGGTGATTTTATTACCAACTTATTTAAGGACCTCGTGGTCAACAAATGAAAAATTTAAGTAAACAGACGATCACATTAGTTGCAAAAGAAAAGAAACTCGAACGTTTCCACTCCTCTAGACACGTCAGAGCGTTTTTCTAAACAAACATGAACAATTTCATGGCTCCTGCTTGGTGTAAAAGACAGAGTTGATGTCAAGCAATAGAGAACAAAAGGACAAAATAAAATGAAAACAATAAAAACAATAGGTCTGTGAGGCGGTATTCTATTGTGACGTATCCTGTGTTTTTTTTACACCAAGAAGAAGCCAATTTCATCGTGTAATCGGCATGTAAAGGAAGTAAAAACTTACACTTTGGTAAAAACGTTATTCAAATGCATACATGTGATCGTACCTGTGCAATGGTGTCTGCAAAAGTTCATCTCTACTTTCAATGGCCGCTCCACTAGAAATCAGTAGCCGCGATATGTCCTCTTGACCATACATGGCGGTAAGATGGAGCGGGGAAGAGAGGTTAACCCCAGTCACTGCCTCATAATCCACTCCGTGACGCAGTAACAATTCAGCGACCCTGGTACATCCCTTTTTACAGGTGATGTGTAGGGCAGTGGTATCTTCGACATCTTTCTCATCTAAAAACTCTTTCAAAGAGGGGCATTGCTTGTGGGCTGTGAAAGAAAGAAAACGGTTCTGCTAACGTGAGTGAGTTCTTAAGCAGAAACGTTAGCTTTAAGATAATCACCTAATTTTCGATTCAGTAATTGGGCATGACCTCAATTTTAGAACACCCCTCCGACTCCAATGGTCCAATTAGGAAACTATATTTTAGCTTCCCCTTAAATCGGTAAATCTGGCCAAAATAGTTTCGGGTCTAGCACTGAAAGATATCATTGAAACATACCTGCAGAAACGAGCAGTTCACAAATGTCAGCGCTACCATTATATGCGGCGAAATGCAATCCAGTAAGTCGGTTCTTTGTTTTTGTAGTTAGGTCAGCACCGTGTTTTAGAAGCTGTTCGCAAACTGAACGATCGCCACCAGAACAGGCTGCATGAAATGGCGTTAAATTTCTTGTGTCTGCACAATTGACTTTTGTCCTGGTATCCTCAAGTAGAAGGGTTGCGATATCTTTGTACCCCCGCCGTGCCGCAAAGTGAAGGGGCGTCTCGGTTTCGTCGTCTGGTATAGATGGGTCCGCACCTCGTTGAAGTAAGACCTTTACAGTCTCAGTGCGTTTGTTCCTAGAAAGAGGATAAAAAATCACTACTTTAAGAGAACTACATCACAGCTTAATTTACAATACGACTACGGTCCCAAATTGACTAGTTCACTAGCGCATACGAGGTTGACCATCGATAACATTAACTATTTATTAAAATTAAGCGGTCTGCATACGAGTAAAGTGGCCCATCAGGTCTCAGCTTATCCAGGTTTCCGTAGCATGAAGCCACTGGTAATGTTTCAACTCATGTTTCAACTCATGTTTGAACTCATGTTTGAACTCATGTTTGAACTCATGTTT
>Ga0126337_10001012_pt1 | contig 16129 bp, 11 predicted proteins | sample DipCmetagenome_FD_92527 | JGI IMG/M metagenome (GOLD analysis project Ga0126337, IMG submission 92527) | Coral microbial communities from La Bocana,Puerto Morelos, Mexico - Diploria C A metagenome | ecosystem: Host-associated > Invertebrates > Cnidaria > Coral | place: La Bocana,Puerto Morelos... | reverse complement strand
ATGAAGGCTCTGTTTACCTGCAGAATATGCGCGCGAGGATTGTACCCTTATTAAAACAAGTTCGCACAACAACATAGTGGGTACTTCCGTACTTCAGAATTTTTCAAGTGTTGCTTACCAACTTGTGTCGTTTTGACCCGTTTATACCACTTGCCCAATACATCTCCATTTCATCTTTTATTTGTTACAATATTGTCTTTCTGTGACAGTTAAGCCTGGGTGATTAGCCATGCCATGCTGCAAAACTAGGGACAGCTCATACAGCTGTCATTGGCTTGAAACGCTCGACGGCTTTCACTTTTTTTACACCCGCTTTCTGGTGAGTTATTCTTAACACTCGACACCGGACTACCAAAAACGAGAAGCCGCACAGGGTCACCTACCCTTGCTAAGGCATTTGTCATTTTTTAGAGTGGTTTTTCAAAATTGCCGCAGTCAGTTCTATACCACAGCCTTGTTTTCTGTACGTGGCATGGCAAAGCGCAATATCGTTAACAAATTTATTCCGCCTTTCGTAATTTCGGTGTGCACAATTTTACAAATAGATTTATCATATTGACAAATAACTTAGCCAAGAAATGTACCAAGGTCGCCGAGTCCACTTTATACGCTGTCAGGCCACATTTAGATTCCGTGTTTTTTTTTTTTTTATAAAAATTCCTGTCAAAAAAAAACAGTTCTTTTGTAGACAGTGTTCAATTCCTCGTGGCCTTAGTTAATTCAAAGTTCTCCTTTTGTTTTGAAAACTGTTTATATGTCATTAAAATGTTAATGATTTTCGCCTTGTCACTCTTGCGGTAAGCCTTAATGGTGGGAATCATCTGAAAATGGTTTTCTTTTCACAGACCGGCGTTTTCTCGGGTCGCCTAATGAAAGGCCCAGCCACTTGAGAATATATCATTTGTCACAACTAATTAAACCTAAAGAACTTTTTTCATTTGCCTTCTGTACCGACACATCAATCAAGGTTCTTATCATTGTGTTAAAGCAAATTCCTGTTTGCAAGTTTCTAGATAAACATGTGTTTGGCAGAATTAAAAGCTGGGATATCTCTTGGTCGCTTCCATGACTCAGTTTCCGTTTGAACTACAATCGTGTCTTTTCTCAGTGTGTGAACATGTGTGAAATGCACCCGCTGATTTGAGACAATCCCATTACTCAAAAATCTCTGGAATATAGTAGGCAACAGTCAAAATATTTCACCAACAGGCGTATTTCAAGTTGGTGTAAGCGTGGGACGCATCGACCAAATAAATCTTCTGATTTTCTTATTCTTGCTTAAGCGCATCCACGTTTTTTTTTTTACTAACCTTTGTCAGTCATTTTAGCCCTTTTAAGTGTAGACCGACGCAAACAAAACCTGTATGTTTGCAAGCAAGGTTAGTTTGACGACGACAGAATGGAAACTGTTCTTTCCCGAATTGTTCTAATTACACAAACGTCTTTTTTTCGGGAAAGTAAGTAGAGTTTCGATATCCGGAAACTAAATTTCCGGAACCTAATTTGCTATCGCCTCAAAACCAAAGAGCTTCAACTGCGATTCAACATAACTCACTGCCGAGAAACTTGCTTCGCCACAGAGCACTGAAAAATAAAATGCTCGTGGGCTTTTCTGCACGAAATAGGCGCAATTAACCGATATTAGCTTAACAACAAAGTTAATTACTTCAATATGCGAAGAAGCATACAAAGAGATATGTTTAAGCAAAGATCACTGGACTCATTAAAACCTCGCGTTTTTTGTTTGCTTTAGATAGTGTAGCTTGCCCGTGGGGTTTTGGGCGATCAGTGAAGTCTTTTGTTTAAATCGGCAAATAAGGCCAGCATTGAAATTACCTTGACAAAAGGGCGCCGGTCTCTCTGTTATCATGCTGAAAAATCATAGAATAGAAAACAATAATATCTCTAGTGCTGAGTGAATATGTATTGTTAAAATATCACATTTCGACCAACAGGACTGAAAGAATTTGCTTAGCAAAATGTTTGAACAAAAAGCAATTAATGCAGCGTAGAATTAGTCTCGCAGTGAAAGCTGGAATGTACGCGTTTGGAAGAAATTTGAGGAGGAACGTTCACACTCGGCGAGAAATAAGTGCATTTTCTCGTCACATCTCAGTTTACCAAATGTTTCTAGTTATTGAAAACGGCGACTAACTATTTTGGGCTAATTGAAATTCTGACATTTCAAGCTCTTATTGTGTTATGTGGTTTTACAATGCTTAGTTTGGCAAGAGTGCATTTATGCAAAGTTCTCCGCTTTCACAAGAAAAATACGTTAAAGATGCAGGGTTTTGTTGGTCTTACTTCCAAACGACACTATATTTGGGTTTTGTACATGAAAGAAATAATATTACATCGACCTTGATAAGGAAAGAAACAGGGAAAATACAAATTGGTTCTTGACATTTGCTCTGTTTAATGTCCAAGAGTTCTGTTATCAACGAAATCATTCTCAGCGAGGGAGGAATTCGCAAATAATACACAGAATTGACTTAACAAATCATTTCGCAACGAAAACATTCTATTTTTAAACTTTAATCGATGATATTGATCAAATATGGCATTCAGGTATTCGCAGACCGCACATGCTGTATTTGTATCTGAACTGACTGTGAGAAAGTCTGTGAGTGTGTCGGAATCATTCATATTTCATGTATTAAAGTTAGCTCAGATTATCATGAAAACAATACACTGTTACGCATCTTGGCGTTTCCGGGAGCAAGCTATTTACCAAATGACTCATTTTCCTGATGTGTAATTATATAAGTCAATTCAATTTTGTCTAGGAATGTCCATAAAAATCTGCGAAACACACGAAAGCTTTGCCTTTAAGGCAATAACTCACAATACCCCCACGCAGCGCGAGTAAACATCAAATCCCAAAATCGATCTCTAGGCCAGATTGTTAGTGCAAGGAAAAGCATTTCTTCTTAGCAGAAGAAAACATCACAAATCTCATACTTTTGATTGACTGATGACAGTCTCGGTAATTTCCACCAATCGCGTCTGAGCTGCTGGTGATTTAAGGGCGTGGCTTCGCTGAAGCGCATGAGTACTGAGAGAGTTTAAAGTTTGCCCACGTGGTAACACATTGTCAAAATTTAACAACGTTGTTGATTCTTGCAGTTTGTTATCAGTACTTTTGCATGGCACTGAGCTAATAGCGTGCATTGTGTACCGAGCTACTCGGGCAAATTAAAGCATGGAACCTCCTGTCTATTCTCCTCCGGCAACAAACCACTACGAACCGATGGAGGCCGAAACACCTACTCTACCCTACGGCACCGACTACAAATTGAAAATGGTAAATTTGAACGGGGAAGAAATCGCCGCGTTCAATGTCGAGGGGGAAGATCTACTGTGCTTCCCGCAAGTGTATGAGTATTTTCTCAAAGATCTTGTGTCAGGTATGCACACTGTGTATACAAAACTGAAACGAATGAATATACAAGGACGCAACTGTAATGTGGAGCAAGTTCGAATGATGAGGAGTGTTGGAGCAATAGGTCAAGTTGTAAATCGGTGCAAGCTAATCTCGCGCGAAGATTTCAACAGACTTTACGAAGACTGTTTGCTTTACAGGTAAGAAAGCAGCAGCACTTGTAATTGTTTCTAAACATGTCCTCCTCGTGATGACAATTCCACAATTCTTTTTAGGAAAAATTGTCGGACTCAATCTCGATATTTTAAGTTAAACATTAAGACTTCGGTGTAATTAATCATTTCAGTGGAAATGTGGGCTTCCATTGGGAAACCCCCACAATGTGTAATTACTCATTTTGAATAAGCTATTGTTTAAAATTAAATGATTTCTTTTCTATTGTGTATGTTATGCAACAAATTTCGTGCAAATTAAAACCGCATTTGGCTCCATCGCTGAAATCGCTGAAAATCCTTTCTGATTCTTTTCCAACAAAACTTTTGCTTAGGATTCGTTCTAGTTTCTCTGTGGATGCGAAGGCACTTTGTTTACATTTCGCAATGGCAAAACGTAAGTCGCAAAGCAAAGTATTTATGTTAATGGCTGGAGCTTTTTTTATGACTCATTTTCTGTTAAACGGACACTTATGAATTACATTGTATTTGGCGAGAATATTCATGAATTTGGCTCAATCTGTTCACTCCCGAAGTCTCATTCTAAAAACAACAACAAAAAAATGGCTGAAACCATGTGACGGCTTGTTGTTAAGATTTTCTTCGTGAAAACCACACTTTCCACTCTACAGGGACACAACAACCATATGTGCAACAAATTGGCTTTTGAATTGTTTTGCAGTCGGATTGTCTTTAAAAACGATGCATGCCCTGCTTCCCGTTTTGTGAGGGAGATTGTTCTTGAACAAACAACGACGTATAAACAAAATAGAGAACCCTCAGGAATTAAAGAAAACAAAGAAAGGCGTCAATAACCTTCGTGGCGTGTTTTTATTAAATTTGTTTTGAGTGGGACCTTAAAATAGTTAGCCAAGACCTCGTGGTTGTTACGAAGGAATAAGCGATCAGTTAGCTCTAATTGACAGAAAATCGTTACGAGAAAAAAAAATTATTAGCAAATTACATTGTCATACAATTTGCAAATCTAACTTATTCTGCACGGACCACAAATCCTTTATAATGTTGAATATTACATGTAAAATTATAGCAGTATCGAAATGGACAATCAAATCTGAATTCTTCAAAAATAACTAATTGCTGGCCATACGGGACAGTTCAATTCAAGAGTATTCGCCCTCTAAGGAAATTACTTTAGTGTAACCCTGGCGACATTTTGTTAGGGTTAAAAAAATGTTTTGAACTAAAAATCTGATCCTTCGCTCTGTGACATAGACCCTGGGCGTAAGCTGATGAAAAAGAAATAACCGAACAAAGATGTGAAAGAAAAACCTTTCTTTTTGCTGCGTAACAAACATCAAAATTACATATATAAAAATGGTGCAAAATAATGAATTTCTATTCATGATCTGGTTTCGTGTTTCACTGCGTCAGACAATCAGTAATTTTGGTTAAATGAGTGACTGTATGGCGCTAAGTCGCTAATCTATACAGGTTATCAAATTCTCCCAAGAAATACACGACAACTGTGTAGAAACCGAACGATAATTTATATGTGCTGGTGCTGCTGGTGCAGGGTTTAAATTTTTTTTGAGTCAATTTGTAATCAAATCTTTTCCGACTCAAACTTTTGTTTTTACCAAAAAATGATACGAAAAGACATAGAACGCTGTGAGAAACTTCAAGTTCTAAAATGGGAACCTAACTTCATAAGGTTATTTCGAGGTTTAACATCTGCGTGTTATTCGAGCAACTTTCAACTTTTAATTCTGGTAAATGTTCAAAAATGCGACAGGAACATTTTCGGTTCTTTCAAAACGGCCAATATCCCAAAAATTAGCTCACATTTGATCGCAATTATCTTTCCGTGATAAATATTGTTTCCAAAAATATTCCTATCATTCGTAGATCAAAATTTAATTGTATCGGTTCATTATTTCGTACCACGATGCTATCAAATTCAAATCTTTTGAGTAGGAAAGAGATGAGAGAGCGTTAAAAAAAAAAAGCGCGAGCTAAAAATAGAATCACGCAAATTGATTCTCGTGGTATACATGTGTCCAGCAGTTCTTTGTGTTGAATGGTGAAATTGTCGCTATTCCAATTTCATTTTTCGCGTTCACTCTGTTTCAAATCTCCTCCTCTTTTCGAGTTTTCTCGTGACTCTTAGTTACAAATTACGGATTAATTTAATTTCAATACAAGAGACGGAAATACTGGGCTTAAAATCCACTTTGAACTGGCCCGCTGATCTTATTAATGACGTATGTAGTGCTCTATTTAAATCGAGACGATTAATATTTCATTCTGATCTATATATCTCAAGAGATGGCTGATGAAGTCGACGAAAAATTGAGAGACTTCGATTAGGTTTGCAGACGAGCGCTTTCCAGAATTGTACGCTTCAAGATGCTGCGTCTTTTCAGTGTCACTAACAGTAGCCTGGTTTTGCTCAGTTCCATTTGAACATTGTCAAACTGCATTTGTTGGCTTTTTGAACTGTCTCATGTTTTACCGGATTGCGTTCACTGCAATGCTCTTTATACCTTTGTTTTCCGTATTCTTGAGAAATTTCCTCTGAAAACTCACTGCCAGTGGAAATTGATGAAGAAAAAAGACAATTAGTTCTTAATTCATGGTGAGCAGCGTCAAGGTTTCTTGTATAATTGTAGTATTGATATGGCCGGTAGCTTTATTAAGAAAAAAACTGAACGAAAGACAAACCACGTGCATTTTCACTGGCCAGGGAAAGAACGAAAAAATAATTATTTTTCAGGCTACGTCCACACAACGCTGGAGGAAGTTGAAAACGAAGTTTTTATTCTACGGTTAGGACTACCGTCCACACTATCCGTCACGAAAACAGAGCTCGTTCTTCTGAAACCGTAAGAAGTTGAAAACGGAGCTTTTAGAAAGCGATGACCTCAGGATAATCGAGTTATTTCGCTGCCGAGTGTTTCTTAAAACAAAAATCCAAAATAGCCAATAATTGGTGCGATTTTTTAATTCCCCCGGTGTAGTGTGGGCGGAAAACGTTTGATGCGTTTTTAGCGTTAAGCCTCCGTTCTCAAATTTCTCTAACGCAGTGTGCACGGGACCAGAGAAAATGAACAGTCCACTAAACAGGCAAGATGAAACATGCATGTACCAGCTGGCCATAAAATATCTTGTTGACTAATATCCACTTTGCAAGGAATTTTAACATTGGTAAATAATATTTAAGACACCCATATCTCGAAAACATTTTTTTCCAAAAATAATGTGGCTGGAATTTTCGAAAGGAGCCGAAAAATCAAATATCAGTTTTTAACATTTGGAATGTAATAAAAATATTGTAACTTGTACTTGAAAAGTTATTTGAAAACAGTATGATTTTCTTTCCTTTATTGTGTTGAGCTCTGATTTATCGTAACAGAATTTGGCTTCTTGTTGCTTGCATTTCAAATCCTAGTCAGTTCGAAAACATTTTGTACAGATCGGAAGCCAAACTAAATGAAAAGACGGTAACAAATTACTGAAACATATTAATTAGATTATGACCCGCATACTCACAAACACATAACATGAAACATGAAATATTGTACTAGTGTTTTTTGAGTATTGACTAAATTTCCGACGGCATTGCCAATGAATTCTTTGGATTAGATATAGCTAATGCCAAGTTGAAAGTATACAGTGTTTTAAGTTAAAGATAATTGGGATCTATGCAAAACACTGAACGAGCTAATGGTATTCTTTGACTTTTGCTTATGTCTACTGGTCGCTGAAAAAAACGTAGCTTGTTGCTAAAAGGTCTTTAAAGGGTTTAAGATATTAAAAAAATAGCTGGGCAAGTAAAATGGGTGAAATGAAACAACTAAAATATAATTTTAAGGACAGTAAATTGTTTTTGATGAAGTTATCAGCGAACTGGTATTTGAAGTTAAGAGAACTTTTTATTCGTCGCCATTTTGTTTTCAGGGAGGTCAAACGTCACAGAAAACGCGCTGGCTTCGAAGAAATATGTGAACAAGCAACCTCTAATAATTTGTATTCCCTTCGGTTTCGTAGCCTGCGTTTTGTATCATTCAACGGTTAATACATAAATAACCGAGCTTTAGTAAATCAAAACGCTGAATTCGTAGACAGAAGCAATTGTGTCAGTCGAAGACGTGTGTATTCCCCGTACTATTGTTAATTTTGATTTTAAAACAACAACAACGGAGTGACTGAAATTCAAGAAGATTTGACGCCTTGAGGAGTAAACAACTACAATTTACCCCGTGAAAACTTGACTTGGTTTTGTTTTGCTTGACATTTTGTCGACTGGCGAACGTTTTAAACATGGAACCTTTCAAAAACAAGTACCATTAGTTGAAGCATTCCTTCTTCGAGTTTTGTAAATATTGTTGTTTTTGGTGAATCTATATTTGAATAGATATTTTTGGGTTGAACCCAATTGACGTTAAGTTGGTTGTGAGAGGCATAACCTCAGAGTACGCTATGCAGACCGATGAAAATTTGTTTACGTGGGGGAAAGTTTTGAACCCTGAAGACAAATATTTTTCTGGTTTCTTCTGATACAAAAATTCGCTCATACAATGAAAAATATCCACTTCACACCTGTGTGATGAGTAGTTTAGATCACTTGGTGGTCTTCTAGATTCTATTTCCAGCTAAGATAACGGTCAGATAAAGCCTGCATGCAGGATTCTAACAGCAAAATAACAAGCGTAAACATGTTTTTGTTATCAACTTCCTCCTTTCCGGGGAAGGGTACGCCTTGTATGGGCCATATGGGTATGTGCAGCCCCCCTCAAAGTATGTTTAAGCATTAAATAACTAGGGTATGGTTTTTGCACTCTAGTCTTAAACTTTTGGAAGAAGCTACTTTTCCTTCATTATCTCTAATACCATCACCAAAAGCGTTTCAAAATGCCTTAAACATCAGTCTGAACTTGCGAACTAATTATAACTGATGCAGGTCTGAAACAGGGTATTATTTTAAGGGTCAGGTCTTTATAGGGTATGGAAATTTTGGTCCCGCTTTTGACAGGTTTTCATCTCCTATGCTGGGTTGGTAATGTGATTTTCATTCTTTGTTGCTTCAGGGGCCCAGGTAGGCGAAAAAAGAATCCAGACATACCTCCCGAGCTTCTCAACAACCCTTTTAAACATTTCAAAGTTGACCATCACGCTGACAGACCTGCCAACTTGTCAAACGGAGAACCAATGAAGACAGAGGACGTAAACAAGTCAATATCACGTGGTTCGTCCCCTAACGCTGGCGTCACTGTGACGTTTGAGGGAGCACGTGATGCTAACAACAATGCAACCGGCGCCGAACGAAAAGACTTGCAGTTTAGGACGCCGATTTCCCGACCGCCTGAGCGCGTTGTGAACATGACATCATCGCAAACAGCAATGAACCACACATCGTCTCATCTTCACGCGAGCCCGCGATACTCTACCACTCACGTGATTCATTCCCCTACAAACACGCCGTCATCACGTATCATGAGCCCGCCAAGCGGAGTCATTTTGGCGCCAAATTCACAGTCATGCGCGTTTAACTTTCCTCCAAGGCCCCAGGTTTCTTTGAGCCCACAAGGAAATGTTTTCAGTCCGCCAACGAATGGAGCTCTGCCCGTCAGTGGTGCATCGACTGTAGTGAACCACAGTCCTGGAAGATCACCGAATGTTGGAGACGCTATGAACGTTGAAGCTTCGGTACCTCATGTCAGCAGTACTGGTACATCCGAGCATGCGGAGTTCAGAAACGTAACTGCCAATGACACAGGTTCGGAAATGTCGGCATCTTCTCCACACGTGTTGTTACGAGAGGTTTGTTATTGGAATATTTTCGTCCTTGTGATGAAGTCCGTTATTTTACTCTTTTCCGTTTTTGTGCAGGCTAACTGTATTACTGATGTGCTTTATTTTGTTTTACCCAGCCTGAATACAGAGAACCCGGATCCACGGGTTAGTATTAGCTAAACAAATAGATTTGATGTTTCCGTGCGTCTGTTCAGTAATTGATCACAGATGACGTCAAAATGCGGCAAGAACAAAATCACTGATGTTCTTAGCACGTTTAAAGTCTTCTGTGATCTACTACTAAACAGACGCACGGTAACAGGGAATCTATTTGTTTTATATAATAAATAAACAAAAAAGGTTAATGACGTCCGAGATCCTAACATCGTTTCATTGTGCAGAATACTTTGAACAGAGGCTCGACTGTTGATGGAGATTTTACGAACTGTCTTTGGGGAGAAAAGAGGAATCACTGATCTTATCTAGGCCATTGATGGTCAGCTTGTTATTGCTTGATTCGAGTCCATTGCCATATGGGGATTGAGGTTGTTGTTGGTTTTCGTTTTGCTCTAAAGGTTTATCTCCGGGTTCTCTGCTTTTCCTCCCTCCACTAAAACTTTAGGACGAAATCCGACAGGAAAACGAGTTATTTCAGTTTTTAGTGGACCAAAACCCCTGTACCAGAATAACGTTAAGTATATTACTGTCCTTTTCACATTTTCTACAAGCTAAAGAGATAAACAGTTACCTGAAATAACACTGAAAACAATTACCCATGAGAACGTGAGAAAATAAAGTTCAAAGCTCAGAGAAATTGTGCAAACACAGGTAAAGTGTCATCATCACTTCCATGTCACCAGTATTTCCAAATTTGTTTTCGACATTTGGCGTTTGAGAATATATTTAAAACAGTCGCAGAGACGTTTGTAACACAGCGTACAAAGTCGTTGTGCATTTGCTACTCGAACTTTTGGTGCTCCCCTCTTAACATTTCCAAATTCCAATTCGACTGGGATAAAGGACTCGCATAAAAACCAGAAAGGCTGATGTGGCTACTTCTCTAAGTATTGTAGTTTATTTATCTAGCTTGCAGAATTTGCTCAAACAGCTCGTCACCTTTTTGTACACTTTATATAACCAATATACTTGACTTTTTATGGGCTTTTGCAGATAAATTACATGGAAACCCTTAAGGACTGAATACTTTGTGTTTTCATTTAAAAAAGAAAAATCCATTCTTAAGTTTAAATGTTAACTTTCTGTTTTGCAGAAAGCCTGCTGCTAAACATTCAAGGTCTTCTGAAAGTAGCAGCAGAAAATACCAGACAAAACGAGAGACAGGCTGTATACGAGAAGAGTAAGTGACACCCTTTATGTGGAACAAGACACGAATCTTGGCCGTTATGATTTCTAGAGTAAATCATGCAACATAAAGCTAATGTCGTTAACTTGACGTTTCAAGTACTCAAAGATTGCTTCGTGCAATTGGAAAACACAATAGTATTTTTATTTTAGTTGAACTCAGTTCGCGCACTTCGCGCGCGATTTTGTCCTTCCCACACCCCGGCTCATGAGACGGTAGAGATACGGCTTCAGAGACTCGCGTTCTGTGTCTCCGTACTAATTGGCTGTTGTAATCATTACACGAATGTCTGCAAAGAAAAGTCTGTCATCAGTCTGGTGAAAGCAAGGTTATCTAGTTAATTTGAAATTATTATGCACGACCCCATAAACTACTTAGCATTAATTCTAATCGCGCCTAAATAAAGATTGTCTGTCTGTCTGGTCATAGTTAATAGAGGGGAGTGGTTATGAAATATCAACGGAGCAAACAAAGATGCCAAGATTTATGTTGGAAGGTCCACGACCGTGCACAATCATTTGTTCTTCGTTCATACACTATGCATGAATTACGTTGTCCAGTTTCTTAACCATTTCTTTCTATTATTATGGTCTGGTAAATTTCCACTCCATTTTTTATTCCTCTCGAGAAGAGGAAAGAAATTGCGCGGCGAAAAGAGACGGTCACGTTCTGTTGTCTCTACGGTGCCAATGATCTCACTTCCAGAACGGAGCCACCTTAAATTATTTTTTCCCACTCACCGCAGGACTCTTAAGTTTGTTGACTTGTTAGCCGCCAAAAGATATTTTGGTGACAAGAATAAATCTGAAAGCAGCGACAAAAATATTTTGAAGCCAGCTGGGTAGGGGATATTTTTGAAGCGCGAAAACAGTAACAAGAGCTTAGTCTATTCTAGCGACACAGATTCTGACACAGTTACTGGAAAGGAATTAAATAAAAATTGTTATGTAAAGAGAGAGGGGAACCCTAAATCATTATTGCCTATATATATTACTAGGCCAAATAAAAACAGGCATGCCGCTTTGAGGTACAATTATTGTTCCATACATGTTCGCGTTACCTAGAATACATAACAACTTCGATTTCTGTATTTTAAATACTTCTCTAAAATTGCTACAGCCGAGCAGCGATCTTTGGGTTATCGTCATCATTCTGTGTTATTTGATACTCTCTTCTTCCTACTTCCTCCCTTCTCTATTCCTTCCTTTTTTTCTTTCCTCCTTCCTCCATCCTTCCGTCCTTCCTTTCTTTCTTTCTTCTTTCCTTCCTTCCTTCTCCCCTCCCGCCCTTCCTTTCCTTTGCCAAACGGCCGTAGTATTTTTCCATGTTAAAATATATGGATGATTGCCTCATGTTGGTTTTTCCTTGTGAAAGAACACAACACGAAAACCCTTTAATCAATAGTGCCTCAACAACAAAATTGTTCTTTGTTTGTTTAGATGAACTCCGCCGACATATTCATCGAGAGCGTGAAGCTCGAGAGAAAGCTGAAAGACAATGCGCTGCACTGCAGAGAGGAAAGGGTGAGAACTTCTCATTACTGAATGCCATACATTTCTTTCAATGTTATTTCGGAGAATTTGATGTACATAAAGACAGTGTCTCCTTATCCTCTATCCTTTTTAAGTTGTTCTACTGCGCTAAGTTTTAATTTTCTTGTCTTTGAAAAGCCGAGTCGTTTACCGCTGTCTGTAGCTTTTGTGTTTTTTATTTCTTTTGCAGCTTTTCTCCAAAAAAAGCTCAAGAAAGAAAAAAGAGCGAAGCGCAAGCTTGGTGAGCAACTCCTTGGTAAGCACGCATGTTATGATACTGAGAATCCTTTACGGGGAAATTTACTTGATGTTTGGTGGACTTTTGATGGCTTCGGGAACCAGTTAACCCGAGTATCTTCCCAGAAAAGTAACACAGATGAAAACACCATATAATTCACACGTTTTATTCATTTCCTGATTGCCAATTAACTAATTAATTATTTATTCATTCATTAATTGTGTATTGATTTGATTTCACCAGAGGAGCAACAGCGCTGCGAACTGCTTGAAGAACAGTTGAGAGAAACGACTCAAGATGCTCTTAAGCAGCGGAATGGTACGAAATGTGTCTTTCGTGCCAGAAAGACCATTTTTGAGTGTTTTCGCTAATCTCTTACGTCGCAGACATTCGTCTGGCCTTAGTGAGATTCTCAACCGATCAACTTTCCACGCTGAGACTAAAGGTGTTTTTGAGTGAATTTCCGAAAAACAGCCGAGTTTCTATTTCCGACCCGTGCGGGTGTACCTTCCTTACCGTTTGAAATTTTTTTAATCAAATTTTACATAAGCCTGAAAATTGTATACTGCCCATTTTGATTGCCTTGGAGTTGTTGACCGTCGAGTTTTAATTTCATGTAGACGAGTTAATTCAAGAGCTGGAGAGAGAAAGATGCGCGAAGATTGAGGCTGAGAGGAAGTTAAAAGGTAAACAACCCCCCTTAAAATATGCCATACCACTTCCCTTCAAGGACCAAAGGTATTTTGATTTATTATGGTCACCGAAAAAAAAAAGTTTACCAAGATAGAAAAACACCAAAGAGATAATGATGACCCATAGCGGTGCAAGGATGGTTAACGATGGAGAAGATTGACACGGATTATAAACGACGAACTTGAAAACTTTAAAAACCTTTCAAGGTGCGCAAGCCGCGGCCCAGGAGTTTATAAAGGTTGAGCTCTTATGGATGGAACAAAAAGATTTACTCTGACTACTAGAAAGCTTTTCTTCCATTTTGATATCTTTCAATTTATAATTAAATCATTTTGCTCGTTATATATCATCAGACCTTGAGTGAGGCAGTTGTGTTATAATGTATCGCTTTGGACTACAAAATGTTTCACACTCAAAATTTGTTCCAAATATAACGCAGCCAAGTTCTGAAATACAAAATTCTCTACGAAACTCAATTCAAAGAGAAAACTTCCTCTACAAAACAGTTCATGGTAATTGCTCCTTTTTTTGCTCCTGTTTTTTTTGTGACAGAAGCTCGAGGTGAGATTCAAAACTTCGTGCACAACTTCCTTGAAAACCCAACTCAAGAGGGAACTGGACACCAGTCGGAGGAAGAACCAGAAGAGCTAAACGTGGTGGAAGTTGTCAAGGACGACCAGATAGTAGTCACCACGTAGGTCTGCAACGCGTATTTATTAACCGACTGACGATGGTTCTGTTTCCATATCGGACTTCACACAGGGAAAAAATCGTGACCGCAGTAAACGTAGCACTGGACAAAACATGAAATTTACATTATAGCTCGCACTTTTCCTAGTGCAGATGGTTTGGTTCGAGTTTATTTCTTTTTAAAGTGAGCGTGATTGAATGCAATGAAACGATGGAAAAGTTCAAGTTGAAGTTTTTGTGCATACACTAGTCAAGTAGAGTCTCGGAAAGAGAGCAAAGCTAAAAAAAAACAACTCGAGTCCGATCCATCATTTATCCTTGTAACTTCCTTGGCGAAAAGTTTGGTTCTTACACTTCGTTACTAGATGTCCATTCAGCAAACATAGTTCCTTTTTTCTGATGTTTAAGTCCGATCTGGTGCTAACCGCCGAAAAAGTTGATATATTTTTATAGCTCTGTAAATACCAAAACATAGAAATCGTTCGTGGCATACGTGTGAGATTTGATGATTATTTATTTTGTTTACGACAAGCGCTCTTTTACATCTCATCATTGGGCTGTTGCGTTTGTATATTAAATGCCCACCAAATAAAGAAGTCTACTTTTATAACTCGTGTTTATTACCATAGTTCCAGCTGAATATTTTGACATTTTTGAACATAATGATATCTTAGCTATAAACATCTAATAATAATCTGAAGATGATGAACAACTTGAGCTAGTTGCGTTTGATCTAGTTTATCCTTGGATAGCACAATTATGATAAAAACACAATGACTCTGTCATCTTCATAAATAGAACTTGCAATCACACAGATGACTTCCGCTAGACGCTCAAAACTGAAGACTCTCCTGAATCTCGTGCATGGTGCGCGCGCATTCCTGCAGCTGCTTAGTCTCACTTTCATCCAATGTCTGTTTGATGACGCACATGATGCCATGGGAACCAAGCACGCAGGGAAGACTGAGAAATACGTCTTCTTCAATTCCGTGAAAACCCTGAGAAACAAAATACCAAATATCTGAGAAACGTCTCTTGCCTCGCCACGTTGTCAATGTACAAACCAAGTAGTTTCTTTTACTTTCTCTCAATTCGTCGAGCGTAAGGCGAAAATAACAGCGCAAGTAAAATAATGGTGGCACGAATTCTGGAGGTTGTACGCTCCATTTTGTTTTGCACTTGTCTCTCTCCGTCCAGACTCACCGTTGTTTTCCTCTAGCGCTTGTGTTTTTTGCTTCACGTTCGACGGACAAACTAAAAGGGGCTGCTCGTATCATGTTGCCAACACTGTTAACGTTTCAATAACTTTTTGACTTAAGGTCATTCCACAGTATTGCACTGCGCATACACGCATTAGAAATGGCAGCTTTATCTTTACGGCTGGACCCCGCCATAGAAGTAAATCGTCATTTCTTCAAAAACGAGTGTGGTGACCTATAATTTTTTTCTGTTGTTTTGAATTGAATAATAAATTTCTCTATGTAAAATAAATATGGCCCAATTCTCAATGTACAAGAAACAATCATGGGAAACGTGAATTAAGCAAGTAATCGTGACTATAATCAGGGTTCTATCATAAGGATTTATTGAGTACAAACAAGGTGCTGTTGCTCCTAAACGAACATGGGGACCCTTCATATTTATTTCAAAATTTAAGTTACTATAACATAAACAATCAATAGCCAAAGTTTGACAAAAATCTCAGTGCAGGTTCCATTTCAGTGGAATGACCTTAAGTGTAACACAAGGCACAATAAGTATTGATGACTATCACGGATTCAAACGTTCACTGAACCGAGTGTTCTTTTTCAGATATTAATAAGCTGAAGAGTACAAACCAAGCTTACGATTCCCAAATGAGAAAAGAAAGTACAACAATGAAGTGCATTCTGCGTTTAGCGGAAAGCTAAGCGTGTGAACACTTAACCTGATCCAGAAATAATAACTTTCTTTTCTCCCTCGTTATCCCTATTACTTAGCACTATTATCAATGTACCTTTGCAAGGGTGGATAAGGCATATACGTTCTTCTGGTTTCTTATCAACGCCTGGGTCATGGTAGCGACACTCATTCCGATGGCCCAGGACGTGTAACCTTTCAGTTTGATCATCTCATAGGCGCTGAATGAAAAAGTGATACAAGTAGTAAAAAAATAAGCAAAACTGATCATAGCGTAACCGCAGTTTCTGTAGCATCGTAGAAAGGTGTATCGCTACCCCCCCCCCCCCCCCCCCCCCCCCCCCCCCCCCCCCCCCCCGCCTGTCT
>Ga0126337_10001011_pt1 | contig 16138 bp, 17 predicted proteins | sample DipCmetagenome_FD_92527 | JGI IMG/M metagenome (GOLD analysis project Ga0126337, IMG submission 92527) | Coral microbial communities from La Bocana,Puerto Morelos, Mexico - Diploria C A metagenome | ecosystem: Host-associated > Invertebrates > Cnidaria > Coral | place: La Bocana,Puerto Morelos... | reverse complement strand
TTTTTTTGACTTGGCCTTCACAGACTAGTACGACTCGTACTGAATATGTTCAAGATTCAAGAATCATAGAGTCATAGCCTCATAGCCATAGCCTCATCAACCATGAACCACTCCCAGATACATGCCTCCAACTTTTCTATGTTTGAACATTGAGACGTTCTCCCAAAAGCCGCTCTGCCGGCTCTGCCCATCATGAAACTTAGTTGATCACCTTTATGCAGATGTTGGGGACGCTCTTCCTTGGTGGCATGACGGGACTGGAGGCCATTGTCTTGTGCACAAAGCGCCGTGTTTACAGAGACCTGGTGGAGAGGACTGCTTCGGGATGGGGCATGGAGTTCGAGATTATCGGACGGGTTGCGATAGAGTTACAGCTCCTTAAGTATTGGTTGGCTTTGGCCGGGTCACAGCGAACCTGCATGCAGCATGCAGCCTATGTACTGCCTTATCTTTTTGAATCGCGAATCATGAATCATGAATGGTCAAAAACCTGATGATAAACTAAAGAAAACGATTCCTATTAGCTATCATTTGATGTTTGGACCCCTTTACCTTTTGCGCCACGCAGGACATCTATTCCGTTGGCGCGCCTTGCCAGCCCTACTCACGTCTCAGCACGAAAAAGCGCAAGAACAACTTTAACCCCTTCGAGACGGACGATGGTTTGGCATTTCAGAACTGTTCGAAGCACGTTCGAAACTTGTCCGTGGTTTTAGTTGTCACAGTCTAGTTGTAGTCTAGTACGGTGTGGTCTGGTAAGAATCTTATGAAGTGTTTTGATTTATAACTGATTGACATTGACATATTGACAAGATTGACTTATTGAAGTCTATTATCTATTCGCATTTGCTCGCAAGCGCGGGTGAAGCCCTTATCATGTCTCAAAAAGCCTTCAGGATTCCACAAGCCAAAAGTAGCGATCTTTGAGCAGGCAGGGCTCAGCATCCGTGGGACGGGCTTCAAATTAACATGTGCTGCATTGTGGTCCATAATTCGCGTTCATCACTCGTCCATTTCACGGTCGCTTGCCACCTTTCTAGCAATGGAAATTTTCATAAAATTTCGACGTAGAGTGTACACAATGTATCATCGGACCAGGATGAGGGAGCATGATGTCAAGCTAAGTCCGTACAGATACAGACAAGACGATTTAAGATCATTTCACATTAACAACATCAACATCAACATCCAATCGAAACCATTCGACATGATTCGAGACTGATTAAGACCTAGTGACTAGCATATCAGCTGACATCTTTTTTCAGTCCAACTGAAATCTTTCTGTTACGTAGTCAGTAGTCGTTTGGACTCTTATCTTATGAAGGTCACTTTTGAATTGCGATCGGCCTCGCAGGTGCAAGGCATCTTCGAACGCTTCCCTGAAGGGTCAGAGGGGGAGTTCTTCGAGAAGTACAAGGCCGGGCAGTGCCGTTTTCCACACAGGGTTTAAAACTGCATCCTGGTCCGCAGAACTTGAAGTGTGATCATCTCATTGGTTGGTACTGGTCGGTGAGTGAATCAATGTGCATCATAGCCAGGGCCATAACTTCAATTCCATAGCACGTAATACGCCGATGTGATGTGAAAATTTCGGATCCTGTTGGGACGTATTTTTCTCAGGAATTTGTAGAAGTCATTTTGAGCCAGGCCCCAGTTAGGCCGTTCTTTTTGTTGACTGGAATCGTGTGGCAACTGACAGACAATCGGAAAATATCGGAAATATTGCGGAAGAATCCCAAGCGACCATTGGTGAGTTTAGCCCACATGAAGCTGCTGAAATTGCATCGCCTAGCCTCGCTGATTTGATGTAAGTGCAATGGCGCACACACGCGCATGAACACGCATATGATTTTAGGCGGCTTTAATATATTTATTTTTATGACTCATGATTTATCGATATGATATGATATGATATGATTCAGATTCAATGATTTGATAATAGAGTACAGTCATACAGTCATACATACAATCATCATAATAGCATCAATCATACAGTCATAGAGTCATACAGCATACAGATCATACAGGTCTATGATATAGTCACATCGTAGTCTGATTACATTTTATTGGAGTGCTGCCTTGGTTAGGCAAAGAATCCGACCATTTGACACAGCTTACCTTTACAAATTCCAGGGCAACACATTAAAGCCCCATGATTCCATGATGCTCACTTTCAGTTTTCTAGTTTCATGACATCCACTTTGGAGCGCACGCCATGCCACTCTCAGACTTGTGGAGCAACCAAGCGCCGGACAATGCAGATGCTGATGCTGGTGATTTCTTCGAGGATGCTGATGCTATTGATTCTGCAAATCCAAGCGCTTGTGAGGGGGCGGACCAGGAGAATTTGAAACTGAGACGGAAGTTGCAGACTGGCCCTGCCAGGGAAGCTTTGGCAGTCAAGAGGGCCAGACAAGTGCCCATTGCGAAAACGGAAGCGGAACCTATAGCCGATACATATGCTGAGCGGCTTCAAAAGCGTTTCTTTACGCATTCCTATCAACGTGGTGGCTACCAAAAGAAAACATGTGCAGATGATACCCCTGATGAGAAAAGACAATTTGGCAGAGAACGTTCTCGCTGCGTGTGGTCGTTTCTACAGTCATTGAAGGCCGCTTTGGTGAATTTGTTTCAGGAGAGAGGGTCTTGCGAACACGCGCTGAATACGATTGTGGCTGACGACACCAGTACGACGCTCAAGGCAATCGGCTCTGGGAGAAACGTGGTCCACACAGTGATGAATACAGTTCAGGCCCTTCATTTCAGATATTCAGATGGCGATTTCCAATGCTTGCACATCCCAACACCCATGCGCTGCTTGACATCTGGCAAGGCCGAAGCCATACATGCTGCTTTTTCATCATGGCTGGTACTTACAGCTTCTGGACTTGGAACGATCTGGAAACATTTGGATTGTCCTGACAAGATGCCATGGAGGGCCAAGTGGAAAACTACATTGTTGATGGGAGACGCTCTTCGTGCCAATGACAAAGCATGGCGATGCGAATGCCGAGCACGCGCAAAAACAAATGACCCATTTTCCTGTGGTTTGAGGTTTCGCTGCAGCAACCACCAGCTGTGCCTGGTGCGGAAGCCCACAGTGCTGTCTGTTGAGAGGATGTGGTCAACTGTTGTCCGACTGGGACATCTTTATGAAACGCAAAGCTTCCGACGCAGTCTGGCTGCGGCATTCGTCAAGCTGCTTCAGAAGGATGGGCAGTTCACACGTTCCTGGATGAATTTCAGTATCATTTTTCATTTTTCATTATTTTAATTTACAGGCAGCCATGCATCCAATACAGGGTCGGTATCATGTTACAGAAAACGCCAACGCTATACTGTTACATCAGTGCCTCAACAGAACATGTTGTTTTTGAAAGGTTGACTTGCGAAGTCCTTATAAGAAATAGCTCTGAAATTCAACGCGTGGGTCCCGGTCCATGGTCCATTATTGGAATGTAAATCTGAACACATTCATCCGGGCTTTAGACAGACATGTAAATTTACCGGGCCACAGACCATTGTATATAATTCAGTCTTTTTTTTCGACCCTTGTCCGTTGCACAATCATTCGCCTCAGGTGTACCAGTCTTTGCTTTTCCTGAAGAGATGCAGGTTTGGAAACGGCGCGCAGATTGGTTGGAGCGCAACTACATCACAAACGTCAAGGAGACCAAGACCGCGTTGGCAGATTTGCTTCACTTCGCAAACGGGGATAGTACTGGCGAAACAGTCATTCATTGGTGTTTGGTGTGTGGGCCAAACGGGCGCCCTTGCTGTGCCAGCAACGAAGATGCCTTTGCCAAGCTCCTGTCGCACGTGATTCCATTTTTCACAAAGGGCTTCCAGACGCCCTTGCTTTATAGAATGAAGCACTTTGGTCCCGCATCATCATTTGTCAAGCTGGGCTGTGTTTTCTTCAACTTGCTTCCACGAGCCTTGCAGGAGTTGCACACAGGAGACCCTTCCGCAGATGTGGCAGCATTGGCTGACGTTTTCTTGTCAGAAACTGGCTACCGCTCCGTTGAGGCAGACCTGCAGCAGATTTTGGCAGATGCCATGGACATGGACAAGGACTACGCAACGCAGAACAAGGTCCGGCGAGGGCAGGTGGTGGAAGAGATGAATAAAGCAAGCTTTCTTCAAGGCATCATGGTTGTGGACGCGCTGATTGAGCCGATTGAGTACGGCGTGAACACCCTTCTCGGACATACAAGATTGATTCACGATTTGCAATTTCTGGGAAAAGGCCACCCCGCATGCAATGAGCTTAAGACCAAAGCCTCTCGCACGTTTCTCCGTGTTGTGAGGGGAGAGTTTGCAGATGATTTGATTGGGAGATACATGGGTTTTTTTCCGGCGGGCTACAGCACAGCATCAGCATGGGCTTGGACCCACAGCCAGACCTTCTGAACAAGGTGTTCCAACTGATCACAGTGTGCGTCACAGACGTGCACCGTCGCTTCAAGTATGACTTCGCTTGTGCTCCATTTGCGTTATTTGGTTTGCTCGGGCTCAGCACAGAGCGTTTTGTGCAGCGCTTCGATTCTTTGGAAGCCCGGCTGTGTGCTTGCCAGGATTGCTTGGATGCCGGCTTCTCTGCAAAGCTGGTCAAAAGTTTCTCTGGGCTCGCCTCCAAGTCTTTAGATGAGCAAACCCGCGCCAAGGAAGAGGTTCAGAGTATACTTCAAGACATTTCTGAGTGGTGCCCTCTCACATCAGACTCAGTGGAATTGAAGAATGGGCAGACGCAATGGGTGGCAAGCAAGCGAGGGGGCCAGAATGTCAAGAACCCGCTTGTGGCTAGTGAGACGACTTTTCTTCAAGCCGCCGTCAAGCAACACGTATGGGCTCAAGATTCCGTTGGCTCGCAAACATTGCCTTCAAAGAGAACCAGTTCTGGCATTCTGAAAATGGTCGGCGTGAAATCGTCCAAGAGTGAGGCCGCGTCGGTCCAATAAAGACTTTCAATGCGGTAGCGGTAGACTTAAACGCACTAGTCACTTTTGTTCTTGTTTTGCGTTTACAGCATGCACACGCAGGAGACAAAGAGAGAGAACTCACATCACTAACATTCACTAACATAAACATAACAACATAACATAAACAACATATCTTTTTATTTCATTTAAATTGAATCTGAATAATAGTCTAACTTTTTCTAGTTACATACTGACGTGTTCAGGTATTCATTCATGCAGACCTTCATTTATATGATTCTATGATGATATGAGAGAACCGGGATCGGAATTTAAGCTTAAAGGGCATCAGGTTCATTTTAAAATTGAAGTTTCCTTTCATAATTTTTTGTCCTGTTAAACACGGGGATTTGACTGGTTGCACTTTCCCTGCAAAGGCTAGACCTTTGACTTCACGGGAGTCGCATCTTGAGCGCGATACTCGTATTCAACATGCAAAGAGCAGAAAGATTCGGAGGCTTTGTGGATGGAATGTGTTTCAGCGATCTCATTTCGAAGGTTCTCCAACCGCGCCGAGCGAGTGGAAGAGCAAGCAGAAAGAGGCTTCGGATTTGTGGAGATCCATGTCCCGGGAAGAGCGGGAGCCATATGAAATCCATGCCCAGGCTGAGCAGGCCAAGATTGATGCACTTGCCAACAAGCCGCTGCCATCAAAGCAAGAGGTCACTGATGCTGCAGGGACTATCGATTTAACTGGTGATGATGATGGTGCTGGCGTGTGGCGCAATGCTGCCAAGAAGATTTCATGCCGGCGGCTCACTTTGAATAATGATGCCTTCAGCTCGCATCCATTTTGGTCGCTCCCGACCCAACTTGGCGACAGTGAGCTGGCTGCACTTGTGTTCACTTCTTGTGTAAATTTTGTAAACTTTTTTCAGGCCGTTTTGAAATAGACGGGTGACGGGTGATGGGACTACAGAGAAGTGAAACAAATATTGCTTGGACAGAAAATTACCAAACGTAGCCTAGCGTAACATAATTTGATTGTTCAATCAGGCGATACTGTTTACGTATAGTGTCGTGTGGTGTTCCCTTTTTATGCGTTTCATGCTTGTAGGCAAGTTTTCAATTTGGGGTTTCATGTTTCTTCAGGATACCATTGGTACGATTTGGGTACTGGTCGCATCAGTAGTAATTTCACCAGATCGTGACATCTCTCGGTTCAGAAATTGAATATTTGGCACGGCACTACATGTTCATTGGTTGTTGCGGCGAAGTGCCTTGCATCTCAGGTTGTGGGGCCCTTAAGGCGGAGATGATTGACGTCCTTGTGGCCGACAAGGATATCTCAAGCTTGTTGGGTCAGACCTTGCATGCCCCAGACCAATTGGGTGAGGATGACGCAGAGGGGGATGACGAACAAGCTGAAGCAACTATTCCTGAGCAGTGTCCTTTCTTCATGTGCCAGCAAGATCCTGCGTTTGTGCACCTCAAAGTCATAGTGAAGAACTTTTCGCAGCTCATTAAGGCAAATCAAACGCGTTCTGGTGACCTGTTGATGTTTTCTTTTCCACGATGCCCGGACTCAGTGTACTTCTTGGGCGCAATGTTGAAGAATCCGCATTTACAAATGTTGGTGAAAGCACGGGTTACCGATGACGAAGCTGAGTTTGAACTGACAGGAGGGAAGCCCCAAATTGTGGCGTCCCACGAGCTTTTCCTTGAACATTTGGGAGATTTTGGAAATTATGAGAACTTTGAGTTGATGGTTGAAGTGTGGCAGTGCCAGCATTTCCTACAAGATGGGCAGGACATGAAAGCAAACCCTGTCAAGCAAGTTTGTGCTTTCAGCGTTTCAACACAGCCGTTGCCCGCACCAAAACGGCCAAAGGTTGAACTTCCATTTGGACTGAAATTGCCAAAAAAAACTCGAAAGGCGAAGGCGAAGAAAGTTCCTTCAAAGAAGCCAAGCGGCAAGACAAAGATTTGCAAAGAGTTCGAGGATCTTGAAATTGTTGACAGCGAAAATGATGCCAGCGCCAACGATCTCAACAGTGATGATGATGATGGTGATAGTGCCCAGAGCGAAGGTTCTGACGAGGATATCAACAAGGAGAGTGAGCTTGTGGTGCCTCCTTCCGATGAAGTTGCCTCAGCAGAGAACGAGTTCAAGGCCGTGGCGAAGGAAATTGAACGGGCAGATATTCTCCGGGCAGACGTTGCAGAATCGATCGCTTTGGGCCAGTTGTCACGGCCGCAGTCATCATTCTTCTCTTTGAGCTTGGGCATCGATGAGAAAGGGGAGCATGGCCTTGCTGTTTCCGGGCGGTCAAGATGCCTACATTGCAAGAATATCATTGTGAAGGGTTCGCCGAGATTTGCTTGGTACTACAGCCGGGCGAGGCCGCATGGGTGGTTACATGCTCACTGCACGGTCCTTCACATCGTGGCCCAAAAAGACGACGCTCATTTTGTTACTTCCTCTGTGCAGCGCTTGACAGCTCTTTGTCAAGCGAAAGAAGCGCAGTCTTCGTCGAGCAGCAGAAGCAAGGCAGAAGATACAGAACTCTTGAGTTGGGCGCGCAAAATTATTGATGCTTTGCAGAAGCGCCGTTGACCATTTCAATGTATACGTTGGCCCGTGCAAAGATCCACTGGACCATCGGAGCAAATGTTGCAGAGTAGCGCAAAGTTGCAGGGTGGATGGGGAACTGCGAGATGTGGGGCCAGAGGTTCTTAAACACATTCAAAGTTGTAACACCGTTCATTTCATTGATTCTAACATCTAACAATCCAGTCAGATTTGCATCTGAGTTTGCATCTCTTTATCTTATTAGTTGATTGCTGACAACTGTGTCTCCTGAAAATAGAGTCAGCCAGCAGCCAGCCAGTATTTTACCGTTCACTGCCCGACTGAACGCTGAGCACATTCCCCCATAGCCGCGAAGCCAAAAAAACAACTTCTTAGTCAGTTCATGTGACAGATGCTTCGCCACTTGCGAGGCTCCCTTCGACTACATGATGAATGGGGTGGACCCAAACCTCGGACAGATTGGCCTCAAGCTCTTGGACAACTACAACTTAGAGGTGTTTGAGATGGAGAGCCTAGGTTGCATTTACTCAGCATGAGGTTGCTTGAGCACGCCACCAGTGCCATATCATACCAAAATTCAGATCATAATTTAATCCTGTAGAGATCTGAATTTCCGTTTTTTGATACAGTGACACTGATATAAAAGAAAATCATGAATCATGACGACTGACTGAATGAATGACTTCATTCTGACTGAATGAATAGTGAATCAGCAGTGGGGTCATATCAAAGTTGGAGGCTATAACCTGAAGTGATGTCACTTATCCTTCAACCCTGCATAGACAGCGTGCCGCTAGAAATTCAGTCGGGTTGGGCTGCTGTTAACCGTGACCATTGTTTGCACTAAGAGAATGCCCAAAGTTCAGCATATTGGGCTCCAATTTATTCGCGTGATTCTGATTCTTGCATTTAAATACTTGCCTCTCGGGCGAAATGTTTTTTGATGATTCAGCACCCCATTGTTTCCCCATCATTTTTTGGCCCAGGCATTAAACTAAGTAACCGTACTTGCTGCGAGATATGAAGTGTGAAGGAAATATGGCACGGCGTCACATGAGAGACGTCGCCAAACGTCATAAGAAATGTATTGCGTGATACTGTCAGCTATTGTCTATTGCCGTTGCTGAGAAGTTAAAGAACAGTCTAATCCTATCCATCCATTTTTTCAGATCAAGTCATGAGATATTTCCAGCTATTTTCAAAAGACATGAAGGGATTGAAGGGAACCTTTCAATAAAGAGAGCTGGAGCATGCTGCATAGCCGTTGTGATATGGATATGGACATGGACCATGGACATATGGATATGATAGAAATGATGATCATATCATGATATGATATGAATGATATGAGGATATATTTTTGATTTATGATATGAGTTGCTTTCTTTGGACCTTGCTCCTGCTCAGGAGCAAGCGCTATGGCGTTCCGCAGTCGCGGTCTCGGGTCTATATTCTGATGGTGCGGGCGGATGTGCTGGATGTTGCGGAATTGAAAGCGCTGGTCCACATCATCACAGAAGTGCTTCCCTCTACGCTTGATCCTCCTGCAACCTTGAAAGAAGTGACAGACTACGTCAAATATGTTTTGGAGGCAACTGATCGTCAGCCAGCCATGCCTGTGAGTTGCAAGGACGCCGAGCCACTAGATTTTGGCAATCGCCTTCAGAAAATCATGGAACATGGTAACATGGGCCATCCCGGGCCATACAATTTTTTCTCCCAAAACTAGCCATCCACTCGGTACATTTCATAAATAGATCCTTTAAGTTTTATAAATAGATCCCTTCATTTTTTCATCATGGGACAGTTTGGGATTGGATCTGTTCGGCCCCTCGGTGGGCAGGACGGCAAGTCTTCAGAGAAGGCCCAGAAGCAGGTGGCCGAGTTGAAGGAGCGCTTTCAGGTCGGAGCTGGCAATCCGCCGTACACGGACAGCATCAGTGACGAAGTGCTCAAGACTTTGAACCAGCGGGAAAGAGATAGCTTGGACATCCAGTACTCTGTCCTTCAGGCGCCGTTGGGCAAATGACCGGGTGATGCTCAGGGCAGTTTTGAGGTCCAAGTAGATCGCAGAACACATGTCACATGTGGGTTTTCGGGCTTTCTTGTTTTGAAAAATATCTTGGCCCCGGCAGTTTTTGTGTTTGTTATATTATTTATTTACGGCGGTTTAGTTTTATCTCTTTTATTTTTTGATATTTTTTCTGAAACTTCAACTAACATAAATTATAACGATCGTTTTCTAGTCAAAAAATCACAAAACAATGATACACACCCATGTGCCTTAGAAACCGTCCGGAACCGATCCGGACTATCTCTCGGGACAATACTCCCATGTGACAAGAAATGGTCCGGAACCGTTCCAAACCGATCTGAACTATGTTCAAAACTTTTGTATATATAGCCTGGAACCGTTCCAAACCGTTCCGCTCTATTTCTACTTTGATTTAGAAATAGTACAGATCCGTTCCAAACCGTTCTGTACTATATGTTCCCAACACACCACTTCAGATCCAAATAGATCCAAATAGATCTTAGGTAGATATAGATCGGATCCGTTCCAATCCGATCAGAGCTATTTAATAATTACCTGAATATATAGTTTGAAGCCGTTCCAAACCGATCAGAGCTATTTATACTTAATGCAGTAGATAGTCCGGAACCGTTTGGAGCCGATCCACACTATATGTTGCAGTATGACTCAGAAATAGTCCGGAACCGTTTGGAACCGATCAATGCTATATCTTGTGCCTTAGGATGGTTTAGGCAAGAAATAGCCCGGAACCGTTCCAAACCATTCCACGCTATTTCTTCTAGTTAAAAATGACCATTGATAATTTTTCCTTTTTCCTAACATTATGAAGTAACGTTATATTACATTACATATGTTACATATGTTACATGTTTGTTTGTTCTTGTTCTAATTTTCTCATGTTCTCTACCGTATTATTTTATCGTTTCATATCACGTCATTTCATATATCATGTTAACTTATTTCATATCATATCATATCATATCATATCATATCATATCAATATATCAACATCAATATCATATCATATCATGTATAATGACACATGTCACATGAGTCATGTGACAATGACAATTACACACCACATGTTTTGTAGTTTTTTCGGGTTGATGTTTTTAAACGAGTCATCTTACATCATGGTAGTCATCTTAGTCATCTTGAATGATAATATCCTGAACCTAAACCTCGACCCTAAACCCTAAACCCTAAACCCTAAACGCTAAAAAATTGGGTGTCGCAATTCACTTTAGGAGGCGCGGAGGAGGCCGGGCCGTTTTTCTCCCGTACCATGTAAAAGGCAATTTTAAGCTTTGACAGTTTAGGGGCGCTTTGGGAGGACCTTATTGGGTTCCACGGGGTCTCTTTGGAGGAGGTGCCCTTCAACCCTCCTTTTTGGATGTCGAAGGAAAGGTTTTTGTCGTACACGCGGACGTTGTCTACGCACCTTTTTTTGGACGGCTTTCCCTGTGGAAACTAGGGTGCCCGAAAAGTTCGTTTCAACGATTTTTCCAAGTAGTTTCGAGCGCCCTACCTGTGAAACCTTTTTTGTATGATGTGACGGACAGGATGATTCTATGATTTTAGTCGGGTACGGATATAGTGAGATACAGCGATACAGATCCAAGAGACATTGTGAAATTATTTTAATTTAATAGTCAATAGCCCATAGCCACTACTTTTTTCCATTGCCAATTGCTATTGGAAGATTTCTGATGAGTTGAATAGATGAATCTCCCCAGCCCACCATATTGTCAGGCACGTGGGAAAGATCCAGAGCGTGACTGTTGCACGGCAGATTTGGCCAGTGACTGGGCCATGTTGAGTTGGACGGATTTGAGGGTAATGCGACGCAAGTCATGATGAGACGGTGTTTCCGGTGTTTCCATGTCATGTCTTGTTGATAGAGCGGAACATTTCCTATTTTTGTCAGAGTTATATTTTAGATGTGTTTTTTTTATTTGTATACTATGACTTTGACTCAGACTCATACTCATAATTTCATTATGATGGACGATGGACCATATATCAGACTAGGGTTTCGAGAGAACACCGTTAAACCCACCAGGTCGTTAAAACACTTGATGCAACGGTATGACGGTATGCCTGCATTGCAGTATAGACACAGCACAGACGTTTTATCTGTCTATACTGACACCATCTTTCTAGCAATCAATTTAAAGTGTTTCATTCAATGATGATGAACCAATGATCGAGGATGAATGTACAGTACAGTATTTCAGTTTCACAGCAGTACATTCACTTGCGAACTGTTCTGAATTCTGAAGTGCTTCGTCAGCTCACCTAGGATCCGTTGCGAGACACGCTGTGGGAACTGATGGATCGGTGACGGCAATCACGACACATGTCAAAATCTGGGATTTCAGACAACGCCGACCGCTTTGCGGAGAGGACTCGCTGCGACGCGTATTGTCGTGGTTCTTCGATTCTGTCTTCGATGGTAGTCGATCTCGCGCCTCATTGGCTCGTAGATTCTTCATCACGATATAAGGTTTTATTTTGAAATATAATTTATTCTAACTTAAAACTTATCTTTTTTATCTAACTATCCCATAGCCCATAGCCATCAACTGGAGTAACTAGAGATTGCGGACTGTATATAGAAAATTAAATTTTGTTGCCTTGCAGGACCTGATGGCTTTGCAGGGCTTTGATCCCTTCATTGCAAATTTCGGCGATGGTCATGGGGAGAAAACGTTCTCGTACCGGGATCTCAACCAGATCGCAGGCGGGCTAAAGCGACAATGATTCATGCAGCAATGATGGACATGTGCCATGATGATGATCGTTTATCTAAACATGACGGCGCTAGGCACTAGGCATTGTATTTGTACTGTATTGCCTTGTTGTGTTTTATTTGAATTAAATGATTCTTGTTCATACTTTGGTTCTTACTCAGTTCAGATGTTCATTCAGAAGGAGTTTAAGTTTCCTGATTCATTGTTCACTTCCTTTGCGGACCCAAAAGGAAGATCAACAATGAGCCACCCCCACTTAGAAGGAGAAGACCTTATCAGTCATTCATTCAGATTCATATATGATAACTTGATTCTCTTGACCCGACATGAATCATTTGGTGGTATTTCATTTTGGTAGGTTTCTTGATATGATATGACTTGACAGACTCTGGGTAGTGCCGCAATGCACCTCCGCAATTTTGCTGCTATCAGGTGATGGATGGACGGTGCCCGTGGCTGGTGCCGTCTTTTCAGCTGTGGTCGCATGCGTGCTTCCTATTCGAGAAGGGAAGCCTTTGGTGTCATTGAAGAACAGTCCGACTCACGGCATTCGCGCATTGCATCCCTTCAGGCCAGATGATGCTGACGCCAGTGAAAGTGATGATGATGGTCATGCAGACAGCTTTTTTGCCGATCAGAATCCTGGCCATGAGAGTGATTGCTCGTGGGAAATAGTTTCTGGTGGGACTGCATCCCCACCAGCGGAGGAGCCGAATGAAAGTCTTGGATTTCGAATGGTGGCTGAGGTGTCTATGGTTGACCCACAAATCCCCGACCACCAGTGCCACGATTGTGTTCATTGCGATGACAAGATTTGTGGGGGGACTTGCTTGGTCTCGTGGCGAGTCGCAGGGGGCATCTACAATGTGCACTCGGCTTGCTGTGCTGCTTGGAGCAAAGGCGTGGGCGATGCTGGTGAGATGATGAGCGCACTTGTCGATTCACAGGAGACCGCGCCGATGAGGTTACACAGCATCATCAACGTGATCCTGAACGAGATGTTTGCCAAGCGCCCAGAGAATCCATTCGGAGTCGACAATTTGGAGGAGGCACCGGAGACACCACGACCTGTTCCCATCTCTGTACCAGAGACGATCTCTTCTCAAGACTTGTAGGCAGGTTGCAGTGCACATTCAAAAAAACGTTCTTTGCCATTTTAGGTCTTCGTCGACGGCGACGTTTTTTGACCGCAGGGAAGGCGAAGTTTTGAATTTTAGACTGCTGATTTTGGCGGAAATGAACTAATCGCAGTTTTGGTATGATTCGTATGATTGATAGATCTTACAGTGGCTTGTAGGCTTTTGCAGCTTTGGGGCTTTTAGGCCATTGAAATCAAATCACAACGCCAAATGCGCAAAAACAAAACCTGCGCAGTGCTTAGCCATGAGTGAGCCATTCCTTGATCCATGATTCGAACATGTGTAAGAGGGTAGCATCCTGTGAGTTGAGCCTGTTGCTGTTGATTTTTTGAACAGTTGTACAGCACATGTTACATGCTAGCATCGTGTTGGCGTTTGAGGCATTTCAAGCACTGAAAGAGATGAATATGATTGGATGATACAGTTGACCGATGCCAGATTCGCTGCGTTTGTCGAAAAGCTTCGATTGAAATTGCGACGTTGTTGGGCTTGGTTTAAGGCTTTTTGATTTAGCCGCGGTAGTTGTTGTATCGCCGCTTTGCATCTTGTGTTTGTTGCTTGCTGTAGTCGGGACTTATGGCAAATCTTCTCAGTGGTGGTGGCGAGCCTTCGAGTAGAGACAAGGAGCCTAGGGACGTCAAGGATGAGAATGAACCGCTTGACGTCTCCGAGTTCGAGCTTCCGGATTTCGAAGATGGCTCTTGCCCATGCTGTATGCAGAAGTTTGGCAATCAGGACAAAGTGGCTTGGCTGCCTAGCTTTGTACGCATTTTGAGAAGGTTTGAGGCAACACGTGCCGCATTTTGATTTTTCGGGTCTCAGTCTGGAGGTTTTTCTTTTTCCAAAGATCCTGCGCGCTCAAAACTTATTGAGTTCAGATTTGTATCTAAGTTGTGGGCGGTTATTTTTTCATCGTCGAAACCCCTTTGAATGATGTCCCCCCCCATGAATGTTGGACCATGACTACTGGTTCCAAGGATGCTCCAGCGAACATGCCTTTGCTATGCACCGCCTGCAAAGCGAATGAGCAATCTCTTTGCACCAAGTGCTTCTATGTGAAACGTGGAAGTTTTCAGAAGCTGAATTTGAAGGAGTTCCTGAAGTTGATTCATGGCATCCCTCAACTGAAGCAGAAGTTTCTCGTTTGCTCACGTTCTTTCATTTTCCCTGATGTCTAAGTTGTGTGATGTGATAGGAGACGGTATCCGGTCTCGGTTATCAGTGATCAGTGATAGTGATAGTGATAGTCATAGTGGTTTGTATTCAGATGTTTTCAGTTTACAGTACAAGTACAGTATCAGTATAAGCCTTTGTTCACGCTTTGCTGCTCCAATTTTTCGAGCTTAGGTTTGAGAATTTGCGCCGCCGCCACGTTGTGGCCATATGCCAAAACCCTCGGGCAAAGCCTCGCCATGAGCCAATAGATGTGAAACTTTACACAACAAAGAAAACTTCCAAATATCTAGATTTCTTCTCCGAACCTTGCCATAAGTCAGAGTCAGGAGCAGTGGTGTTGGCAGTGTTGACATGCGAATGCAATGCTCAAATGCTTCATTTGCACAGTTGTTGTGACCCCTGAATATCACGTGTTGGTGTTAGTGGTGGCGGTTGTTGTTGTTAACATTCAGCATGAAATTGTGGGGCAACCCTTTTCCAGCCCGTCTTGGCTAAGGAAGGCGAGTGGGTTGCAGCGGACACCTATTTTCAGGAGAAGGCGCCGCCAGAGGCAAAGAAGCGTCACAAAACCTTTGCTGCCAAAAGATCTTGGATCAAAGCGTCTCGTTTGCATAATGAGCGGAACAAGGTATTCATCCAAACTGCGCGTGTCATGATATGATATGAGATCTGATTTAGTGACAAAGATTCAATGGTTGATTGATAAATAATAATGGTGATAGTGATAGTGATAGATAGTCAGTCATAGTGATAGTGATTCGGAATCCGGGATATGAAATTTTGATTTGATATGATTTGATTCAATCTTCCAACGGGTGCCACAATCACATTTTGCCGGCGTTGCGGGGGAATCCAAGGAGAAGGGCTTGGAGATCCAGCAGGAGCGTCGGGCTCAAATGGAGGGACGGACATATTATGACGTCGCATCCACCACTATTATAGGACGTTTTTGTTATTGTCTTTTCTGAAGCGCCAAATATTCCCATATCAGCGAGAAAAACTTGTCTTTTCTATCCTTTTCTGATCTTGTCTCTGATCACTCGCTGCGCAAGGACGATCGCGGCATCGAAGGCGTGATCATACTCCCTGACGACAAGCGCCGCAAAGTCAGGGTGGGCACGAAGATGTCTACGGAGAGTGGAAAGTCACATGAGCACGAAGATAGGGAGTCGAGGGATCTCTACCAAGCGAAAAACGAAGCAGCTCTGGCAATCGCCAGCAACGCCCAGGAGCGGCATGGTGCGATTTATCTATTTGTTTTTATGATTACCGTAGTCTGTCAAAGCGGACCGTGACGTGGGCCCAGATCTTATTTCACAATGTCGTTCCGAGTCTTTTACTGCATGTATATAGTCAGCGTCATAGTCTCATCACTTAAACTTATACTGATATAAAATAATATACGGTATTATACGGTTATTATATACGGCATTATTTCAAACACATGTCTTTGCTGTATTCATAATAGAAAACACATAGGTTTCTGAACGGTTTATTCACTAGCCATTGTGCTCTTCTTCCTC
>Ga0126337_10001010_pt1 | contig 16161 bp, 18 predicted proteins | sample DipCmetagenome_FD_92527 | JGI IMG/M metagenome (GOLD analysis project Ga0126337, IMG submission 92527) | Coral microbial communities from La Bocana,Puerto Morelos, Mexico - Diploria C A metagenome | ecosystem: Host-associated > Invertebrates > Cnidaria > Coral | place: La Bocana,Puerto Morelos... | reverse complement strand
GCAGTTAGCGTCTAAGTAATCGATCAATCAAGAGGTCACTCTGTCACGGACTGAAACTTGACTTATTGTGTCATTGGCTATGTCATGCAGGATTCTTCCCTAATGTGATTCCACATCAGTGGAAATCAGACCGCGAACACGTGATCATGGAGGCATGCTTCAGGGATCTCTACAGTCGAATGTCACCTTGTCAATGACCTTAGCATACCAAGCCGGCAACGAAACGACAATAATTAATTGAATGCATTCGCATTTTGCCATTCTTGGAATGTTGCCATCTTTCCTTGCAACAGGTGCAGGTCGAAAATAGCAAGTCCTTCAAAGACACCCAGCCTGCTACACTGAGAGAATTGCTCAATGAATTTGAGGAGGACTTTGCCAAATTGCCAAATTGCCAAAAATCACCAAGTATTTGCAACACACACTGACGCACAGAGTTGCAACATATTCATTGTCCTTGTCAGGAAGGTATGTCAGATATCACTCTGAATCACCATGTTTGCAAACGACCCACTCAAGATGATGTGAGTAACTTTCCTAAACGCTGCGTGTTTGCTATGTTGTTCTTTTGTGGTTTTCCTGGATTGCTATGTTGTTTGCTATGTTTAACGCTGAGGTGCAGGTGCTAACCCTGAAGGGTTTGTAGTCTCCCCGAAGCCGACGTGCTGCTTCCTGCAGTACAGTCAGAACTGGAGCCAAAATGCAAGCTATGGCTGCGTAGCATCCTTGTTCCCGGTGCAGGCATGGCGTAGCATCCAGCAAGTCATCGTTGGAATCACTGTTGTTGAGAATTTTCCAGGTGCTTGATTCTTCGAGAACGGTGCGTCGAATGTGGAGGGTGAGTTATGTGAAGGATCTCAATGCTTCTTGGTTGCAGTGCATTCCACAGAATGGTCTTGTCATAGTCATGTATTTATATCCACAGAGAAATTTATTTGTTCAGACTGATTGTGCTCTAAGGAAATTACACCACGCAAACCCCTTTATGTGCCATGGACCTGCATCAAGTTGAAGGCAAACCAATGCATTCGATTGCTTTAGATGGCACTCTCAGTGTATGGCGCAGTTTTGAGTTCGGCCTTGTGTTGTAGAAACTGCTTGCAGCATGGTTCAATCAACTTCAACAGTTACTGATCATCCAAGCTCTTCCAAAATAACATAAAGTAACATACATTTTTTATATTGTCAATGTTGCTTGAATCATAAATTGCCGTTGATTCTTTTCCTAAATACTTTGCTGCAGCATGTTTGGATCTTGGCGCCAGCATCTAATGGTGGCCATTTGCATACAGCAAATGGTTTTTTACCGACGCAGCTCCTTCAATCTTGAACGACACGTCGCTGAAGGAGAGAGTATGATTACAGAAAGGTCAGAATTTCAAAAAAAAATGCTGTGATAGTGACAATGGAAACATATCGCTTTGAAAACGTTCTTGTCTAACGAATACTAAATGAATGAATGGTTGTTTGCGCATTTGACCGTTGTGTTTTGTTCGATCTGTTCTGACTGACAGATTACAACTTGCGAATTCTTGAAAATTGGAGCCTCTGCCGGTGCATGTGGTATCAGGACTTGTGTCAATTTTGATAATATGAACGCTTCCGTGCCTTTCATATTGCGCTTCGATTTTCACCGAGGCTTTTCTGCGATTTGCCCTGGAGGTCTGAGATGGGCTAACGTGCTGGGTGGGCACAGGTATTACGTTGCTGCCTTAAGGCTTATGCAACACCCCGACACCTAAAATTGGGGGGCCATCGAATCACAATCTTGAAACACACGTATTTTTTGGGAGAAACTCTGTCAATGACTCATCAAAATCACATCTTGTACTTTATTACAAACTTTGTGACTCACCCTCTGAGCCGTCAATGCCATGAAGAAATCTCTTTCATAAACTATCACTGTCAATGACTTGATGTGACACCAACAGAAATTCATCGTGGCAGGCATCTTCACATTTACATTTACAGGCATCTGCACATTTGCAGGGGTGGCTCAGTTTTCACCGGTCTCTTTGAAGTCGTTTTTTGTGCTGGCTAGAATTTGAGATATCTTCAATGAGAGGGTTCACTGTGCATGTGATGCCAGTTATCATCAGGCCACTTTGCTTTCACGCCACCTACTTGACGTTCAATGCCGCTTTTCTCTGCGCAAAGAAACTATTTAGCTCAAGAACAGCTGTGAATATTTCACGATGGGTCAACTTTGAATTTGATTTGAATCTTAAAGTGTTTTGATGTCATGTTACATTTCATCACGGTTATTTGTGGTTGCACCAATTCCAGGAATTAACATGATCAAGGCTAGACAATGAAACAAACAGGTCCATTTCATTGAATTATTACAAGCAATTTCGCTGCTGTGGCGTTGGAGTCCTGGAGAATGTCAGATCGACAGCAGCTCCTTGGCAAATTTTCACCTAAGCCTTGAAGATTCAATGAGTTGTCTCAGATTTGGCACGCCTTTCAGGTTCATCAGAATGTGGCTTGTCTCAAATTTCTTTGTGCTCTCTGATTTGAACCAACCTGAATGAGAATTATTTAGTTAGTCATTTGCATACATGTTTGCACCTAGGCTAAAGCGACCATCTGAATCTGGCACTCGGCCTGAGCCAAAACAGGCTTTCCAAAGAGTAGACACCAGATCTGGCAGAGAGGAGGATGTTGGTGATAGCAGAGCTCCTGCAGACCGAAAGACTTGGATGAGAGCCCTGAGGGTGAACAAACCGACCAGTGGATCTCAAGCAAGTTCTTGTCAGTCTGGTGGGATCACTGAAGCCTCACAAAAAGAGTGTCAGCTGATCAATGTCACCTTGAAGTCTTTAGATATGTTTTGTTCCGGCAAAACGGCGGAGGAGCCAGCCACAGTTCGGAAGCGTCCTAACTATGACAACAGATTGCGAGCTATGAATGCCAAAGGCACATTCGCAAGAAGGTTTCCTGTCTGCCATGTATTCTTACAACAATTGTTTCCACAGTGTTTGGTTATTATTACGCAGGCTTCAAGTGAACATTGATTCTTGTTTGTTTGCACCTAGCAGTGTTATCAAAAGCATTGCCCTGCTAAGGTTCAGCGACAATGGATGCAACAGACGTCGGTTCGATAGTCTAACTGCCAGGTCTTGCTGTTTATGTTCCAAGGCTACATGCTTCCAAAGGCTGAACATGAAGCACTCCGATGTGATGAGATTTCTTCGCATGTTTTGGCAATGCTCAAAGAAGCAACAAGATGACTATGCGCATGCCTTAGTAACCTGAAACCTAGTAGCCTCCCTAGTTTTGCAGATTAACATGTGTGCCAAGCTGATCTTTTTTTTGCTTTCTGACCAGCTGAGTTGCACCAAGCTGTTGGTCCGCACCGTGGCGAAGTTCGTTGGCGCTTTCTCGAAACTGAAATGAGCCGCGTATGCTTTGCAGCTACGCTTGGGGTGGGCAAACAAAGGCTCAGGAATGCATCCCATGGGGAGATCGACATGCGCTTTGCATCCAGTGGCAATGTTCCTTGTGTTTATAATGGCATGTGTTTTGCTCCAAGTATTTCCATGGCCCTTGGCAAAGACTGAAGAACTGAGTTGCAATTTCAACTTTCTATTGCTCAAGTTGTTCTTGTCTGGTTTGACCTCAGGTTGTTGCCAGGACAAGCCCACAATACCGTCAGATTGATATGTTTTTATTTGAGCTCTACATCGGCGCTGCAGGCATGTTGCCGACAAAGTTTCTTAGCGTAATTCAAACGTGTATGATGCATTATGATGCAATGATGTTTCCATATTGCAAGTCATTGTCATCAATGCCAGCAGAGATTGTTGCGACCCTAGGTTCCGCAGGGGTGGCATGACAAAGAAAACAACATCGAAGAAGCAGCAACAGGACCTTGCTGTCCTTTTGCAACAGGATTGTGCTGATTGGCCGAACTCGGATGATGATGATGATGACAGCTCCTGTGACTAAATTGTTTGTTGACTCTGAACATACCATCATCTCAGCATGCAAAAACATTCAATTTTTGCATTCAGGTTTTTATGAAGACGACGGACGTGATGTATTGATCACTGACATCGGGGAAGGCATTGAGTCTGACATAGAGTTGAAGATCCAGGCTATGGGAGACAAAGCTTTGTACTCCAAGTAGCTCAGCTTGCATTTGGGGACAGGGATGGAGCATTACTTTTCTAAATCTTTATCAAGGCAAGGCACGAAGTTGATAACCACAAGCTGTGCAGGTATGTCGAGACGGGAAATCTGGAATTTGTGGACCGATTGCCTACCCGCTTTCTTCCACCAGAGACCATCAAAATGCTGTGGTTCCAGATGGGCAGAGCAACTTCGTGCCTTGCCTTACATTTAGAGTGTGCTGTGCTGACTCTCTTGCTTCTGCAAAAATCAGATCCTTTTTTTGCAGTGGTCCCTGCTAAAGCATTGAGGTATTCGCACTTTTGGAGACGGTTCAAAACCAAATGGATGCATGTGCTGAAGTTCTTGCCACCGACCGGGCATCCGAAATGTGACTACTGCGTGGAATGCAAGCAGCGCTTCAAGGATGCGAAGGCTTGTTTATTGAAGGTTGATCCTTGAAATTCTGCGGCTGAGGATGTGTTTTTTTGCTGAAGATGTGTTCTTCAATCCTTGAATTGCTTGAATAAAAACGTGATTACTTGATGATCATGACTTCAGACTAAACGTTACATTCGATTCAGTTGTTATGATATCTACAACTGAGACGTGTCATTCTTTGTCGGTGGGACAAAATTACTTCATATTCAGCACTTTTGGCCTTTCAGGATGTGCTGCAGCGCTTGCAAGCCTCTCAACAATATGCTGCCCACATCAAGCAAGTGGTTCTTGACAGAACTTTGGAGGAGCAATTGCTGGTTGATCAGCAATCTGGTCGCCCTATCCTGGTGATCCACTGGGATGCCATGGATCAAAGTAAGTGGAGTGTGCCAAGGCACAAGAACTGCAATTCCAAGACATTCCAAACGTATGATCGGCCAAGACTTCGAGTGATGGGGGTGTGGCTTCACTTCTTTGATCTTCGTCTATTTATTTTAGACCCTCGTCTCCATGCTGGAGGATCTGCAGTCGTGGAGTGTGCTTCTAGAGCCATTGAAGATCTAGTGCTGCAGTGTCAGCAAAAGGGAGTAGAAGTTCCATCGGAACTCTGCGTGTGGTCCGACAATACAGTGAAGGAAAATAAAAATCAAACAGTACTTTCCTGGATGCAGTGGCTTGTTTCGAGACAAAAATTTAAATCCTGCTCCCTCAGCTGCGCTATCACAGGACATACGCATAATGCCTTGGACCAAGTCTACGGTTTATTAGCAACTGCCTTCAGGTATGTCACCGATCTATCGGATCCACACGACGTCGTCCAGCAGATATCAACTCTCACGGGTCGATTGAATCTCAGTGCGTGGTTGGGCGCAGATTGCAGAGTGACCGCTACCTACGTCAAAAGCATATGGAATTGGCGGGATTGGCATCTTGACACAATCAGAATCATTCATCCAATTTCTCATATATCGAATATCCAATGTTTTTTTCTTGTTTTGACTCTTCAGCCGCCGTGTATTTTTTTGTGAATACGTTTTATCAGTCAGTCTGCTAATTTCTCCAGGTTCAAGCAGCTTGGCGTCACCTTCAGTGGTGGGTTGAGAACTGATGCCAGTGGCAATCACTCTTTCATTTTTCTACGACGGATGGGTGGCTTTGGTGGAGGTTTTTGGTACAGCTTGTCAAGTGTCAATGTCAAATCCAATAACGTTGCGTGTTTCTTTGATGTCAATGTCAAATCCAATACCGTTGCATGTTTCTTTGATTAATATTAGATTCAAGTTATCGTTGCATGCCTCGCAGATGTGCCATCAAACCTGCAAGTGGTTTCTCACGGGGCTGGACGCCATTTACATGCTGATGATCCGTGTGACGTGCTCGTACTGGTGAAACGGTTTGCCAGCGACCGGGAATTATCACAATTCCCGCAAGTGTCCTTGCCCTTCAAGCGCTTGGAGCGTTTGCCTAGCCAGCTTCCTACAATGTACCCTCTCCTGCATCATGTAGTCATTGATTCCAGTCAGTGATTAAAACATGACATCACGTCCGAATGGTTTTCTATAAGGTACATCAACTTATTTGATGATTTTTTCAGTCAGTGACCATTAAACATTTTCATGTCAATGACCTCCAGTCCTAAGGGTTTTCTATAAGTTACTTTCATAACGTGTCCGTCCCAAAACATTTTGGTTCTAAGGCTGATGCCCTTCAATTCCTTTACCCGTAAGAGGATGGACGGCTGGAAACAGATGATACAGTATTTGAACGCACTTTTCGGCGATGCTTGATTGATTTAATCATGCAGCACTGACTGTGCCTGATCCTTTGCAATGAATGAAAAAGAACATTGAATCACATGTATGAAGGCCATGTAGAAATAAGTCTTGATATTTTGATGAGCAGAAAACTAAATCTCAGTTCATATGAAGGAGTAGAATTTTATCAACAAAATTTGGTCTTGGTCATATCTTAAGTGTTGCTTCAAGACTAAATGTAGATTGGCTCAGTTGGTGATGAAAACATTTAATATAATTTTTTTTTATGTCAGATAAATCACTGAGGAGGAAAATCCATCGACAAGAAGAACTGTCGCATTCCTGCATGAGATCATGTCAGAGGATCCACCCCGAGATGGAGTGACTTGGTGGCACATGTTGCTGTCCATTTTAGTTCATGTTGATTCTGTCAAATTGCGACACACGTGAGGCCAGTTTCCCTTGGCTTGGCACTCGTGAGCGACATGTTGCTCCCGCTGATCTCCCGGATTGTTTGAGTAGGCTTGCACCAGCGATGGCGTTCAGGGCGAACATTGGGCGCTGAGCAATTCCAGATGATGATAGCAGAATTCAAAACTGTTTCAACAACAACTTGTCATTGAAATTGAAAGGAACACAATTTACATATGTTTGCTCACGTCCCAACTGCTCTGAACTGAGAAGTCAGAAGACCCGAACAAATTGCCTGGCTTGTAAAAGTATGATGACAGTTTCTAGCAGGCCTGGCGTGTTGTAACTTAGAAACATTGACAGCTTGCTTGCTCCATATTCTGAGCGTCGGTTTTCTTTCTGTTTTCCAGTGCTGGGGTAGCAGTGCAATCATTTTAACAAAATACCATGGTTCCAGACTCCACATCAAAAAACAATCTTTCTCAGGACTCCACATTAGAAACCAATATTTCTCAAGAATATTATTTATTGTTGAAAACGCATCATTCGTCATCACCTTGTAGCTCCAATAGCAATGGTGAAAGAAGGCTATAGAGCCGAGATGCAAAGGGGATATGACAGAAAAAGACCCTCGCCTTATACTTTAGATCACACAGTTCTTGTTTTTCTGGCAGTTCTTGTTGGATTGTGAAAGAAAGTCGTTATTATGTTTTAAGTTGGTAGTCGTGGATACCTTTGGGCAAATTGACGGATCTGAGTGTTATTGAACCAAAAATCAGGACGACAAAGAGAAAGAGAGGAACGGAAGCTTATGCTTAACAAGCTCAATATGAAAGACGGCAAACGCAAGGCTCCGAAGCCGAAGCATCCGAGTAGCTCAAAGCCGACATGTTTGCGAAAACCAAGTTCCAAGCTGAGACCAACTTCCAAGTTGACAGTCGAACCGCAAGTGCAGCAATCGCAACCTAGTGTTCCTGCCCATTCCGATAGTGGTAGGCAAGAAATGCTAGTCCAGCAGCAGCCTGCGCAATGTGGTATACGGCAAGAAATGGCAGTCCAGCAGCAGCCTGCGCAACGTGATATGCGAGAAACGCCTGTCCATCAGCAGCCTGCGCAACGTGATCAACAAACGCCTGTCCAGAAGGAAGTGGCCGAAAATGTGCGTCGATATTATGAGATCGGAGCAAAGGAGATGGAGAAACTAACGCATGAGAACTATGCATTAAGCTACTTGTCTTACTTGCAAAAAAATGTTCGAAGTTGTTCAAAACTTTCAAGAGCTGCCTGACTGTGGCCTTTGTTAAGTGTTGTTTTCCCTTTGTTCAAGGAGTGAAGGTAGAAGAACTCCGCGTGGAAATTTGGAAGCTGAAATGTGCAGCGAATCGTACGCTTGCTTCAAGGTGAACTCTTTGAAAGCTCTGATGTCTTTACTTTTAAAGTGCAAAACTTTGAGTCTAAGTGGACTTGAGGGAGCACTACCTGATAGTGCTAGACCAGGGGTTTCGACACAAAGGGGGGAGTGTCTTAACAATGATGGCTTCAACATCGGACTTGCGCGACTGGACCTGGTGAAAAAAGAATAAGGGACGGCCGTTGGCATGATTAAGAACAAAAAACAGACAAAAACCGCTCTTTGCTTATCATCTTAGAATCAAATCCTCTTAGCTTCAAACATTTGCTGAGGTCAGGCAGCTTTCAGCGAGGTCATGGGTGAAGCTCCTAATTTGTGGCATTGACATTTTGGTAGCTTGGTATGGATTGCATCTATCAATCGTCAATCTGATATTATACCATTTAGAAAGAATCTCGATTCTAAAGTCTAAGGGTTTTGCTTACTGTAACTGTCACTGTGTACTGACTACAGTCATTTTGGACAAATATTATTTGATTTAATATGTTTGATAGTTGAAAAGAAAATCATCTTAATTTGTTGCTCCGTTGACTGCTACCGAGGTCTTTTTCATTGAATGAGGAGCGGTTGTCAGTGCTGAGGAGGGACTGCCTCAGGCATTCCTCCTCAGCATTGAGAACCGCTCATCATCAAAGACAAGATCACACCTCAGGCCCTTGCCTTGGACTTTATAGTTTTGTCATTGACCTAATAATAATTAGTTTCATAAAACTATCATCAAAAAATGATTGCAGCTGGTGTCGGCATGACTGCACGTCATCATAATGTAACATCGTGTGGACGTGCGTGCTCCTACTTAATGTCTAAATGTGGCAAGTGTGCCGGATTGATGTTTCCATTGTTTCGACGTCATTCGACGTCGGTGCCGGCGTTGCCGGCGTGTTTGCTCCATGTGCCGGCGCCAGTGCCGGCACTTGCTGGCGCCGGCAGGTTGCCGGCGTGTTTGCTTCATTGTAAATCTTTACGTGTGCCGGCGCCGGCACCTTGCCGGCGTGTTTCCTCCTTCTAAATCTCTACGTGTGCCGGCGCCGGCGCCGGCACCAGTGCCGGCACCTTGCCGGCGTGTTCCTCCTTCTAAATCTCTACATGTGCCGGCGCCGACGCCGGCACCAGTGCCGGCACTTGCCGGCGTCGGCACGTTGCCGGCGTGTCTGCTCCTTGTTGTGCCGGCGGCGCTTGTTGCCTGCGTACTGGCGTACATGCGTAAATTTCCAGCGGTGAGGCCTACTGAAAAAAAAAATACATTGTATGTGTATCATTATTTATTTCCTTTGAGAGTTTTAAGATTATCATGTAATCTCAATGAGATAGTGTCATTTAATATTTATTTTGGATTTAGTAGCAAGAAGTCGTCGCAAAATTGATTGCGTTTTTGAAGTTGAATCTCAGTAGTGGTTGTAGGGCGTTAGGATGATGGCACTCACCCAACTCAGCGATTTCTATCTGAAATCGCTGCAGATGCATCGCTGGCCTGTTGCAAGTGCCTGGGGTCACTCTTTGGGGCCAACTCTCACCTACAATGAGAATGACAGCAAGACAAATGGGCTAAAGTGCTTGCTGGGGAGTGGGGCGTCATATCCGCGGGAAAGCCGCCGGACGCCGCAACCCAAAAAGGGGAGGCCTTCCGCTAGCTCTGTCCTGTTTCATCAATTTCAATACGCAGAAATGTTTTTTGATTTTAGCCTGGTCCTTGCCAGATTTTGCCTATGTCCCTAGGTGGTTGCTGCAGGTAGCCATTGCTATCCGGGAGCAAGTACCTGACACTGGCCAAATTTCTGATTTGGTCAATGCCAGGTACTTTCCGTCAGCCACTCACCTGCATGCTTCATTTTGACGGGGTGAGAGTGTGAGAGTGTGATGTTTTACTTGCATTTTGATGGGGTGAAAGTGTGATGATTGATTTTTTATCGAGGCTGCTGCTGGAATGCATTGGTTTTGCAACTTTGAAGGCCTTGTTGCAGTCGTGCAGAAATGGTTGCAAAGTTTTCAGGACACATTGATCAGTGACATGAATCCTCCCTGCGGAGGTGGCATGGCGCTCCCTGATCAGTATAATATGACCTGTGGAAAGGGCCTTAGACCATGACAGCAAATTCAAGGAGCTATGGATGATGATGACGACGACGATGACGACGATGATGATGATGATGATGATGGTGCAATCCAAGTCATTGACGTTTTTCAAACAATGAAAATCATTGACATTTTTAACACAGTAAAAGTCATTGCCGTTTTTAACACAGTGAAAGTCATTGACGTTTTTAACACAGTGAAAGTCATTGACGTTTTCAACACAGTGAAAGTAATTGTGCTCCTGCTAGCTGTGTTTCCTTTCCTTGTTTCCAGGCCGTGCTGCACCTTTACCTTTGCCAGCGCAAAACCGAAAAGAGAAAATGATGGCCTTTCGTAACTTTGGGCTGTGACATTGTTTAAATCGGATGTTTACAAAAACATTGACACAATGCGTGATGGCAGATTTCTTCATCATGTAAACATCATCCATCCACACGACTCAATGAGGATGTGTTTAGCATCATCCCACCGTAGAGGGGCCATGTTTGCACAAAATGTTTCCTAAGTCAAGTGTTGACTCCAGCAACATCATCAGGCTTTTGGGGCACTTGTCAATGATGATATTTCGAACATCTTCATACCTTAGGGTGGTCATGTTCGGAAAAAACCTATCATTAGCATCCTCAAGCCTTTGGGAGAAAAGTGTTGATGTAATTGAATGGGGACACCTTAGGGGGACATGTTAGCGGGAGATGTTTGGGTTTACTGTGTTTTCCCTACTATTGGTTGTGTTATTAATGCGGTTTGAGCCTGCAATAGTTTTGGCATGTTTTGCACGTTGGTTGAATATGTGTCTGTTTGGAAGCTGTCTTTTTTGTGTGGTGTTTCAGTATTAAATTAATAATGGTTCAGCCATTGTTTTTTCCACATATGACAAAATATTTTCAAACACCAAGTGTTGAAAAAATCATACTGAAATTAAATGTTTTTATATATTGAGTTTGTGCTCAAAGATGTCGAAAAGGAAAGCAGATGATATCCCGGATGATCTGGTGGAGGGTGTTCAAGCTTTGGATCCGATGTGCGATGATGGGAGAGGCACCCTTGCAGAAACCTCTTCCACCCAGTTTGAGAATGATGCTCCACCAGTAGATCCCCCAGAGCGAACACTCAAGCCATGGTGCGATTTCCAGCCATTGAATGATTTTTTGGAAGAGCACGGCCCTTCTCCTCTAGTGAGTGTGAGATTGACTCAAGTTTCCCAAATGCTTTCTATGCTGGGATCCTTGGCTGTTCTGAATAAGCAATGTTTTTATCTTCTCTGTGTGCATTTTTGGAATAACTCTTAAGGCCTGGCAATTTAATTTCCTGATGTTTTGCAAGAACTCTTAGTGAGGACTCAAATGGCCGTGGGATGGAGGCTTCCCTGAAGCCCGCTACAACATCCAGACCATGCTTTGCCCTTGGCTTGATGGTGATCGTCCTTCTAGTGATTATTTTGATTTCTTGAAGGAGGAAACCTGGCACAGACTCAATTCCGAGAACGGTGTGGAGAAGATCGTCATGCAACAGTTGTACAAAAAATACGTTCATGTACCTTTGGGTTCAATTCAAAAAAGTTTTGTTGTTAACCTTTTTGGAGTCCCCCTTTCATCAAACAAATTTAGTATGATTACGACGGTGTATGTTTTGTTGTTCATTTTCCAGTTCAATAGGAGTCAGCGTATCCATGGGGCCTGAAGAACACGGTTGACATTAAAGTGGTGGTCGTCAAGGAAGATCCATGGCGACTTGTGGTGATCTATCAGTTGGACGATGGAAGAAAGATGTTGACAGGTTTCAGGCTTGCGGAACTGACGTTTGCAAGTGATGAAGATAAGAGGAAGCACGAGTGCTTGGGACTGAAGGGATGGTCAAGTCAACCTTTTTGAATGTTTTTTTAGGACCAAAGTCTTCCCTTTAGGGGTCTTGTTTGGGAATTTCTTTGTTTTACTCTCAGGTTATTTGAGTGGGCTGAGACATTGCCGCCACTCTCGCCGGAGCAGCGCATGTTGAATGATCTATTGGAACCGAACGATCCATTGGGGCCTTGACGCTGATGTTTCTCGGAAAGGTAGAAAGAATGTTTTCTTAGTTTTGGAGGGACCCTCAGTCTTTAAGGAACTTCCCATGTCTGAATATCTTGCGGCATTTAAATTTCACGGAATGAATGACCTGAGGATCAAATGGAGCTGCATCACCGGAGTTACAACTTGATGCGGGCAAAGCAAAAAGACAACGGTTTGTCCGAATATCTTGCAGCATTTCAAATTCACAGAATGACCTAAGGATCAAATGGAGCTACATCAACGGAGTTACAACTTGATGCGCGCAAAGCAAAAAGACAACCTTTTGTAATGGACATATTGTTTAATGGGCAAACATGATGAGCAAAACATCCGCCAAAAACATTCAATGTCATTGACTCTAATTGCTTTTTCACGTCAGTGACAGTTCGAAAAACGATGATGTATCAGCAAAACTTCGGCCAAAAACATTCAATGTTATTCACTCTAATCATTTTTTAGGAGTCATTGACAGTTCCAAAAATGATGTATCAGCAAAACTTTGGCCAAAAACACTCAATGTCATTGACTCTAATCATTCTTTTTTAGTGGTCATTGACAGTTCCAAACATAATGTAGCAGCAAAAAACACACAATGTCATTGACTAAAATCACTCTTTTTAGCGGTCATTGACTGAATATTTTGCTTTCATGGAATGTGTTTTTTAGCGACAAGTGCCTAAAGTGCAAAGACCCAAATGTAATGAAATCAGACCCAAATGCGATGAAATCGACTTATAGGCAGTGAAATGGTCAAGCGTGGGGTAGCTTGTATAATTGAGCCTGGGGATGTGGCCACTTTCAAGGGTAAGATGATCCTTAACGGAGCTTTTGGGGGTATCAAACCAAACAAGTGGGTTGGGAATCCCTCAGAGAACCGACCCGTTTTGCGTTTGATCATGGACTTCCGGGCGGCCAACTCGGTCCACAGGATGCTTCCAGGATCAGTTTCATCTTTGGTAGGTGCTGCCAAATGGCAGGGCTTTTGTCTTAATGAGAATGAGGTACTTATGGCCTCTGGTGACGATTTGGTTTCAGCATTTTATCTTTTCAAATTGCCAAGCTGCTGGTCACGCTACTTTACTTTCAGGAAACCCATTCCTAGGGGTGAATTGGGTCTGGATGGGAACCCAGAGGACCTGGTATATATTGCTTCCCAAGTACTTCCCATGGGATGGGGAGCTGCTGTTACAATTATGCAGCACATGCATCGGAACATGGCTCTACGTAGCCTTGCCCTGCCCGAAGAGCGAGAAATACACCGTGAAAGGGGACTTCCTCAGAAGCTGACTGGTGAGATCAGCGAGTACTGGAACCTCTATGTGGATGATCTGACCATACTTGAGGTTGTGTCTGAAAAATGGTTAGACCATCACAAAGAAGGTGGCCTTGGTGAGTCACATCTTAAATCTAGCATGGAGGCAGCTTATCAGGAGCTGGGGGCCCCCTACTCGAGGGAGAAGGCTTCCTCAAGGGAGCTAAGGTGTGAGAAGCTGGGTGCTCTTCTGGACCGGAACCGTGGACGATTGGGAATCACCACAGCGAGGGGCCTAGACTTTATCTCCTTGTGCATCTTCATCATGGGAGAGGAGAAGGTACCCACAAAGTGGCGGCAGATCTTCCTGGGGAAGTTCGTGCATTTGGTGCAATTCCGTAGGCCCATTTTCAGTATGGTCGTGCACTCCTGGGAGAGAGTGGCTGGCTTCAATAATGGAGGCCCCCTTACTGGAAAGGAAGTTGACGAATGGTTTCTTCTTTGCATGGTGCTGCCCATGTATTACAGTGATTTGAAGGCAAAGGTGTCTGGGAGAGTCACTTGCTCAGATGCATCTGAATCAGGTGGAGGAGTGTGCTACAGCACAGGCCTGACCCCCCTGGGCAAACTGGGAGCATTTGTGAGTCGCCCAAAGCAGCTTGGAGTCAAGCCTTCGATCATCACTTTTGAGTGGTTTGCGGGAATTGGTGGGATGAGCAGAGCTCTGGAAAGACTCCACTTGTCTACCCACCAAGCAGCTGTATGCGAATGCGATCAGGACTGTGTAGACATCCTGAGAGGGATGCTCCCTGGGTGCGAAGTCTGGAAAGACATCTGTGAAGTCACTGAGGAGGACATACGGCAATTCTTCGACAGATGGCCCGATGCACAAGGAGGAATACAGAGTGGGGGGAGTCCCTGTCAAGGACTCTCTAAACTTAGTAGTGAGCGATTACATTTTGAGGATCCCCGTTCCAACCTTTTCTTCCAATTGGTGAGGGTCATGAAGTTGGTGAAGAAGGAGGCTACAGCCAGAGGCATGTGGTATGTTGGGCTGGTGGAGAATGTGGTTTGTGATCCAGAAGACCAGGAAACGTTTCGTAGTGAGACCGAATGGGCCCAATGGCTCCTGTGTAGTGGGTCATTGTCTCACGTGAGAAGGCCAAGGTTCTTCTGGGTGTCCGAGGACATCACCTTTGAAGGAGTTGGACTGGTAGAGTCAGCTCCACACTACAAAGTGGCGCGTGTAGCCTCTGAAAAGGAGCCCTGTTCTTTATGGACGGCTCCGGCATGGCGCTGGATGTCGGAAGAGAGCCCCGTTAGCCTTCCCACCTTTACAAGGAGTATCCCCAGGAAGAGACCACCGGCTAAAGGAGATGGAAAGAAGACGCTTTTCGGTTTCCCCCGTACACCTACCAAGACAAGTTTTGCCTGGAGAGGAATGGCCACCTAAGAGTGGCATGTGCCAGTGAAAGGGAGGTCCTTATGGGTTTCAAAAGGGGCCATACCCGACTCAGGAAGCGTGCACTTTCTGAGGACACCAGGTGTTCAATGGTGGAAATTCCTTCCATACTGGCGTGGTAGCAGCATTGCTGCGCAGTTGTCTCTTGAAGCACTATGCTGGTGTCGAGCACTTTACTCCCGAAGTGTTGCAGAAGGAGTTCATGGACGAGCTCAAATGTTCCCAGCGGGAATTATACCAAGAACACAAGAAAGCCATCCTATAGTCGAGGATGATGAAACCTGGCTGGACAGACTTGAACAGCAATCAGAGGCCATAGTCCCCCGTGACTTGGATGAGCTGCAGGTGCAAATACAGCTGGTACAGCGCATGGCTGAGTTGGCGTCGTACAGAGGGACCGATGTCCACGTCGACACCCTCAGCTTCTACAGGCCTGATCGGCTTCCCAGGGCATCAGTGGATGCTCGTCAATGGCTTTGGAAAATAGCAAAGGGGTGGAAATGGAAGCAGCCAGATCACATAAATGTTCTTGAAATGGAGGCACTTTACCAGACCGTGAGGTGGAGAGCAAAGAGCAATCGATTGTTTCGTAAACGTTTTCTTCATTTGGTGGATTCTCAGGTAGTCCTGGGGGTGGCTGCCAAGGGGCGGACCTCCTCTCTAAAACTGAGAAGAAGTTTGCACAAGTACAATATGTTGGTGCTGGCGTTGCATACCTTTCCCCTGTTAGGGTGGGTTTTGTCCCACCTGAATCCCTCTGACGTCCCGTCACGATGGTACGAGCCTCCATCGTCTATGTGAAACAACGTCAGCAGCGCCAACAGTTACGTCGCAAACTTGGTCCCCTCGAAGAAAACCTTGTAAAGCGCATCACCTTGCAGCGCTATATCGATTGCTTTAATCTCTTCACCGAATACCTATCTGAAACTCGTACTACTTGGCCGTCTACTCCAGCAGCTTTTGATCTGGCAATGAGTGAGTATCTTGAGGTTCTTTGGGATGAAGGCCCCCACAGATTCTTTGGCTGCTCTTCAGTACTATGTTCCGCAACTGAAGAAGCAGCTCCCTCGCAGTTGGAAGCTAAAAGCTACCTGGGATCGCCTTGAGCTCCCCTGTCAAGCAATCCCTCTTGACCTGGACCTGCTTTACTCTTTCGTTGGGTACTTCGCACGTTCTGGGGAGGACGCTATGGCTCT
>Ga0126337_10001007_pt1 | contig 16194 bp, 14 predicted proteins | sample DipCmetagenome_FD_92527 | JGI IMG/M metagenome (GOLD analysis project Ga0126337, IMG submission 92527) | Coral microbial communities from La Bocana,Puerto Morelos, Mexico - Diploria C A metagenome | ecosystem: Host-associated > Invertebrates > Cnidaria > Coral | place: La Bocana,Puerto Morelos... | reverse complement strand
GTCGCAGATCCTAGAATGAATTGCTCATACAAAAGCGACTAGCTCTAGGAGCATGCAGGGAGCAATTTTTAAAGTATTCGAACTCCAGTAGAGTTTTAAAATATATAGATAGCCAAAAATCAACCTGCATACTTTGGCAAGAGTAAAACTATCAGCGTTACTTGAAGCTCCATAGCTGCATGATCAGTGCATTTATAAGTAATCTCGCAGTAAGAACTTCTGTGGAAACATCGATCCCTTAAGGATTGGTCCTTCAAGGTCGCAGATCCTAGAATGAATTGTTCATGCAAAAGCGACTAGCTCTATGAGCATGCAGGGAGCGGTTTTTAAGGTATTCGGTACAGAATTATGCAACCTACCTGCTCTGGCTACCATGGCTCCATGGGGTCCCCATGGTTGTCGCAACCACCATCTAGCTAGCTTGTGGGCCTTTGCAGCTCATTGTGCCAACGACGCATGGCTGGATTGAAAATATACATTGATGTGCAATAAGCTGGCGTGTCCTTACGCTGCCGTGACTTGCAATTACAAGTGTGAAAAATGACCATATTGACATGCTTATAGGCATGCATGGGTGCACACGACCACGCACTGCGCAGGTGGCTGTAGAATGTAAATATATGTATAATATGCATGGCTATGCGTGCGCTGTGTGTGCAGTGTGCGAGTGCGGGTGAGGAAAAAAAACATATATTATATATATATATTTTACAGATCATATAGTATATATCTAGATGTGTAAATTTGAATATGTATATATATGTGTATTGATGTTTCTGGGATATGTATATATAAAGGTGTTTATATGTTGGTCGTTTTTCAACAATCAATATGTGCCAGCTGTGGTTCTCGGATGTATGTACGATGAGGGAAAGATGAAAAGGACTGGGGAAAATGATGTGCCCTACTTGGTGCAGCTTTTAGGGTCCAAGGTTTTTGACGTGTGGTTTGGCCCTTGTGTGAGCCATGCCAGAGAAGAAAGAGGATTTGATAGCATTTTTGGCGGCTGTCGCTGATGATAGGTGCTGCCCTGTCTGCTACTATGTGTACTTGAAGAAGTATTTGTGCCGTAAAGACAGGAAACGTCTGTACCTTGTCAGTACGGATTGCGACTGCGATTTCAAATCTGATTCGAGCAATGAAGATATCACTGAACGGCCTGAGGATTCTGAAACAGTGTAGTCTTTAGACACAATGTGTTTTACTAATTAAATTTGGGGTGTTTCTCGCCAATCTAGCTGTCCCAAATGCATATATATACAGAAAGTAAATGCTGTGATCCCTTATTTTTTTTTGTGGGACTGCTGGTGAGTATCTCCATAGGGCTGGCTTTTTTGGCCACTTTGTGCGAAATTGAAGATCAAATCAACAACTATTAGATATGGCGTGTTTCTCACATGTATGGCTGTCCCAAATGAAAAACTAATTGGTAGAAAGTAGATGCGTAAGAAATGGATCTCCCCAAAACGGATTAACTCAATTCACCCTAATTTCCTTTTTGCTTTTTGGGACTGCTAGTGAGTATCTCCAGGGCTGGCCTTTTTGCCACCGCAAGCGAACTTCAAGATCAAATCAAGCCAAGCCGACGAAACAGGTGAAACAATTTTTACACGCACTGCTGTTTTTGTCACCTAGTGTTTCGTCTTGTTTTGATTTTTTTTCATTATCATCAGGGAGGGAAGTGCCTGAATTATGAGATATGATTCAGTTTAGAGTGCAACCTGACTACATCGCATTTGGTGGATTTTGCGATGTCCTTCGGGGACATGTCACTGCGCCCGCTACTTCACTTGCATGTTTCAAGCCCCCACCCTTATAGCTCTGCTGGAGGAAATGTATGTGTTTACCAGTATGTTCCTTTAAATCATGTTGAACCAGAAAACTACTGACTTTGAGCAAGGCGACCTTTTTACCGGTATGTCTTCTTACCATCACCCTTAAAATTTTTCTGATGTTCACATTGGGGGGATGGAAATATCATAGCAAATCCTTTTGAAAGCTGGATTGCAAAACCTAACCAACACAACAGTGAGAACTTCGCAGTTTCACGCATCAAACTGTGCACGTCTTCGAGGAGGCTGGTCCTGTTTGCAAGCAGTGCTGGAGTTTTCAACTGATGGGTTGAGAATTGAGTTGTGGTTGTGGTTCAAAAGGGGTTGGCCCATTAGATACTTTTCAATCTGCCATGAGATCGCCAGTTGTGATTGCTATTAGAAAGCCATGGGGCGAAGGAAGGGCCGCCATGCAAAAGCAAAAACGGCAAAGTAACTCTACACTGATAGCTTCTCGACTACTTGATCGTTTAGATGTGGACAACATTCAGCTTACCGGCCAATTGATGCCAAGGGGTACCCTGAAGAAACGCAGCATCCGCGCCCTGTTCACCTGGGTACATGAATTCCCTGGAAGGGTTTTCACATACCCATTACTAAAAATGGTGGTTAGAAAGTTGCTACGGTCGATCGGTGATGTACCAAGAAATCCTAAGCAGTCATATGGTGGGTATGTCGCGAGTCAAGCTAAAAGACTCGGAATATTGGCTCACCGGGCCAAACGTATCAAAAACAAGGAAGGGTCTCAGGGTTTTTGAGTTTTTGAATTTAAATGGGTTTTTTTCCACATGCGATTTTCCTTTGAGCTCCTGGCTCAAATTCCCCTGAAGGAGGAGAAGCTAAATCAGGACTGAGCCTGTTTTTGTTCCACCCATTCCCTTTTTCTCTGCTGTCCTTCACCGCTCCAGGACATGTCTGCCATGGACAACCTTGAGACGCAAATGGAGGCCCGGTCCCCATTGATATGTCAATGTCAGTTTTCATCAAGCAAGTATATTGGTTAAAATAAAAAACAATATGTTTAGATATTTAGATGTATCTTGATTTTTTTCCATATCCAATCTATAAAGTCTTGGGGTCACTCTCTCCAAGTGGTGCATCAGGTAGACCCTGCTGAATATGAGGCGCCCAAAAAAAAGGTTGGTTTGTTGGTTTTCAGCCCAACTTTCACTCATACAAGATGAGATGTTTTTGCATCGGGAGGTGCATGCTTGTGGCAGCCTTGGGTGGGAGGCAAGAAAGCTGTGTCCAAAGTAAATTTTTCCCCATACAATGAGTATATATAAATCTGTTTTCCAACACCCTGTTGTCGGTAACAGGAGCCTGGTTTGGAAGGCGAACAAGAAGAAGATGATCATCAGGTACATGTTTCTTCTCTTTCAAGTTTGGAAGTTTTGATCCCCTTGAATCTTATTCAGTCTTCTTCTGCCTCAACCCGAAACCTCGTAATTCGAGCGAGCTGCGCGCCAGGAAAGCGAAGACGATGGCTTGATCAATCCATCCTCGGCCCATGATGGCGAATTGGTTTGGTGCTAAACGGGTGTTGTGAAAGTAAAGAGTTTAATGGATGTAGTGCCTGATTAGTTTTTGTCCACACATGCATTATAAGATATACATGTGTATACTATACAAATACTAGTAGTGTACCTATAGCAAGGTGCATTTACAGATGAAGGAGAAATGGTTGTGATTACTGATACAAGGTCCAAGCTGAACATGATGGCGAAGAGTACCAGAGTGAGGAGGCTACTATGTACTTGTCTTGATTCTGTGATTTCTTAGTTGGTTTTTCTTTTAATTCTGCTGAAAGGAAAACGCACGCGAGGAAGATCAAGTCGCTGCTGGTCAATATTCTGCCTATTATACTAAGGCATGTTATGGGTGTAAATGTTTGCATGTGCAATTTAAACTGGGTAAACTGTTGTTTTAATCATCCCCTACCCTCTTGCCAGGAAGATTGGATGGCGTGGTTGGAAAACCAGGGCGCCCAAGAATATGAGGCCTTGGGGGTGTTGTGACTCAAGGTTTAATTGTTTTTACTGCATGTTTTTTTTTGCAGCAGGATATGCTGGCATGCAAACAAGCGGCTAAGGAGGAGGCCTCAAATTCATAGTTGATTCATCTAATAAAAAAAGTTTCTACTTAGAAAAGCGGTGATGCTGAGATCACGGAGAGTGAAGACGATGGATTGGAACCTCACAATCAACAAGTCTGGGACTTACTCCAAATCAAAAATGTCTTATGTACGGATGATTTGCATGAACTAAATCTTGTTGGACTGTAGGGGGACCTTTCTGCTGTATCCGAGATTGCCAAAGCAGATCAGGACACCCTTTGTATGATAAAACGTTTTTTCCTTTGTTTTTGGGGAGGGGCAAGTTTCATCCTGGCAGGATCTGTCTTACTTGGCCTACATGTCTACTGAGCAAAGGAAGGCTGTGAAATTCTGTATGCAACGCCTTCTGGCTGAAGGGGTTGTGCCCCAAACGGAATGGGCCTACTTGCAATCAAAGTGGTTCTACGAGGATTGGGGATTTGAACATGTATTTGTGCTGTGGATAGTATTTTCGACTTGAAAATTCCTATTATAGATTTGCAGGATGGTTATGTTGGCCAGTACCCTGAAGAAGCTCAGGCGGACACGCTCATGATTTAGTTAATTTACATGTAAATGTATGTATCTGCCTTGAAAACTGTTTTGTTGCCTTTAGAGTGAAAAAGTCTGTATCTAAGCCACAACCTTGCAACCTGGTCTATATTTGTTGTTCTTCATGTATCTCTCCAATTTAGTTCATATAGTCGTTCTTCATTTCTTTGGCCAGGGAGAAGATCTTGCAGCTTGGAAGGAAGTGGCTGAAAACGGGGGTCCTACTTCAGCAAGCCCTCCTGTCACTCCTGCTCCCAAGACCTTTGACAAGTTTTCATTTCAAATTCCTACACCCCCAATCGTGCAACCGTATAAGAAAGCGCAGCTTTCAGCGGCGAAGAGACTCGAGACAGAGTTGAAGCAGCAAGCGGTGAAGAATGTCAAGAAGGAGAAGGGTGGGGATCAAAGGGTTTTGGACAAGAGTAAGAAAACGGATGCGAAAGGTAAGAAAACGGATGCGAAAGGTAAGAAAACGGAGACCAAAGGTAAGAAGGCAGAGAGCAAAGGTAAGAAGGCAGAGACGAAGAAGCAAAGCAAAGGTCCCATGGAAGAAGCCAAGAAGGATTACATGGCAGAGGCTAAGAGACAGGGTCTTAGCTACAAAGATTCTTTATGGGCCTGGAGCCAAAGCGAAGAGCGTTACAACATAGTTAGCAGTATGTCCGAGTCAGAACGAAAGCGAAGGCGCTACTAGTTCTTGACCTCATGAGGACATTTCTGCAGTCATAGACTTTAGGTTTGCGATTAGTTTGCGATTAGTTTCTGGTCTGGGCTGAATGGGATATGGGCAACACAACCTTTTTGAAATGATTGAATTAAACTATCATTTGCTGTTTCGGAGGATTTGGTAAACTAACCATGCTGCATGCCACTACGAATGATGCAAGTATTGTTTGTGTGCCTGTGCTTTAATCCATTCTTAGGGGGATGTGGCGCTGTTGCAATGCAACATGTCTGTAGCATCACTTAGATTTGGAACCAGAAAGTTCGCTGTTCGCAATGTACCACAAAAAGCTGACAGTGTGTTACTATTGTTTTTTTTTGCTGTTTGTGAGTTCCAGTGACCATTGCATCAAACCAGAGCTATGAGAAATTGAAGTAGTCGAATTAGAAACCGCTGCGGGGATGCAGGTCCATGGCCTTGAGTGAAGGTGCGTCCACCTCTGCCTCCGAATGCACCTTTTAAATTGGTTAGGGATATACATGATTTATTTTTGAGAGAGAGGACTCAACACAAAATGTGTTCACTTAATGTCTGCCGTTTGGGATTTGGGAATTTCCACATAGTGTGTCAGTTGTGTACGCTGCCATTTAGTTTCCAAGCCGTTTTTCATTTGTGTACAAGTACACAGGGCCTTTTCACTTATGAAATTTCGACAGTTGGCCCCATTGTTGACCTTACTGCTTCGCTCTTGCGGCGAAACGTCCGAGGAGAATGCAACACATTTCCAGGAGGATTGCGCGGGGGCTGGTAACCTTACTGCTGGTGTCCGGCTTTTCCACTTGCTGGCATCAAGACGGGACGTGCTTTGTCAGCTTTGGGTTAATCTTGTCAACCAATTCTCGAATTTCCAAATTTTATATTGGGTGTAAATCTCTGAGACTGTTTCTGAAAGGCTGATCAACTATAAAGTCTACATACTTGCTCTGCGTGTGACCTAAGGTAAAATATGACAAATGCATGGACTTGCTCACGGCTACTGGATTTTTGGCATGCCTACAGGCCGTGCCTAGGCAGAAGGTTGGGTATACGGAGAGTCCAACAAAAGCAAGTGGAAGTACTTGTGTGATGATTTTTTGATGGATACTAGGATGCACATATATAAGGGTGAATATGTATATATTGTGTGGACCTGTCAAACCTTGAACAAACATGCCTGTCTTCAACTTTACATCCCAGGTGCGCACTCTTTGCGCAGGGTGTTTATGGTGGGTGGCCCCACCCTGCTCCACGTGGATTTATCTTTCGAGAGGTTCTACAGGCAGAACATATACAAGGGCAAGAGGCCAGGCATATATGTGATGATCAAATCCTTTTCTGTCCCCCTAAAAAACATCAATCTTTGGTTTGGACAGGATCAAAACGATATCGCGCAGTGCGAAGGGCCAACCGCCTGATCAGGCGAATCATATACCTGTTCTTTGGCTTACAAGTTTGTGTTTGGAAATGTTATTCCTTTTTTATTTGCAAACACATGCCAGCACATATATTTTTGGGGGACTGGTGATCAAATGAGGTGCGAATATCTACATCGAAAGGGAGTTCACTACGCCATTGAGAACCCCATGTCAACCCTTCTCTGGACCTACAAGCCGATGGAGGCTAGCTCCCCTTGATTGAATTCCAAGACTCCATGATGTATGCTCAGCCAAGTGTCTCCAGGCGATGATAAAGCGACACAAGTGCATCACAGTCAGCGTCCCACTTGGTGCCTTTGGAGGGATGAGTGAGAAACTTGGACAAAAGGGCCTGGGATTTTTTTATAAAAGGAAATGGATCATGAACATTGAATACTGGGTCCAGTGTTCATATGCATGTGATCCGTCCATCTTTTATATTTTGAGAGTATTCAAACCCGATTGCCTTTGACTGATAATTTCCAAATCTAAGGAAACGGGTCACTCTCTACACCACTGCCCCCTATCTTGTTCCGCTGGGAGTGAAAGTGGATCCAATGCAAAGGCTGGGAATTCCATTCTTCATAGATGTTTTCATGTTTTTGCAACCCTGCTAAACCTTTTGTCTCACAGTGACAGTATAAATTTATAAAATATCTACAACCCTTGGAACTAACATAGGCCCTGAAAATATAGCCTCCCAAAAGGAAATTAGTCTTCCAACCGCCCATTTTCAGCTGCTATGTTATAGTTCCAGAAGGGGTAAATATTATAGATGTTTAGTCGTCATGCCAAAATGGTTGTTATTGGTTCCTATACTTTTCATATATGTTCTTGGCATGCCAGGGAAAGGTTGGCACGGATGAAAAGCTCCCTAAATCTGCGACTGGTGAAGAAATACCGCGATCGTCGGGGTGAGATGAAAATCAAGGGAGGACCACACCTTACACAATCTGCTGAGTACCCCATCCAGCTCGGACTAAAGGCTAGCAAGGGTTACAAGGGACTGTTTCTCAGTGATTGTCATGATGATCAAAAGTTCTTGATCCACATGAGATACGAATGATGTCTGAAAGGTTCTTTCCCCAAATATAGCCCACCTTGAGAAATCCCCAGGTTGGATCTATCTTGAGCGAGTATGTGTTTCTTGGCTCCCCAAAAGAACAGGATTGGGTGAATTGATGTGTTCACTTGCTTTTCATGGAAAAGTAAATTGTTGAAACAGATACTTCCAACAATGAACCTTGAGCCAAGGAAATCCCATAAGCCAAAGCCCACACCCGACAGTGGCCTGGCGTTTGATGACATAGATGATGATTCGTCTGATAGTGGCATAGATCACATCTTGGGATAAAAAATCCTGACCATGCTGATGCATAACATGGCGAGTTTTGCACATGTAAGGGATGAAAAAAAGATTGCTTTCACTTCATATTTGCGTGTCTTTAGAATCACTCAGCTTCAACTCCAATTCACATTTGGATCAGTTCAGTTGCTGCGAATGTTAGTGCGTACGATGTTTTGTTTTTTGAAGTCTTGAACTAACACCATGCTGAATGCTGTTTACGGGGCCTCAAGAAGAACGTTGCTGCTGGTGGTATTCATCCTCTCTCGCCGTACCCCGGCCAAATTGTTCTGGGAGGGTGGCAGGAATGAACGTTATACTGACGATCAACAGGTGATGATTTAGTTGAACTTAATGAAATTCATGAATTTCATGAAATTTGATGAATTTCCATAACGGTTCAAGAAATTCGTGAATTTCATGAAATTTCATGAAATTTCATGAAATTCATGAAATTTCATGAATTTCATGAAATTTCACCTGAATTCTAATATATAATGAATACATATCGCAAAATCCACAAACTTTGGAAACGTGAAATTCCGTGAAATTCCGTGAAAACGGATCCATGAATGATTCATGTCACCCCAAAACGTGAAATTTCGTGAAATTCAGTTTTTCTAAATCTGAGGTGGATAATCGATATTCCGTGGATGTTTCTTGGCTCCATTCATCATTTATATATGTAATCAGTAAGGTTTTTTGAACAACCATTGCTGTCCAGTTGAATTTAGATCTCAACATCACACACTGGATATCTTAGGAGTGAAGAAACAAAGTATTACACACCGAACAAGACTCTCAGACGACTTGGTTCGAAGACACCTCCGCATATGGCTGAAACATCACCTGTCGAGGGTGGTGGTGGGCCGGCGAAAGGAAAGGGGCATGATAAAAAACAAGAGGCTCTTCTTGCCTTGTTGGCATTGAAAGGGCAGCTGAAGGGAAAAGGAAAGGGAAAAGAAAAGGGAGGAAAGGGAAAGTTAGCTATTGCAGATAAGACAGTTGCTGACACTCAGCTTGATGAGAATTTAGATGATTCTACTTTTGAGGATGACGGAGAAGGGGAAGAGGAGGAGGACCAGGAATGTGATGATGAAGAGGAAGAACCTGACAAGCCTAAGCGGGATCAGAAGACACCTCCCAAGGATGATCAGAAGAAAAGTGTGAGGGCTGAAAAGACAGAGAAGAATGGTGAGTCGAGTGCTGAGAAGCCCAAAAAGAAAAAGGAGAAACAGGTTGATGAACCTGAGTTACCTGCGAACACTGAGAAGGGCAAACGAAAAAGACGTGATGAGCCAGAAAAGACAACACCTGAGAAGTCTGAGACAGCCAAACAGAAAGTGAAGATTGAGAAAAGCAAAAGGAAGGATACTGATGAGTCAGAAAATGAAACACCTGGTGAGAAGAAGAAAAAGAAAAAGGGTCAGGATGGACCTGCCAAGACTGAGAAGACCAAAAAGACGCCTGCTGTTGAGCCAGAAAAGAAGAAAGGGCAACGACCAAAGGGATCTCCTGAGGCTGATTCATCAACGAAGAAAAAGAAAGGTAAGAAGGTGGGTGAGGAAGAAATTGAAGACCCACATTACCCCGAAGACCCGTGGGAAAGGAGATCTTTGAAAGGAGCTGATGAGGCCAAACTGAAGCAAACCATACTGGATGATTTAACATGTGTAATCAAAACAAAAAGACCAACCTACACTACATCAAGTGTTGGTGCGAACAAGCTCCATAGATGCAAACAACTCACACTTTGCGCTGTAGTGGCAGCACAGGGCTTTACTGGAAAATGGCAGAACAAAACATATACGGGTCAGGCGAAAGGTAATGACAAGGACAATGCTAAGAAGGTACGTGGAGGAGGCCGGTTTGTCAGTTTGTGGTGGTAGTGTCTTAGTCTACTTTGTTCAAATTGCGTTTTGGCCTGAACACCATACCAACAAAACCTGGAAACATGGCAATCATATAAATATATGTATATGTATGTATACTTCTCAGTGATTCCTTGATCATAAAGTATATATGTGTCAGTGACCCTTCCTGTACATGTAGCAGGGGGTGATGCAGCGAAGCCTTCCCTGATGCTTGATTGCTATCGTAAATTTCCATCACTTCACACTTCACAGCTCTCAAACCAAGTATTGGGAACTTAGGACACGACAAGGGACTTCAACATCAATTGGCTCAGTCCAGCCCCTATAAAGCTTCTCAAATTCAAAACATTGTTTCCATCTCATTGTCCCTGTACTTGATCCTCCTGCCACCCTCCTAAGGATGGTGTGGTGAAAGGCCTTGCAGTCAGGGATGCTAGCGGTCGCCTTCGCAGAGCTCCTCGGCTGGAAATTTGGTGTTTAAAAGGCGACCTTCAAACATACCTTTGTCTAAAAGAGAGCGATGTTTGACCTTACATACCAAAACATCAGAGAACCATTTATAAACCTTCCAAAGTTCTTCAGAAACGTTTATTTCATATCAACAAAAATGTTGATTAAGGAATGTTTCTAGCAGAGTTTGAAATGAACCGGAACATGTACCGAGGTAAGAGGCCTTACCGATGAACAAAAGGAAGTGGTTGGCAGGCTCTCAGCCCCAAGTCAAATTGATGTCCAGGACACCTTATGTTGAGGGGATCCAATTATATACTTTGAGAAAACACATGGAAAGCAGAACAAAGTCACAAGTGTCCTTTTCTATTTTGTTTTTAGACATCAAACACGGCGCTTGTGATTTTAGAGTGTCTTCCATAACAATGCGTTTCACCAATGCTCTTTGCAGGAGCGACGATGTTTGTATGCTGCGATGGACCGCAGATTTGCCCAAAATGGTGTGGCGCCCAAATTTCAAACACATCCAAATGGAGTATGTAAACCTAAGAAATTCTAACATGCCTCAACAATTTCCTGAGTAGCCATTTTGGCATTTGCAACAAATAAAATCATTCTACAGTAGTTGTCCCTGCGGCTTGCCAATCAGATCTTACCCCGGAGCTGATGGAGAAGTATGCTGCAGCAGCTGGCAATCACAGCAAGAAGTTTGGATCTTAGGAGAAATCAATTGGATGCCAACAACTACAGGTTTCTGTATATACTGCAGTGCCCTTCAGGTTTGAGCTACTGAAAGAATTTCTTCTGGCAGATGAGATGCACTTCAGCTGCACTTGAAGCCTTGATCTTCTGCCAGCACTTTGGCTTTGCTCTGTCCTAGGCGAGGGGTGCATGTTCAAGGGTCGGTTGAATCGAATCTCGGCTTAATATATGTTTGAAAATTCCTTTCTGACAAAAGCGTTTACAATCTCTCCAAGGCGAAACAGGAACAAAAAGGATGATGTGTATGTGGAAATGTCGCTGTTGGATCTGCAGCAGAAATATGATTCCACCGAAGTTGGTCGGTGGCTGGGCTTATAACGTGAGAAAAATGAACACCAGGGATTGTTTCAACAAACCATAAAAGTTTTAGATGTATACATGCATAGTTTGGTCAGGGACTATGTGAAGCAAATTCAGCAGTCGCAGAAAGGACGTCCTCACCCTGACAAGCAGGTGCATTTCTTTTACTTATCTGATTTGAAGTCAAGTCCAAACACTTATGGTAATTGAATTTTTCCATTGTCCTGCGCTGCCAGTTTCGCAACAATCCCCAGTATCGAATCTACAAAGTCTATGAGCACAGCAAAATGAAGAGTGCCCCTGGCCTACTTACATTCTTTAGCCTTCCCTTCACAAAATTGATTGGCTACATTGTGTTGGACGTGCCAGGTGGTACTGAGAATGTTGCAGCCACCAAGATGACGAAAACTCTTTATGCGAACGCTACTGGTGATGAGAACGATGATGATGATCAGACTGGTGATGGTAACGCTCCAAGTTCTTCAAAACCAGCTACTAAGGAAACCAAGGGGGCTCGATCCGAGGGGACCCGAAAATCCTTAGAAGCAATGTTTGATTCCATGGTCCCCCTCAAGAAAGGTAATAAGAAACGTACCAGGGATGGTGATGACTCCAGCGATGATGAAAACAAACGGCGACGTGGTGGTGGCAGAGGGGGAGGTGGTGGCAATCCAACCGGTGAGGCAGGGTTTGGCCTTTTATCTTTTTAAAACACATTTGGCGTGCAGTTGCTCTCCCAGAAAATTATATCTAATAGGATAGCGTTCAGCATTCTAGCATGCTTGGCAGGTATCAGCGGAAAAGAAACAGAAGCAGGAGTTTGACAAAACCATCAGGGGGTCTGGGCCCTGTTCATGTTTTCTTCCACTGTTACAGGAATTGCTGTGGTACATTTCCTCAACCTGCTTACCAATCTTACCACTGAAATATAGTTCTAATGACAAGTTTATCTAAATCGTCAGAACTATAACTTTGCCAAGGCTCAAATCTCTTGCAAACAAAGCGCGGGACACCAGCAACGGGCTGCATGCGTTTGGAGGAAACGACGTGATTACCTGAGGTATTGACTTTCAGTGTGTGGTTGCCCCAAGTTTGATGTATGAACCCCCCTTGGTTTTGCCTTGAGGCCATGAAGGCAGAATGCTTGTCTGTGTTCAAGAAGACTACGCAAATGGTTTCCAAGTGTTGGCCTTACATACAAAGTTTTTTGCGCACCCTTAATGTGGCTGTCATTCAAAGTTCAACCTATCCAATAGCTGTTATTTGCACAAGTAAGCTCCTCAATAATTACTTTCGGGTCCACTATTTGAAAAAAAAATCATCCGGCAGAATCTTTACCATGACATATTTGGAGGAACATCCCAGTTAGTAAGTGGTTAAAACCCCTGGTTAGTAAGTCCCCTAAGTTCCCCCTCTAAATGGGTTAATTGTTTTTTTTTTAAATTGGGGAAGCGCTCACTAACTGGGATGATCCTCCAAGTATTTAGCCCTATATTAGTTGAATCAAGTATGCTTGACACTCCCAGGATGGAAGACAACCTTGCTGGAGGGAGTTCCGTGGAACAGGTGTTGAAGCAGTACCAAGCCAAAAGATCAAATATTGAGGCTTGGGGATCAGGGAACCTTAGCGCATGTATATAATTGTTTTTTTCAAAATGATTTTTTTCATATATATATTTATATGTATATCAAGTTTAGGATGCCAGTCAACGAGCCACCATTTGCACCTCAATATTGGAGCCTTATAAGTTTGTTTCTTTGACCCACAAAACCAACAAGAGACATGTATCCACTTTCCATCGATTTTGATATTGTCCCTTCAATTTCTGAAATGGTGGCTAGATATATTACAATTGGAGGGCTGACTTTCCCAACAAAGAGAATCCCTTCAGTTTAAAATGTGCCAAGTCCCGGCATTTTTGTAGGCCTACGAAGACACAATCGAGTCTGCCAAATCTGCCCTCAACGCTCTGAAGAGACGTGGCAACCTTGGCTGATTGTGGCTGCACATGTCTCCCATCCATAGTGCCCTTTCCTTTTTCCTTTTCATGTAGGCGAGAAGAAAAAAAAGGATGCTGAAGAAAAGCAACTGCAGGAAATGGAAGATGATATCGCGAGAGAATATGAAAAGTTCAAGGATTGTATAACTAGAATGTAGCTTCATTCATTGATTTTCTCAATTTCTTCACGCTCCGAATTTTGTTGACAAAATGCCATGACTGGCAGGACCAAGCAAAGGAGTGAACATGGGCATGCAACGCCTTTTTGGCTTTTCAAGTGTTGCTTGGGATTGATCCCTGAGGGCTAGTGCAGTTCATTGGCCTAGAACATGCCAATACGGTGCTTAGGTTGTACTCTTTTTGCAGTACAGTGCATTTGTGCGTGCAAGCCAAAGGCTGCCTAGCAACTGGATCACAAGAAGATACCAAAAGTTTAATTGCAGTCAATACCTGGCTTTACTTGAATCAAGTTGTTTGACGCCAGAAAGGATAATAGTGACCAAGTAACCCGTGTTGCCCACACGCAGGTGTCCGCCAAAATGAGCACTTCCTCAAGAGGTGTTCCCAAGCTGGTCGACCAGCTGTTCGAAGCTATGTCGAAGGGAGAGGTGGAAATTTTGGGGTTTCCAAAGTATATGGGAATCTAGCGTTTGCTTTTAACTTCATGTTTGTCAGTGGCTGATTTTTCAGTGTTGGGAAAATTCACCCCTTCAAAAGATACTTTTCTACAACCCACACTTCATTTACTGGCTTGTGATTAGCGATGTCGAAATTCTTCAAAGATGAGTGAAGGAACAACAACATGTTGGGGGTTGATCACTGGCAAGTTGAACATTAAAAAAAACAAGTTATATAAGGAACATCCATACCGTTTGGGTCCCAGCGTGTTTGTCCAGTATTCCTTCAAAAAATATGGGATGCTTGGATCTCTCACCAATTTGTTCATCCAGGGGTTCCTCCGCAATAATGGTATTCTTTTTTGGTGGTTCCCCAAAATAGTGGTATTGGCAAACACCCCAAACATATATATATAGATAAATTTCAATTTACATATATATATATATTTATGTGTGGGTATTGAAATCCGATCGCTCAAATGCTGATCCCCGTGAAGGCCACGATGAAACGGCTTCGAGAGCTTTGTGGGGCATTGCTGGACCTCCCTCACTACCTGGTACCGTCCCACGGAAGCAAGTCAATGTAGTAAAATGGAAACGTGAAAGCATACTTTTTTCTCATCTCACCAGATGTCCTTTGAACATTTTACATTGTATTGAAGGTTTAGAAAGAACATTCAGCTGAGGCCATCTATCCTGGATCTGGCTGATCGATTTGAATCTTCGCAGGGATGGGGTTCTGAGCGTATCTTTAGCGAATGGGTTTGCAAGCAGGAGTGGAGGGCATGCCTCCCCGAAATTTTCCAATTCACAGTGGATAGGGTACCTTTCAGAATTTAGAGATCTTTTGGTTTTGAACTCTTTTGTGTTGGTAGAAGAATTCTCGCAATAGTACAGATACTACATCACTGGTGCAAAAATTTTGTATACGAACAAGGTGAAATTTCCAAATGCATCTGTTCAAACCTGTTCTGATTTACGTTCTGCCTTTTCAGAGCAAACATGTGTATATACACAGTCCAAGGCAAATCCGCGAGCAGAGACAAGGCTCGCAAGTGTCCGATTGGGCGTTTTCTTTCCGCATGAAATTGTTGCGTCGTTTTACAATTTCAGAAATGGTGATCTTTTCTACAGCTTGCTGACTGGAACTCCTGAAGATACCCAGTTGCAAAGCTATAAACAATAATGTTTTTCTTTATGTTTTTTTACATACATGTATTTTGTGTAAATGGTCTACATGGCCATTATGTAGTCGGTAGCCATTGAGGATCTGTGAAAGGTATATGTAGATAAATATATACAGCTAGTACCCTCCATTAATCCGAAGGATCATTTATATAAGTATGGAATCCAACATAAAGAACAGCCGGATTTCTAAGGACATCGCCCGTTACTGGGAACTAAATGGCGATTTGGCAGCTTCACTGCAAGACTTTTGGGGCCCTACATCCCCTTGTTTGCAAAAGGTTTTCCCAGTGCGGTTTTACGGGGATGGTGCCGACACCATTGGAATCAATGCCTTCGAACTCCTTTCCATGATATCAGTCGCTCCCCAGCATTCATCATCTATGCTAACTCGTTTTGTGTTTCTTGGCTTTTCAATGTTGAAAGATTTCATGTGACTGTGTGAGCCATTTCCTTTTTTCTACCTTGAAAGTTGAAACTTCAAAACTGTGTTATGCTATCCTGGTGATTCGTTGCTTATATGCATGGTTGGGATGGGATCTAAAAGAGTTGTATTCTTGACAAGTTGTGGGCGTGGAACTTAGGCTGTCCATTCGAAACACCCGTTATACGCATGACTCTGTGCGAGACAAATTACTTCGCATGATGGCCTGGTCCTTTACAGCGTTGTGTCCCCCAGCTTGAAAAAGTAGATAACATGTTGCTACACTCTGCACCGTTCAATATTGCCAATCGTAAAGCCTATACATGTAGTCTATAGAAAGAAATTTCCTCTAAAGAAGCATGATGGCATACCCTGCAACTGTTGGTACTACAAATCATAGTCATAGTCTATATAGTGAATAATTTGAAATCTCCTCGGAACACGGCTTGACACCATTCGTTTGCCAAGGTACTGGTTTGTGGCCCAGCAAAGACTGGGACAACAAGCCCTTCAGCGTAGCTTATTGCCCTCAGTGGTTCCGTTGTTCAGGAACCCCGCTCTGTGGTGGGTGGCGTGGTGTATTGGACGGGGTCCAGGGCGACCAAGACTTTCTTCACAAAATATTCCAGTTCAAAAGACT
>Ga0126337_10001005_pt1 | contig 16205 bp, 3 predicted proteins | sample DipCmetagenome_FD_92527 | JGI IMG/M metagenome (GOLD analysis project Ga0126337, IMG submission 92527) | Coral microbial communities from La Bocana,Puerto Morelos, Mexico - Diploria C A metagenome | ecosystem: Host-associated > Invertebrates > Cnidaria > Coral | place: La Bocana,Puerto Morelos... | reverse complement strand
CATAAAATAGGACCACTTACAATCCCCTGTTTTCCATATTTTGAGCGCTAAAAAGCCTTGCATTCATCAGCTTCATGCTTCAATGATTGCACATGTTGTTAGTGCGCCCATGCTACTTTTAATAAAGAAGCTACTGAATCAAACATGGCACTCGATTATGAAATATAGCGATCGAAGAGTCATGGGTTTGTTTTGTCTGTTTGCATAAATCAATGCATTTTAACCAAAAGTACGATTAATTTACCTTTGAGATTAAAAGGTTGGAGAAAAAAAGGCGAAGGTGAGTCGTCCACTGGCAACTAGCTCTAAAAATCTAGTCAGCAACACAAAATTTCTGGTCGCATTGGCGACCAGTGAGTCGCAATTTTGAGCCCTGTATTTTGTGTCAAAATCACCTGCCACCTCCATCAAAGGTCAAATGGTGCACCCCCTGCCCTAGTGCATTTTCCTTTTTGTTTAAGCTAAATACAAGCAAGCAAGAGGAACACTCCACAACAATGATGGAGAACAAAATTGTATTGCAAAATTATGGCTGGTATGCGAGTATCATTATATCATAACTGAACAAATTTGCTAGCCCAAATGAAAATAAAGTTACAAAAACGCAAAGGACCCTGAGGCCTTTTGGGACCTGCATTTTTTCACCACCGCAAGAAATTGTCACCCAGGGCATTTTCTTTCTTGGTTGTCTTCCCTGTGTCTTAGTAATTATTGTTTACTGATTTTGGTTTTGCTATATACCTGCGCCATTCTTGTCTTTAAGCATTAAAGAATAACCCTCATTTCTAGAGTACAACTTGACAACAAGGGTTGAAAGGTTGTCTTGAAGAACAACTTTCTCCAACAGCCGCACTCCATGACAGAAACGCTATAAAGAAAAACCAGTGATTAGAAGTAAATTCAGCTCAAATTTTAAGCATTGTGGAATTCAAAGGCAATTAGCATCACCAATAACAGTTTAGACAAGAAATTAGAATTCAGATAGCTGACTCTAGTGTCTGAATAAAAAGTGTTGAGAATAAATTTTAGTGTTTGTAATATCCAGTTGATTTGGGAGCCAAGAATTTGTTTGTTATAGTTAAATATGTTGATAATGTATCATATAAATGTTAACTTAATAGTCAATGCAGCTGTTACTAGCAGAAAGTTCCACAATGTTGTTTACTGAATCCAGACGTTTTTGCTAATAAAATATCTTTTGTCAGTCTACAGTTAATCATTAATTTTATTGAACTAGTTTGCTCAATCAAGATCAAGGATATTCGCTTTATCGTCTTTCCACCTGTTTATGATCAACTCTGCTTAATTTTCATTCCATAAATACACAAAACATTTTGTTAAATATCCCACCACCTTGACCTTTAGTGTTTTGTCAATAATCAAATATCTATATACAGCCTCGAGAATTCCACCTTTACTCGATTTGTCTGGAAATAGACGACCATTTTCCCAGACAGATGATTTGCCTAGCTCAGCGCATCTGTTTATATTTACTAAAACCTGTTAATTGAATAAGACTAAGACTTTTGGCTTCATAACTAATCAAATCAGGATATGGGATATTACTGGCACCTTGGAGATTTCATACTTAGAAAGGTTTTAATTTTCCAACCACCAACTGGTACTAAAAACATTTTTCTCTCACAATAAAATCATATTGAGCTTTAGTTAGTACAAGGTCGTGAAGTTGTGCACAGATATAATCAGTCACTGCTACAATTTTATAAATCTCAAGCAGTAATCAGACGAACTGCTACAGCGCGCAGTCACAGCTGAACTTCTGACACCAAGCAGACACTGTTCCTAAACTGCACTTAGTAATCATAGCAATATAAACACTACTTAACTTTATTTAACCCACTATTAGTTGTCAGCTATCGTGCCCCTGATGCACTCTACTTATGGCAGATTGTTAGAAGACTTTAACAAAAAAATACAGAAAACTCCATTGTTTTGTTGTTGCATTCTTAGATTTCTTGTCTATCTTGTCGTTGGTATTACCAAAAACAATGTATTACACATGACTGATGTTAAACAAAGAAAAGACAAGCACACCTTATCTTTAGGAGCTCCTTCGCATGATTCTATGTAACAATCCAGAAGACGATCCTCCAAAGACTGCCTAGCAATTGAAACAAACAAGCTCAGTTCAGTACGCTTTGTCAATAAAAACATTAAATTAGTACCGGCTAGTTGAGAATGAGTCTCGCATGCTGATAATGAAGTATGAGTGGGTAGAATGCTTTTTGTGGTAAAATGAAAGACTATTTAACGCTACTAAACAGTAAGCAACTTGTTCAATGATCCCACGTCAAGACAGAATAGGAAAATAAGTAAAAATTTTTTTGGAAAATCACAATTTCCTACAACAACAAAGATGACAATATTTTTTTGACACCAATTAAAACTAACCAGGAAGATTAGATAGAGAACACAATGCAAAATAATAATTATTATTGCAGCCACTGATATGACTACATTTAAGTTTGTTATAAATGTGTTGGTAGACTGGCTGAGATATTAGTAAACAGGTAATGCTTTATCTCAGCTAATTCATCGGACTTTAAAGCATTCACTAGATGTTACTTAATGTAATAAAATTGTTTGTCACCACAGAAGGTATTGAAATGCAAATTACACTGTATGTCAGTCATACCATTTGCCAGAGCTTGGCCTCTTTCTTTTCAATACTCTACGACAAGCTGAGTTGATTACCTCCTATAAAATCAGAGTGCAACATTTATGTGTAAAAATACTAACAGTGGCCCACATATATGTACCTACATGAGAGCAAGTTAAAAGAAATTCAAAAGTTCACACAAACAACAGCAAGGGTTTACACAAAGCACTTTTACATTGTAAATTCTCCCAGACCTGCTTAGCTGTTCGCACAAAGCTAAGAAAAGATGTCAGTGAGGTTTTTTTTATTTCTACAATCATAGTTCCCTTGAGTAACTATGCTACCTTAAAAGCAACAAAATAGTGATGTTATAATTCACAATAATCATCACTGACAATATCATTAATAAAATCACCAAGGGTGGATAAAACCAAAGTCTACAGGCAACCTTGTGCCACCCCGTATACTCCAGTCTCCGAATTCTTCACTTTTGCGCTCTTTGGCTCACTTTGTTCACCAAATTGATTTTTCTGCTCTCACTGGGAGTCTCTTAACAGGTTGTGACTTTGACGCCAATTCTCCCCACCCCTCCCAAATGTCACCATACACCCCACCCCAATAGTAAGTACTGACATCAAATTCCTGCACCTGGGACAAAAAATTGTAAAATGCCCGGTGTTCACCCAGGGGAAGCAGATGTTACGTCTCTTTTTGGGTTTACCTCTGTGTAAGAACCTGTGAAGTTTTTCTTTGTTTTTGTAGCTATTGTTAGGCTTGGAGTCTATTACCTTGACTATTACCTATTACCTCTTATCTATTACTTTCCTTTTTTTCTTTGTTCTACATCACTGGTGAGTGTTGCAGGTTCTTACACTAAGGATGAGCCCTCTATTTGATTAATACATGACTCTAAGTCCCACCATGTGCAAAGAAAATGACAATTTATACCAAAACATAGTAAATAGCTCCTCAGTTAAAAAAACTAAAACTAACCTGAGGCTTGGAACTCTCAAAATTCAGTCCAATCATTATCTATAGAGACACAAAACAGTTTATATTTTGATTTTTTTTTTCAACTAACTACAAACCACAACATACCACTTCATGTAAACGTTTCAAATTGTCTCTCACACTAACACTTAAACCCAGTCTTTCTCAGCCTGGGAAATAGTCACCATATGCCAAGAACAATATTCTATTCATTTGATGCTGGCGTGAAACATTTTAGCTGACAAAACATTGAAAACAAGCTTTTCTTGAAGCTGTAAGTCTGTGAAATAATTTCTTCTCTTTGAAGTAAGCCTTCATATTAACAGACAGTGAAATTGCCTGTGAGTCTTCCACTGTTTACAAATTGGCCACATCTGTTATATTTTACTGGTAAAAATATTGAATTTAAATGGCTTTCCCATGGGAAATGAAGAATCAATGAAAAATAGGCACTATTCTATCAACAGCAATACATTAGGGGAACACCCTGAACTGCATATTACAAACATTATGGTCATGGTTTTAATATATATGTTGACAAAATATGTCAACACAGGAAAAGTTAACATGTAAGCTTATATTTTTTTAAGACGTTTACAATTGTCAAAATCATGAAAACTATGAAACATCATAACCACAGAAAAAGCATTTAGCGAAACACGTACTGAGAAGACTTATGATTACTTAATTTAACAAAAATAATTAGTGCATGATAAGCTTCAGACTGAACGTAGCCTTCAAACATCTGCCAACTTGCAGTCACAATGGGTAAGCTGATTTGCTATTCAGAAAATGTGGCTTCTTAGAATATTAATACCCGTAAGAGGGTGCCACATTTCACATAGAAATAATAATTATTGCATTTACACACTATGAAAATAAATATGTTCAACAAGTTATTTCTGGCCAAATTTTGATGTTTTAAAAAATAGTGTATTCTAAAATTGTCTTAACCTGGATTTTAAGTCCCAAGTTGTTGATATAGTCAATAAATCAAATAAATAAATGCATAATTATGGACATGTAGTCTAAATTTAATAAAACTTATTATTAACAATACTTTCCAGGTGAAAACTGAAAAAAAAAAATGATCCGATTGTCAAACTTTTGCTGTATTCGAACATATGATCGTAACTAGTATTTGTCTCAAGTTGTGCTAGAGTGCAATGAAAATAGTATAATGGTCAGGAGTAGAAATTGCCTTTAGAAACATATTGTAATGTTTTACAACTAAATTTGCAATATTTTATTCTAATTGGACTACTTAAATTGACCACTGAAACTAAAAACACCGATAAGCATACACACTACACTATTTTTCCACACCAATACAACATATTATATAAATTTCATATTTACAGCAGCAAAGTTTGAATATTTGTTAAAAAAAATGAAAAGACAGACCATTATAATACTAGGCAATAAAATTATTTGGTTTTTTTTCTCATTTGCAATTCAACACCATGAGAATTACTTAAATGACGATATTACTTAACATTTCACTATAAACATTGTAAAATTTACAGCTGTACATAAAGAAATGTGAGGAAACACACTTGCTTTGAAACTTTTATAGAGTGATTCTTGAATCAACACTAAACTCATATTTTCCTACTCTCACACCAAATGCTGAGGTGGTGGTGAGTTGCATTCTCAGAGCTGCTTTTTAACTAAACTGAATGTTCATAAATTTGACTTAATGTGCAGGTCATGCTTGCAGAAAACAAATTCATTGAAATAACTTCCTGATAAAAATGTGATCCAGCACTGTCTTGCAATACAATTTAAACTTAACTTTCTTTTTCTTACTAGTTAAAACTGTACCTTAATTCAAATCATAGTCCAAATTAAAACTTAGAGATCAAACTGAGATCACACTTTTCTAGTGAAGAATGAGTCTAAATTGAAAAGACTTAATGTCATTGGCTATTACCCATCCTTGCATTCCTTGGCTTAGTTAACATTTTTTTTATTTTTTTCGCGACAGTGATGACACTTTGGCAAGCAGAGTAACTGGATTAAATTAGCAAGGGCAGGAAAATTGGGGAACAGGTTTGTATTGTCATCTCACCATGACCCATTATTGACAAAAACATTATGTTTATGTTGTTATGTCACTAGTGGGATCTAGGCTTAACAGTCACCCTTCAGCATTCAGGACCAAAACATTTGCAACATGGAACCAACTTACATGTAAATGCTCAAAAAAGAGCTGCATTTGATAAAATGCTCACATGCCATTCACTCAGTTAAGGAAAACTGGAGGGAAACTGGCGGGCAAAAATTTCACTTTCCTTCCTGGTGCATGGAGGTTGCTGCACTTGTTTCATTGAGCTTCACTGCCAAATTAAGTTGTCCAAAATCTGATTGTCAAAGCACTGCTTTTTCCAACTTTTAAATCTTTACGTCATTGAAAGTAATGGATTTGTTTGTAAACTAACATCTCAGTACAAAAAAAGAACTGATAACTTGTAAAAAAACAAACACACTTGCTAAGAAACTGTTTCTGATGGTGGTGCATAATAAGAACATGGTAATTACACAATTGATAATTCAGTAATTATTCAATAGACTGCAGTATTATTATGTTTCCGTAAAAAAGTGTTATTTACAAAAGGCCTCATTAAGCCTCCACACAAGTTGATGTAAGAAGGTTAATTAAGTTATGCTAATAGCACACTTCCCTTACATGCCGCCAAAATGCCAGTGACAGCCGCCGTAAACCCCTGGCTAGATACTGCTCTGGCGCATAAGAAATACAGACAAACCCGCAAGTTATTAGTATTTAATACTGCTTATTATCTGTGACGTTCAAATATGAGCTCAATTGCCAGCACAATTAACCCAGATTCCTCCAGCAACTTTGCAGTAATTAAAATATTTTATGAACACATGTGGATTTGTCTGAGATAAATTGGTGGCGGCACCTAAAAGTACATAACAACCTATAAAGGACCGAACTTTGCAGTCGGTGCTCACATTTGGGCAGTCTGAAGAAAATTTATGAAATTATAAAAGCTTGTAAGTTCACTTTAATTCCATTTAGATCAGCTGATTTAGATTTAAACTACATAACCTAGGGAGCTAAAACACACAGCTGTCCTAAAAGTAATTAAAAAATATATATTAATTTTTCTCCATGCATAATAATTGTAAATTAGTTTTCTTCAAAGTAATTTTTGTCAGAAGACAGATAAAATTGAATAGCAAACATTTTTTTTTATGAAACTGGCTAGTAAACATTAATTTCAGATTTGATTCTTTACTAACTCAGTCTTTGAAAGCATAGCACCAAAGTTGAGTACATGTCTTTGCATTAACTCTGGCTGGAAGCGTGATCTATTAACAAGCACTTGTCATTCTCGAACTTCCGTTCTGATGCCAAAATGATGGTGTTACGCAAAATCTCCCCTAATGATGTCTGTAACAAAACAAGTCTAAAGAATACGTACATATCATATATATTGTCCTCATGTTCAAAACTCAATATCCCATTTTTACACGCTTCTTATTCGAGATGAAAATAAAACTAGAACACGAGAGCGGAGATCAAAATAGAACGTGCAGAAATGTTGACTTGATGGGACAAGTAGGTTCGTATCCAAGACTGACCGTCTCTCACCCTTAGACAGGAAGGCTCTTTCCTGATAACTAAAATCTATAAAAGTCTCTCAATAATCCATCTGCCAATATTCTACTGTTACAAATTGTCACGTACGAGCCATTACATCTTGGCGACCTTATATTTGCGAAAATAGTTGGCAACAAAAATGGTTCGAAAACCACAGCTCTAACACTGCTATTGTTTGAGGGGTCAAGTACTGATCTCGAGAAATAAATTAAACCCACAAATTGCCTAATGGCAACTTTTTCACTCGAGTTATCTCTTGCCAATCGGCTTTTCGCAAAACGTTAAGCGTTTGGTGAACTTTCTTAACCAAACAATTTTACTCAATTTTAGCACATTTAGACGATAAATTCGCTTTAAATAAATTTGGAACTCATTAGCAATGAATTGCTTTTAAACAACCAGAACGGACGGCAAAGTGTTACGCATGAATTCACGGCAAAACAGAGAACCAATTAAACGCGACCGATCTTTCGTGCGAAATTTCTCATTCAGCGTGTGATAAATCATCAAACTCAATATTTCGCACATCAGTTTTCAGTCGCGTTGACGGCGCGAGGCAGATGGAAAGCACTGAATTTTTTGAACAATCGAGAAAAGCATCTTTCCTTCTTCCCCCAAGGTATGCGACAGAGAAGAGGAACTGGCTGCATTAGCAATTACGAAGTAATTTCCTAAGCACGTGTGTCGCCAGAGTCGGTCGAAATATAGGCGAATAAATTTTATGCACAGTACAACTGGCGCCTCTCGAAGAATGGGTAATTGACCTGGGGGCACAAAGCGTGGCCTTGAAAGGGAAGCCGAACGGACAAATACTAAAGCTTTGTCTACGACTGATCTAATATTTATGCGCGAAGCACATTTACGTTCCGCAGTGAAGTACTTGAAACTTAGAAACTTCAATATACGCCACACGGAGGAAAGAGAAATTTAGGCGCTCTGCCCAACTCTGAAAGGATACAAATTGAGAAACTATTACCTCCAATTAGCAGAGTATTTATGCCTGTCTGTTCCGATACTTTCGAATCAGCTTATCACTGAGAAGCATCTTTCATTTTCGTCATATTTTCGGTGTACCTGTAAGTCAACAAGAATTAGATAAAATCCTGTTTTGCTTTTGTTTGCTCTGCTATCGAATGTCCTCGGGCGCCATCTTTGCAAAACACCGTCAGTAGACCTATCACGGGACGTCGGCGGGATCACAAAGGAATACAAAAACAGTGGGGTGGAGTAATTTTCACGCAATATTTACTTCCCAAAACTGACGAAGATAGATCCCTTTTCCAGCCAAAATAAGCTCATTCATAAAATAAAATCACGATTTTCTCTAGAGGGAAGGTTTTCCTCCCAGAAATTTGCAGATTACAGACGATGATTGCTTGACAACATTAAACACTTCTGTTAAACCCCTACCCTCCCCATCCTTTACAATCATTCACAATCAAGATTTCCGACCGAGTACAATGACACCCCCATGACACCCAGCTGAAAAGAAGTTAGTTAAAGCTCTCAAGAAAAAATAATTTCCCACTGGTTTTAAATCAAATTTTTGTTAAAAATTTAGAAACAATTTAGATCTTATATATTGGTCATCTTCTCACACATATCAACAAGATACAATTGCGCCCATGATTTTTTTTTTTGTTTTACAAAGTTGCCACCCGTCCCCTCTCCAATGAAGTTTCAGTATGCCTCCCCACCGTACTCCCATGGAAAACGATCGCCAACAACTCTTTTCGTCTCTGTCTTGGCTAGACAAGACGGCTCTGCAATAGAAGTGAAGCCTTTTCTCCTTCATCACGTATGTGAAAGGAAACGATGGGCAACGCACCTTGCTCGAAAAGAGAACAGCTCGAAGTAAGCCCCGAAGTTCTTGTTTGTAGATTGAAAAGAGCTGCATACAAAGGCTCAAAGAAGGATCTTCGTGAGCTACTCAAACTAGGCGCTCCGATAGATGGATGTCACAAGTACGGGAAGACCGCACTGCACGAAGCTGTGAGGCACGGACAATTTAGATGCGTCGAAATTCTTCTGAACTATCGAGCAAATGTAAATATAGCGACTTATGATGGCCTTACGCCATTACACGAAGCAGCTGAACAGGGCTTTGTAGACTGTTTGACAGTGCTTTTAAATCATGGCGCTGAAGTAAATGCCGCGACCAGAAGTCAGTGGACAGCACTGCATTATGCAGCTAGAAATGGACACAGAGATTGTTTAGAAGTCCTTTTACAACATGGGGCTAATGTAAATGCAACCGCAAATGGTGGTTGGAGACCTTTGCACACGGCTGTTCGGCATGGACATACAATGTGCGTTGAACTTTTACTCCTGTATAACGCTGAAGTGGACCCTCCTCTAGTACCTTCTTGGCGGGTAAGATGTCGCGCTTCGCACGTCTATTGCGTTTCGCCGTTCATTGATTCGTCGTGATTTTATTGTAGTTGTTAGTTCTTGCACCGTATCGAATCTGCATGTTGCCCCATGTTTATTAGCTCACTGATATATTTTTTTGTGTGTTCGAGCAGCTCAGTTGGGGGGAACTGTGAAAGCTATAAATTTTAAAAGGAGGACATGTTTTTTGGCGATATGAACCAGTTTCAAAGAATCGCGACATCATTTTAATAGGAAAGATTCTAAACCACTACTTCGATCTCAGAGATCTTCTTACGCCGAGTTTCCCGTTCTCGTAGTGACAATCGAACGAGCATATGTGAATCGCAACTTTACCGTGATTGAACAGTTCTGAGATGGCCCTGATGTAGTAACCTTATAATTTTAATTGCAGTTACAGAAGTTCTGTTTACGTTTTAAAAAGGTCGTACTCTCCACAGGAGATAGAAAATTTTCGTGGCATTCGGCCTCCTCAGCAGGCGAAAAACATGGAACGATCGATACTTTTTTTTTGAATTGTTCACGTCGCCCCACAGGCTCAAATCGCTTATTCAACAACAACTTTGACGTGTTGTAATTAATTTTTTGACCGAGTGGTATTACGTTTCTTTTTGGCGTCGTGTTGAAATCTCTTATGCCGTTTCTAAATGGGGAACACTCTGTTATTTTCGAGAGCTGTTGAATTTTCATTTATCCGTATTTCGAGTCTGGAAGTCGTAAAGACAAAAATCTGTCTCCACCAAGTCTGTGCATATTGGAGTTTCATTGTATTTTGTGACAACCTGTACTAAATATAATCCTTCATATCTTCATACCGCGAAAAAACTTAAGTAGGCTTTGGATTATTTTTCTCTTGACTCATTTCGGCGGAGAATTTTTACGGAACTGTGTTCAGAGGTCTTGAATCGTAGACCTCTGGGCCAGTGTTTATTTTGATAGAATACATTTTGTCTGACTGGAATCATCACACACTGGCTGTTATTTATACTCACAATTTATCCCTTTTTCTTTCAGTATTCTCAATTTATGTCATTCTTTGATTAATGGCCAGGGGCCAATTGTGTTCTGTTGAATCTTAGACTTCTTTCGTCGGCATCTGGTTTTAATTTACTCAACCAAAGTGGATATGAAAATACATTTATGCTGTGTGTGTGTGCACTGTTTGAAGATCCAGATTTTTCGCGGATTTTTCCGCAATTTAGAAACATCTATAAAGTGTTGTGATTGTAAAGAATGTTTTGAGGTGGGGTTCTTCTATATTACTTGAAGTTATTCGCGTTCCTAGATCATTTAATGGTCGTGACAAATGCACTGAAGGACCAAGATTTGTCCTTTTCTTCGGACAATATTCCCTATTTCGGGCACTTGGGTATAAATGACAGAAATTTTTGTTACTCTTCGTTAGTAAGGGCCAGAATTTGATTGAAGTAAAAGCGAAGCGCGAGTTTTCCCGTGCATCACAAAAGGATGGCCAGATTGTTATCTAATAGCAGATAAATTGTACTGCCATGGTATATGAGTCCCTTATCACAAACAACGTCCAAATTATGCCAAAAATTTAGCCCCCCAGACTGGTTGACCTAATTTTTAAACCTTTACTATATTACTTAAAACACTGTCTGAAGGCCCAAATTTCGTAGCAATGTGTTATGTTATTTAGATATTGAAAGTTAATCAAGTCCTAGCAAAAATTCAGTTTACTGTTTCAACCCTGAGGACATACACATTTGCCATAAGCATTCACTAGGAGGGTTTTACATGTACATGTAATATTTCAGGGTGCTTAACAGCTTTTACCAAAGTCTTATCTTGTGCTGGAGCAATATTGCTTCTGGGATAAACCAAACTTAAATGAGATTGGTTTGTTTTATAAGCATCTTCTTTCTACTTTAACGAGAATTTTTCACGGTATTTAATTCCAACCATGTGCCACAAGTATGGATGAATTTGCATTTTTCAGTCACTTCAGGGTGGTTTGTTTTTTGCTAGAGCCATCTGCCTGTCTGGCAGGTGAATTAAAAAAGAAATAATTTATTTCTGAACAAAGTTCCTTGTATTTACATCCTCTCATCAAAACAGCTAGAAACTTGCAAGTCATTGCTGAAGGTGAAAAAGAGACCTAACGCACTCACAATCATGTAAATCTTCTTGATTGAAATAACCTGCTTAAACTTCCCTGGGGTGAAATTAATTCTCTGACTCCGTTAACACAATGAGTTAATTGCCACAAACACCTTCTCATGCTAAGAAATTAACTTTGTTTAGAAATTGTCACTGCTGCCGTTGATCGTTATGGAGATGTCCTAAACTTTTCTATCTTTTGAGGCTTGTTCCCAGTAGTTCTGTTTTAATTTCACAGTTTTGACACTCAGATGTGATAACAATGTTCATAACACATGCAAATTCTTTTAACTACAATTGGGTCAATTGAGAATGGAAATAATTTGAAAATTTGTAATAAATATAACCTGTTAATAATTTTCTAAAAAAAAGGTGAAACTTTCAAAGCATTTTGAACAACTTTTACGAATAAATGATTCAATCGTTTGATTTGTTTAGCAAATAAACTTTATTGCCTAAATTTTAGCAAGATCTTTGTGGTTTCCCAGTGATGTGTTTAAGGTCATCTTGAAATAGGCAGCATTTACTATGCACAAATGTCACTAATGAGTGGAAAACAGTAAGAAATGTTTAGTCTAGGCAGCTGTAGAGATGACAAAATATTGAGTGTTTGTCTGTTTCTTGCCAATTTTAGACTGTTTTGGTCGTAATACAAACCAGCAGTTGCCCTTCAGATATGCTTGTAGGAGAGACAAAATATCTGTATTCTGTACATTTTTTTGTGTACATAAACTACACCATCCAGTGTAAACAGGGCAGCACCATATAGCCATTTGAAACTTATCAGGGTCATTTTGGCTTCCTATCAAATAATATTGATTTGAGTAAAAAATTCCTGGGCTTAGACACTTTTAATAATCTTAAAAACACATCTTATTTTTTATCAATGCAGTATATTTGGTTTTTTTTCCTTTTCAGAGCTGTTAATTTACATCACTGAGGTTGCCAGTTACCTATACTGTTTAAAATTTGTCAGCATAGAAATGGACTTTTTTAAGTGGAACTTGTAGCAGTTTGTTATGTTTAGAGAAAACATCCTTTAGGTCATTTCTGTATATAAGGGGGTCACTTTTGTTAAGCACAGAGGTTAAATCCTTTTTGTGGTTGCACACAAGATGAAGGGTTAATTTAATTTGGACATTTGCATATGGCTTTAACACTTGTAATATCTATTTGCGAACAACTGAATTCAGAGTTCGCTGCAAACTTGCCACTAGCTGGATCATATAGCAAAAGTAGTATAACAATGGATGCAAGAGGGGGGGACCACAATAGACCAGCATCTTTTAGGGTTATTGCTGTTCATGATGTTCCAGCCTGTGAGTAGTGTTAGTAAACTGGTAAAATAACCGTCTAAAATTAAGCATGTCCTTATATTTATTGCAATCGTTTCAGATTCTTCAAGTCCCTCTTCATCATGCAGCAGAATATGGACATTTAGCATGCTTAGAGGCACTGCTTCGTCAAGGTGCTGATGTCAATTCCAAAACAGCTGAAGGATGGACAGCTATGCACTCTGCTGCGCTATATGGACGTACTTCTTGTGTAGAAGCACTAATAAGGTAAATTATTGGAAATTTAAAACAATGTTACTCAAAGCATTTCTATGTATCAAAAATCAATTCCTGGATGCCGCTAGGGTTTTAAAGTTACAATGTTACCAGGGGTCTCATTAAGAGTGAGCACCAAGCAAATTGACCAGCTATGAGGATGATTATGACCAACCAGAGGAAAAAAAGTTTTGTCTGGTCTTTAAAAACCAGCTGCCCTCTGCTGAAAGCATTAATGAGCATTAATGTAACTGATAAAAGGATGGAAAACAAGGATTGACCACTAGATACACATTGGACATGTGCAAAATGTGAAGAACAGATATCACATGGCGAGCTCTCTAATCTTCTGTATTAAGTCCTGTCCTCAAACACTTTACTAATGGCCATCAGAAACCTGTTAACAATACCCTTAAAGATTTTAACGTTTTTGAGAGGACTTCATTTGTTAAGTGCTTTTCCAAAGCTTAAGTTTCCTCTAGGAAAATGCCATGAAAATTGGATCAGCTTCAGTTACTGTCATCATCATCATCATCATCATCATATATGTTATTTTACTACCTGCCAATATAATACTATAATACTTATTTAGTTCCCCTTGCTTCCTTCTTGACTGAGTAAGAACCATGAGAAAAGCACAGATCTCATCATAAATTTGTCTGTTTAGTGTCTCATGAAAATGTAAAAGACCATTATTGTCTGTGCGAGACGACAGTTTTGTCTAGAGCTCTTAGCACTATTTTCTTTGAAGTTCTTCTAATTTCTTTGAAGTCTGAGTTAGCTTTTTCTGCATTGAGGAAGAACAACCCATTTGTTCTGTGGCTTGTGATATCAATGTTTCTTTGGCTACCAGTTAGCGAAAGATTTTTCAGCACTCCTGTACCAGTTGCTCTTGTTTTTTGTATAGCTGTTTTGCATAATATTGTTTGATCCTTTATTGTTTGGAACTTCTTAACAAGTTTGTCAAAAGTAGCTTGTGAAAATGACCTTTTACTTTATGATCTCTGCCTGCTATTCTCCTTTCTGTTTACCTGAGTCTTTAGATAATGTTACCCTCTGCTTCAAAACTTAGTGACAACCTTGTCCATCTCCATTTTTTCCAGTCCTATTTTTGTGTGAATCGTCAAGGTTCAAATGTATTGCTTGTTTGAATGTTGTTCCAATAAGCAACAGATCTCTGATATTCTCTGTTCTTGAAAATAATGTAATTTGGAAGACTGAAGGACATCACTATGTGTGTACTAAGTAAAGAACTACTTAGTTCAACATGTTAAGATCTCAGTGTATTCAATGTCTGTTTCTGTCTCATTTAATATTCTTGAGTATTCACACCCTTGATTTCTTGAGTCTCAACAAGTCCTGTTAATTAAGGTTCAACTAACTGCAATACATCCACTTGTTTCAGTAATGTCACCTATAAGGCATTGCCACTTCCTCATATACCATCATGTCTTCATCTGATTGATGTTGCCAAATGTAAGACTTAATTTTGTTCAAATTATACAAACTTCAGCAGCAATTTGATGTTTCCAACATTATTCCTTTGTGATGCTATGTCTTTAATTTCTAATTTCATTTATTGAGCAATTAAGCTTTCTATGCACAATCTGTGAAGTTGCATGTCTAAAGTATAATCAGTTTTTCTGTTTTGGGGGAGACCTCTCAAAATGAAGATTCTTATTCTTAACTAGTTCTTTGCCTTATATTTCATTGCTGACTAAGAGAGAGACATTTGAAAGTTCTGCCTTCTTCATATAAATGTAATCTTCTTATTTTCCATCTTTTCCTGCTTCTTGGCACTTTGTCAAAATTGTGATGTGTGCCATGTTATCTCTTTGATGGGAAGCAGTTGGTTTGATGATGATAGTTTTGAAGTATCATGATTTTCAGTGCTTAAGGATTTTTTTTGTTTAGAAAATCTGCACTTTTTGAAGTTACATTTTTATGGATTAGAAACTATGGTGGTAACGTACTTTTCCATGTATAGCACTTATTTACACACGTTCCAGGTTACTACTGAAACTTTTGCAAGTGCAAAGCAACATTAATTTGGCTTTTTTTGTGAGTATTTTTTTAAGTCAACTCTTACAAAACGTTTCACTGAGGTTGAGATTACCAAAGTTGTTTCTAATAAAACTATTATACTTTCACTTGTCAATTTCAAATACCAAAACGTTTTGTAAAATGTGGAATTCAAAGATGGTGCCTCAAAAGCAACATTTTACCTACAATTTTAGCTTGCATGATTCAACTTCTGTGTCAGTATTTAGCAAATTATATCCTTGAGTTCAGGCATGCATGGTATGTAATCCTCTTTATATTAATATTGCTTCAGTAATATTCTTTAGCATTTTTGCTCAGGGACAAAGGTACCAAGCACAGAACAGACAGGGAAATTTATTTTGCAAAATATTCAGAAAAACAGCACAGGAGAAATTATTTCCCAATAGCGTTGTGATGGACACACCCCAGACTGTCACCCCCTTTTCAAAGTGATATAATGTGGTTGAGGTTTACTTTTGAAAGTTAAATAGTTAAGATTTTGGTATTTTACTCTGAGGCTTTTTTCATATTTAGGTTAAGTATCCATTATCTTTGGTTATGAACCATCTACAAACTGTTTTCTTTTCCCAGACAGTTTTGTAGTTTACAATTTCAAAATGACATGGTTGCATGTCACGTAATAATCCTCAAGTCTTAAGTGGGTGAATTTTTCTTTCAGAATAGGATTGTTTCTACAAAGTACTCAGCTTACAAATCAAATAGAAAGGAATCTCTGTGTTCCTGGTGTTTTGTCGACACTCGAGATTTAATCGAAAATTTTCCCACCAGGCTTTAATGCTAAGCCATTATTAAACCAGACTGAAGGCTATATTTACATAAGGAGGAAATCATTCTTTTT
>Ga0126337_10001003_pt1 | contig 16209 bp, 3 predicted proteins | sample DipCmetagenome_FD_92527 | JGI IMG/M metagenome (GOLD analysis project Ga0126337, IMG submission 92527) | Coral microbial communities from La Bocana,Puerto Morelos, Mexico - Diploria C A metagenome | ecosystem: Host-associated > Invertebrates > Cnidaria > Coral | place: La Bocana,Puerto Morelos... | reverse complement strand
GTATTTTAATTGAAAATCATTCAAAGAGAGAAAGTTGCTGCTCCCTGGTTTTTGTAAATGTTTCACTTTTGTAATTCCTTTTGCACACCAGTCCTTAAAGAATATTGGTTTGTTTGCTATTCTAATTAGAGAGTTGTGCCATATAGTGCCGGTAGAGTTCTTACATAAAAACCTATTTTGTAGGTATTGCTCTCTAGTTATTCTCTGCTTGGGTTTAACATTTTCAGGAATCCGGAGAGCTGTCTTTCTATTGACAGATTTATGCTTCACGGTGATATATGGCCATTGCTTTTAGGGTTAGCAGCATTGTTTGTGTTGTGTAATAGGCTCGTCCTTCTTCGAGAAGAAACTTCGGTAGAAGAACGTGGGCTCCTTTCTTGCACAGCGGCGGGTAAATGGGATAGTCTGTACGGGTCTCCATAATGTTTTAGGTCAGTGGGTTACCCTATGGAAGCTCCGAATTCCAACGCAGTTTGCATCGAACTAACACGTAAAATTCGATTGTTATTTGTTATTTAATTGTCATTTTGGCATTATTTTCAATTCTGGAAATAACGATTTTTGTTCACATTGATGTATAAGATAAAAGTGTAAATATTTGAAAATAAATTTGCCAACGCAAATCGCTGTGTGGAAAGCACAGTGGTCTAAAAACGGTTGCTACAGGCCAGGAAATGGTCAAGGAAGAATTTTCTACAGAGTCAGGGACTTTTACTTTGAGTCAGAGAAACTGAAATTTTGAGGAAAAGTCAAAGAAAATTGAATTTTTTTTTTTCACAGTGGCGATTTAATGCCACCGAAGGCTGGAAGAAACATTCCTGTCCACTGTTATCGCAACGATGTTTTTGGTAGCGAAGGAGGCGGATTTTTGAAACCGTATGATCAGTATAAAAGGATGGCTGTTAGAAAAATCGGAAATACAGTGTCCTTGCAGGAGTATATTTGGGTACCCATGAAATGCTATGGTAACCGGAAAGAATGTGATAGACTAGCATCTCATTCAGTGCGAAACAAAAGAATACATCTGATGCTATAGAACAGCAGTTAAATGTCGACTTGCTGAGGTGCTGGACTTTGAGAAGTCTGCACGCGGTGGTCACGCAGTTAGATGAGTCCAGCAGTGACCAACCTATCATTCGAAAACCACGATAAAAACTGAAAACTTTAGAAAAGCCTAGGATAAACGTGATCGTTAAAACAGATTGTATTCTGGTAAACTTGAGAAAATTTCTGCCCGAGGTTTTTCAAGTTGTCGCGAGACGGTGCGTAAGTGTCGTAATGCTCGGAAATCTCTATCAGTATTTTTTAGTCTTGGGTTTACTAATAAGAGACTCTTTCTATGCCAATTTACAGTTTAGAGCTTGATTAACTAAAATAAAGAGAAAACCCTAAATTTTATTTGTTTTTGACCAACCTTATAGGACGCTTGAAAATGACTGCAAGTACCGTCAAGCTGGAACACACTGTGTTCTGCCCTGAGAGCTGTTCAGCCCGACACAACGAAATGATCCTAGCACTGAGCGCCTGCAGTGAAGACGGCAGAAAGCCAGCAGATTTAGCTCCTCTCAAAGTTGCCCTTTACTCTCATCTACAGGACGGCTGGAATGCACAAAGCAGTGTCCCGGATGCACTTCCAGAATTCCGCTTTCCTCTGGTACAATGGGCGTGCGTGTTGGGCAAAACTCAAGCGCTGAGCTGGCTTCTAACGAAAATGAAATTTAAGGCATTTGTTACAGCCGAACGAACCGGTGAAACGGGTTTGCACCGATCCCTGAGACTATTACATAAAGTGAGAAGTCGCGATGTGACTCCGAGGTCTGTGCACTTTATTTGCAGTAAGTTTAGTTTGATTGTTGACACGCTGACTGAGCAAGATCCTCACGGATTGTTTTTAAAAGACAAAGTGCAAGGAAACTCGGTTTTTCACATGTGTGCGCTATGCATTAGTCAGCAAGAATCTGTTTGCAGTGAATTAGATTACTTCGAGTACTGTATGAAAATTTTACTCCAACGCGTCACTACACTAAAGACAATGGAGAAATTACCCACGGAAGCCCTACAAACGGCCCTCAATTCGAAAAATGATCGGGGCGAAACTATTCTTCACATACTTGCGCGCAACAATATCTCAATTAACACTGTCAAATACCTTCTGTCAGATTACCAAGAGGTTTTGAAGAAGTTAATACAAAACCATGAAAAAGCAACCCCGCTCGATATCGCTCGCGACCGTAAAGCAGACCTTGTAGAGAAAGAACTTACTTCTGAGGGACAAGGATTGGAACTGGTTCGGAATCAACCCGACCTGTACCAGCTCTATACCCAGGATCTAGACCAAGCTGGCCATGGTGAAGCTATTGCTGGCAACAGTAATTCGTTTGATAACGATGCTCCAAGTAAAATTATTAAGGAGGATGCTGGTGCCGGCTATGCACTTCGTTTAGGTACTTTCCTCCAAAGGGAAGGTTTCTATCGTACCTCGTCGGTCTCAGAAGATGAATTTTCTCAGGACGAGGCAGCTCGGTCTCCATCTATTCTAGGTTCTCAGTCAGTGCACTTCCCAGCAAGCTTTGCGACAAGCACTGAAAGCATGACAACTAACGACAGTCAATCTATTAACGACTTTGATTCGGAGAATGTGCCAGGGCAGAACGGAGATGAACAGGATAATCGTGTTTCTGTAGTTATCGCGGAGAACAGTGTTTTAATAAGCCTTCAGGTCGGAAAAACAGATGTTACTAAAGAAGTAAGCAATTGCACTGTTATTCCTTGCCAAACGAATTGTGCTGAAGATGACATGTCAACGGATTTACCTGCCAATTCAAATTCCTGTTCCGATAACGTTCAAACCTCTGAATCTGAGTTACCAGTAGAGGAAACTGGAGACGTACCTGCGGCTGCACTTTCTGATACCGATGAGATCACGTGCAATACACGCAAAGACCAACCATTGTCACATGAGAATGGCGTGTCTAGCTGCCTGGCAAAGGTAATCCGGCAGGAGAGTGACGTAGCGAGTATGTTGGTAGCCAGACTTCAAGATAAAAAGGAACAAAATCGTGTTGAATTACGCAGGGCCCAGAGAGACTTGATAGAGAAACAAAGCCAGGAGACTATCGCTACTAAGAACCTTCAGCAGTTAAAAACAGAACTGGAAAATCTTACTTCTCAAAAAGAGAACTTGGAGTGTAGAAGGACAGAATTGTTAGAAGAGCTCAAAAATACCGAGGTAAACATCCACCAACTACAAGAAAAATCTCTTGTATTACAGTCTCGAATGAACGAGCAAGCTCGCGTTGTTGCGAGTATTAAAGTGGACTGCGAAAAGGCCAGCGAAGAGTGTGTTTCTCTTAAGCGAAAAGTTACGGAATATAACGAAGCGTTGAGTGACATTGGTTCTCCCTGTGATGAGCTAAAAGCTAAGAAGGAACGCTCTGAAAATCACTCGTAACTAGGAATGTGTCACTCAGTAATGAATACAAGTGACATGCAACAGAAAGGATAGGTAAACATTCATCAGCTGTTTGTTCATTCCAGAATGTCTGATCAATAGCAATAAATCATGGTTTTCTTTCTTTAAACAAGCCTGTTGCTGGTTTTTCATCTGTGTAAATATTACTTTCTCAGGTCCAAAAGTCGACAAGTTTTCCTCAGTAGGCCACGTTTAATATATCAATATTCAGACATGGCTACCCGGGTTTCAGTCACAAAATTACATTTTTTTTTTAAGTTTCTTTTGCCTCTCAATTCCCAAAAGAGACTTAAGTTCCAAGAAAACACCACCAAATATATAATGTCTCTGTTTGCTACAATGCCCTGGGCTATAGCGTTTCCTAACGTACTCTTGAATGTGTCATGGCGCTTGTAGAATTTTTCAACAATAAAAAACAACCACCCTTTTTGGAGGCAAAGTGTTCAGTCTAAAAAAACTGCTGCGCCGCGTCGGCAGGCAAGGCAAGGCAAGAATAATTGGTATTTAGCTGTAGGCCACCTCCCCACCCTCCCCCCTCTCTGCTGTAGGTAGCTGTTTATTAACTTGAAGTTGATAACTGAGAAGGCTTATATTCTCCTTTGTTCAGTCCAAACTGTCGAACGTTCACTATTTCATTTCCTCGGGTAATCTCCTATTATTAAATTCAAGTTGATGAACAGCAGATTCTTTTTATGAACATTCTGCAGAATGCGAAATAGGGGTAAAGTGGAGCGAGTGCGAATTCACTCGCTTGGTCGATCGGTCGGTCGATCCTTCCTTCCTTGGGTCGTAAACTTTTGTTTGTATTTCCGCCGACCAATGCACAACTTGACTTGACGAAGAGAAAAATGTCGTCGAATGGTTCGGCAAATGTGAAACATAGTGAAGCAATGAGTGGTGAGATAATTACTGCTATGTCAACAGCATGTGGTGCGAACATTTTCTTACTTGAATTGTTATAAAAATCCTAGAAAGCATTTGTTGTCCTAGTTACGAAATGAACGCGGGCTCCTGGCAAGCATGAGTTTTAATAACATGATGCATGCAATGTATGAATATCGAGCGAAATAATATTATAAATATTATTATAAATGGGAAGCACTTATTAGCTTCTTGGGGGAAAAAGAAAGAAAAAACTCGCCGGAGGGAAAAAGAAGAAAAAAAAATTCGTGCGTTTCCCAGGCCGAGTCTTGAACTCTCGCCCTTCATGCTTTCCCAGCTTTCCAATACAGTATACCAACGCATTGAGCTAACTTAACATAAAGGTCCGCAAAGCGTGTATGTGTCTGGAGTGTTATGCATTATTGTATTGCGGCTATCGGCAACCCAAAACCAGTCAAAATTGACCACATTTGTTCTTTATTTATTTTCTCAGCAGGAGTTTACAATTCAGAAGAAAGCCTTACCTCTTTGGAAAGGTTATGAAATAAGCTTTCAGAAAAAAATAATTTTGTCCGAAACAACCCATAATATTTTTGAAGACATTAATATAATTAGCATAAATTAGTAAAAAAGGACCAAAAAAATCGGACAAAAAAGGAACAAACTTCACAATGATTAAATAAGGGATAGAAGAAATAAATTTATTTTTGGAACAAAGCCAAAATGTTTTCATCTTTCCTGCTTATACTGATGCATGTACTTCATCATGCAAAATAGTCCTAGCCTCAAAGAGGCCTTTGATTTAATATAACGGCAGTAAAAACGCTAAAAGAAAACAGATGAGTTTGAATGTCAATGTTAATGTCGCCTTCTAGATCATAAACTCTGCAAATTATAAGTCCTGCCCAATAGACTAGCCTGCCCAACTACCTTGCATAGGATACTCATCCCGGGGGGGGGGGGAGTACTCCCTTATATGGGCAATATAGGTATGTGCGGCCCTAAAGGGTATGGTTTTTCAGCCGTTTTAGATCGAAGAAGCTACTTCTTCATCACGCCCTCCTTCTCCCATCCGCCTTCCTCTACCCCGTTTAACGCCTGCTACGCAGGCTTGATAAAGCCAGGAACGAAAGCCCTTCCCCTAATTATCTAAGAGTCAGGTCATAAATAGAGTATCAAATTTTTGGTCAGGTCATAAATAGGGAAAGGAAAATCGCAGATTGGTCATAAAAAGGGTAAGGGTTTTAGGAAGCGGTCTGCACACCCATACCAATTTTTTTTGGGAGTACCCCCCTCCCCCGGGATACTCATGCCGAAGAACATCAATTGCCGGTTCTCATGTGACGTCCTTCTGAGGTTTTAGTTTCATCAGATTATAGACCCTATAGGAACTTGGCGTTTTAAAACGTTTTAGCTCGACAGGGTTCTTCGTTTTTCAATAGGGCACGTTTGAATTTCCAAGCTTGGGAGTTGCGTGACTAACATGGCTGCCCGAGAAAGCTGTCGCGTGGATCAAAAAATAAGTATCGCATTGGTTTTTTGCTAACTGAACAATTCATGCACTAGATGAAATATTTATTTAAATGTGTTGGAGCTCTAGAGTAATAAGGTTGAGTATCAATAGCACAACTCAACCACATATGTTTCTGTTACTTTACGGTATCCATGTTTGTGCATCTCCATACAAATCTGGGTAAAACACTCCTCCGAATAACTTGCGAATGAAAAACAGAGACCTAATTCTTGGTGAAGTTATTTATATGTTTATCATTTATCATATACCTTATTCGTGACTTTATTTATCGAATGGTTACGATTTTTAGGTTTGACCACATGATTCCATTTGCTTTTTTAACTGCTACCCCGCATGAGCCTCAGTTGTAAGCTAGTTCCAGTCCAATACCGAGCATGCGAATAGGGTCTATTCCTAAGAGTTCGCCTCCAATGAAGATCCTCTGTTGGAGGAGAATTGGGAACGAGATGTTCGCATAAAGCCAAGTTACGCGACGGAAAAACGACCTTCAGGTAGAACCCCACCTTTCCGTCGCGTAACTTGGGTTTAATGCAAATATCTCGTTCGTGTTTCAAGCAATTGAAACACTTTTCATTCATCTCACGAATCTATGTTTTGCGGAGTTTTGGGTGATTTTGGGGGATATTTGGGAGGAGTTTTTCTCAATGGATTACTGAAATTTAGAGAAATAAGAAATGGTGAGGATTTAATGTGATTTTAAAATTAGAAATTGAAGTTAAAAATTAGTATATGGACACTCAAACAGTCCCCTGACAGCCTGGTATGCTCTCGCGTTGAGGTCATCTGTCTGTTGGTGTATCCAAAACAATTTTCTTCCTTCTATCCCTTCTTTAAACATCTCACAATTTCACTCAAATTCAGGTGAAACCCTACCTTAAGATGGATGGCTGGGACTTCATTATAAACCGGCTGAACTGGCTTAGTTCATTAGCCAAAAAATCTAAAGTTCAGTTCAGCCGAGCCGTGCTATTGAAAGATTTAGTTTTCTCCACTTCTTTTTTTTTCTCACGAGAGCCTTATTCCATAGTGTCCGTATCCTCCAATTTAGTGGAGGCACTATTCCGTTAAGCGCTTTTAGCTGTCACGCAAGGTTACCTACTCCACGCGCGACGAATTTGATCACTCAGTGAGAGCATCTTGGGCCAGCATGTTATCATTTCAAAGTCATCCGAACGCGAAACGAATGGGAGCGCGAAACGAAGTCACGCTTTTGCGCCTGAGAAACTTCTCTTGGCATCAGTGGTCTAATGGCATGCGGCAGGCCATGTAATGATAAGAAGGATTGACAGGATTCTTGATCTTTAGTTCGTAACTCTTTTGAATGCTCTATATCGGCTAAGAGTATTGCTTTTTATACAGACTAAAATAATTAGGGGAATCTTAAAGCGCGTCTAGAAATGGAGGGTCAAGTTGCATATTTACAAGACGAATTATTTACTTCGTTGAAACGTGACAGTTTCCATGGTAATGTCAATGAGATACTTGGTGTAGGCATATTAAAATGCGTCTTATTATGGTCTGGAGCAGTCCCAAGGGACCTGGTGCATTGTTTCTTCAAACCCGTGAACTGAGCAGTGAATATATCCGGAGTCATTCGCGTCGAAATTTCGGTTCTCATGTGTGACTACTGACCTGTCCTGCAGTATGGCTTGGGAATTTGAAGGAGAACGCAGATTGGTGTGTAGATTTTTTTTGCAAACGTGATTTGCTTTTGGTTTTGGTGGTATTTTTCGAAGCCGGTAAATATTGAGTAATTTACTTGTCACAACGTGTAAGAAAGAGCTGTGAACGTGCGGAGTTGTGCGTTACTTCGTAGATCGCGAAAGATCACTTTCCGTTCTCCTTACTTCTGTTGATAAAATTTTCTCAATTTATAACAGAGAAAGCAGAACCGGAGGAATTACAACTATGATGCGGATGATGTTATTGAAGGGAAACGCACATTTAGCGTGGAAGAAAAGCTTAACAGTACAAAATTTGCCGAGGGAGATTTTGTGAAGAGTCTCAGCGGCGATGGTGGGTCACAAGACTTTCTTTCGTGAATAAAATCACTTAATTGAGAACCTCCTTGCTTACTGTATTGTTTTGCTATCATAGAATTTACCCTAAAGTTTATACAAGAAAATGGCTTTACCTCGCCGGTTGTAATTAAAAGCTCCGACGGACTTGATATGCGGTACGTATTTTGTTTATAAGCTTATCTCGACAATAAAGCTATCTCTTCGTAGGCTTCTTTGAGATTTTCTTTCTTACTCGTCAAATTTCTCAGATTTGATTGCTAGAGGCTTAGATTCATCTAAATTGTACGACCATTTTAGGGTTCCTCGCGAAGACTTTAGTGTTGAAGATGTAAAGAATTTTGTTGGTAAGGTTTGAAATCTGAATGTTTGTGAAATATACATCCCCGAACATTACAGAACGAATGGTAGTCTCATAACCTACCCTATGTGTTTACAATGGTTAGGAGCTCGCCGAATGGTGGATGTAATTGATGTGAACACGCAACAGGCCCTAGAAATGACTTTACAACAGTGGGTAAAGTATTTCACAAGTGAGGACAGAGAGGAAATTTACAATGTAATAAGCTTGGAATTTAGCCATACCAAACTGGAGGACTTGGTTGAACCTCCAGAAGTGGTAAGCATTTTTTCAAGAATAGCTGACTTTTTAATTTATTTTGAGCAAATGTTTGTTACCAGTTATTTTTTGGAAATTATTTTGATTTCTTTTTGTTATTTTCCTCTTCCAGTGCATTGTTTGAATTGAGTGTTTCAGATTATGCTCGTGCATGTGTATAATTTTCATTATTGGTCGCGTGTTAGCTTAAAAATGTCACTGAATCCAGTTACTATTCTTTTTCATTGAAACTTCTCAGTAAAATAATCATTCTTTAGGATTGATAAATATCTCGGGTTCTAAGTGGCGATTCAACAATAAGTGGGCCGGTTTTAAAAATGGTCGTGATCCCAGTTGGTGACGAAAAGGAACATCCACGACGCTACTTTTCACTTTGCTTGAATTGTTTTGTGCTTGTATATTTGTATCCAAGCGTGCTGAAAAAAAAGAACGACGAGAAAAAGGCTCCCTTTTCTCCTCTAAACCCTTACGTCATAGGACTGTAGACTAGACTAGCTTATAAAGGGCTCAGTAAAGACTGTTTTATCCACACACCCTAAACCTGCGAAATAACGAAACCAGCTAGTCAGATTTCATACTGGACTAATTTCCCCCAGTGTATTTATTTATTTTCGAGATTGATTGTGAAAAATCACTTCGTTTCGGTGTTTTAATTTTGATAAATGTTTTGGTTTAGTGTTGAAGGAATTAAGGAGGCAGAACCATGAGGCAACGACTCGGTGGCTGCAGGGCATTAAACCAGAAATCGTTAAAACCACCCCAATAATACCTCTAACACCCAAGAAATTCTTCCTATTTGGAGGGAATGTATGTTAAAATGCATGTACTTGCAATTGGTGACAATTTTGGATTGATAAGTTTGGATTTTGTGGCGAGTTCCCCTGCATTGACGTGCCTACGTCATTCAGTCGAGTAATGATTCAGCACAGTCAAAGTTGCACCGTGTGTTTACGTATAAATCTATCTCTTGGCGCATTGTTCTTTGCATGTATCCACATATTGTCGGAGAATGAAGCTTGCCCCTGCTTTCTGGCATGTATTTCGAGCCGTTGGATGAAACAGGTTTTGAATATCGGCAAAAAGCATTGAGCGTCTCGTGAAGCCATAGTTATGTAAATATGGCGGCACACTCATCACCACCTTTTGGTGAAAGACCGCAAGAAATTAAACGAAACCGAAAGTTTCGGTTTTAAGAGGTCTTTCAACTTGTAAGAGTTTGACTTTCGCAACATTGTATTTGCAAATTTAATACCAGGCCGATTTTGGGTTTTTGTTGTAGCTGTGAAAGAATTAGGTACAAACCGTTTGGAAAATGGTTTACACAGTCTACGAAATTACAATATTACTGGTAGCCAAAGTCCTTATAAAAGGAGATTAAAGTTCAAAGTGGTGTTATTTCGGTACACTGTTGCAACGACATTGTGAAGCACTAAGTCATTTCACTTGAAAAACGTAGTTTATAGGGAGTCCGCCTCTCGAAATGAAAATGATAAATGTATCGTTTCAGAATGTGGTTTAGAGTGCCTGTAGATGACCTTCATTTCATTTGGGTGGTAACAGAGCAGGCACTCGCATTCTTCACTGGCCCCGAAACTCCAAAACTTAATAATTTGTTTCAATTCACCCTTTGAAAGTTCAATTTATTGTCAAACATCAGGTCCGGAGAGTTTTGCTTGTTCGTCAGACTGTGCCCAGCATCTTGGTTGTTCATTGTAGGACATCAAATCTAGTTTTGAACGTCAAATTAACAATGTAAGCATTCTGTAACCTGATTTTCCTGCCGCGTATGAAAGGGCGTATCATCAAGTTGATCAAAATAGTACTAGGTAACTCCTTGAAATTGTAATCTTGCACTTCTTAAAATAAACATTTTTTTATAATATTTCTCATTGTACCGTCTTGGTTAGGCTCAAACAGCAGTGAAAGAAACGGATAACAAAAACAATCAGTTGAACTGCAGTAAAGCACGCTAAACAAAATGATAGATAAAGAAGTTAGAATGCAATTGTCAATAGATACCAGAAGTCCATATCTACAGCACGAGTGGCTGATGAATAAACTTGGAATATCATTCGACTGCATTGTGCTGAAAACCGTCATGAATAGATTTAAAGCCACGATTTTGAAGTTTTGTGTTATTTAACCGCCAGCTTACCAACTACAAGTTTTGAAACCAAGGCTCAAAACCTGGTAGAGTCGTACACGTGCATGTCCAGCAGTCTAGCCATCGTCTCCTTTGTCCAAAAATAACCATTTAGTCCACACTCCTGAAAGTTACATTGACAAATGATTAGTGTTTGGTTTTAGTTTTTTGTTCTTTTAGTCATTTTAGAGCGTAGAATTCGAGATTTACGGACCTATAAGAATGACTGCTCTGCTAAAACTCGACTTGGTAGATAATGAGAGATGTAATCGAGACTTCCCTCGTTCATCATATCGTACTAGACATTCTTCTTTTCGTTGTTTTTCCTCTAGAATCTCTTTTCATCTTAAAATAAAGGAAGGAACCGCTGATATTTTTGAAATAAGTTAGTTAAAATTGTGGTTTAGTAATCTTGCCAGGGTGAAAATTAGTTGCATTTAGTTGGAGAGTGAATTCTCCATTTACAATATAATCTCGAATTAAATCTAGAAAGTGTATAGCCTGGATATGCTTTGAAAGGATTTTCATTTTGTTTTAGGTTCGAACAATGGACTGGGTGAATGTAGTTTGGCCGCAACATCTTATTGAACAACAGCGAGATTCCACGAACTCCTTAGCTGACATGAAGTATCCGAAAGTAAGAAAGTAAGTTGTGAATTTATAGTCGATATTGTAGTATCCTAAATAACGGGTACACAGAGACACCGCGAGCAAACAGTTCACACGAAATAAAACGGACAAAATCAGTCCAGCTTGTGATCATACTGTTTCATAGATATACGTTGAATGACTGATATGCAATCTTGATATTAGAAGTAGAAAACGCTCGCTATTTCCTGCTATTTTGTCATGAAATTCTAAGTGCAGTATACTGCATGTTTACATCAATAACACATCGATTGCATTATTAAAATTATTTGCGTCCGTTTCAGGAGCAATTTGTCCATTGCAGTTAAATTACTAAGCCTTTTAGTTTGTGTTTTGTGAAAATCATAATCGCTTAATTGTAAATTCAAAGTATTAGACCAAGCTGTAATCGAATCGTGTGCTATCTAGAATTTCTCTCTGTCACTTTTTTGTGACTGTTATCGCCATAGTCTGACAGATTTCATGCACAGTCACCTCTTCCAATAAAGAAGACGATTGCTTAACAGGATTGCCTTGCACCATAACAATAAAAGCTCATAAAATCGCTCAATCTAAAAGACAAGCGTTCTTGTGTTAAGCGCAATGAATATTTACACAAGTCGAAAAATTTCTGTGTTGTATGCGAGTAGAAACGTTTGGTTGTTTACATACAACGTGGGTTATATGTACAGTGCAAGGCAACTAGAAGTCACAGCCATGGTTTATGTTGCTTCTTTATCAAATCATGGCCAAACAAAACACGATCATACAGCGAAGATAGCATCTGAAAGGCGCGATGTTGCATTGCGCGCGATCGCCATTTTATGAACGGAGCACAAAAGATGCAACTTGCTTCATATGGAATTCCGTCTGGCATGATTAAAATTTAAGCTGTCCTGTCTCTTTCAAACATTCAGAGGTATCCAAGTCATTTACTATATGTTATCCGCACTAGAAGCAGACCAAATGTACGAGGTTGTATCGAGCTTTCGATGCGATATTTCGGTTTTTGTTTTCGGGCAAATTTTACATGCTATAACATCGCTTTATTGCGTGACTGTTTCTTGAATCGATAAACAAACGCTTGTTTTGTCATTAACACCCAGCAACAAATGTATAGATAAATAGATGAAGATGTGGAATTTCTCTAGCGGTTTTACGACTGAATAACAAGAAGTTGAATTTCTTTGTATTGAAGTTGTTTGTCCTGTAATTCGTGGCTTCTTCTTGTGAGTTTGCTGGTATTTTCATTGTGTAGTTATGGTCGACTGCCCAGGCTCGGCTTGCGTTTTATTTCGTGTTGTTTGCGTTCCACTTTAGTTTGGCTAAAAGAAAGCTACTCTAAACTAGGGTATGACCTAGATTATTCATTCCCCTTTGTAAAAACCGGTAGAACGTAATAAGACAATCGTCTGTTTCACCTAAAAAGCGAAGATACGTTTTCTGTAGTTCACAGCAAGCTCGAGAAGGACTGATATGGTCCATGGGAAAATACTAATATTCATTTTGCAGAAATGTAAGCACATAACACTAGATAGTTAAATTACTGCTCAATAGCTTTCAATAAAATTTGCGGATTTAAGTTTTATCCACGGAATAAACCATGTCATTTCACATGAGCACGGTCTCATGGGAATCGACACTACAACACATCAGAATAATAAATTCGTCTTTCAGAGGCTAAATGATTCAAAATGTAGGAAAATGTTTCTTTCTCTTCTAACAACGACAGCCCTTTTGATAAGTCCTTATAATATGATCACAAGAAAATCTGCCTTTACACTGTCACCGACATCACTTTGACCTGGCTTGAAGTTCGATTTTTCGATTTCATGTTCTACTAGAGCACTTAATACTCGTAATTTTCAACACTTTCATGTAATACTGAAAATGACAACGGTAAAGGAACAGTGTTCCAAGTTTATTAGGTGAACTTTGTCTATAAACTTCGACTGCTCTTCCACGTAGAAAACATGATCATAAAAAATAATATGACAAAAAACTTCTACAACATTACATTTAATGGACCAGAGACAGCAGATTACAATAAATAAATTATTGGATTGAAATAATCTTTGGATGTTGGATTTAAGGTTACAGGTAAGTTTTGCACGAGCTTAAAATCCTCTAGATAGTAGGTATTTTTACAAAAGTAAACCAACAAGGCTGAAAGGAAGCATATGTTTGATTTTGTATAAACAATTCCTTTGAAGGTGCTTAGACTGTATCTGAATTTTGGAATATTGACAAATACATTTTTATCTCTTCCAGCAATTCGATCACTTCGCATGCTTTTCGTCTTCGGTAGTACATTTTGGTCGTCACTAGAGATTTTTCTCACAAATCATCGAATAGTTAGTTAAAAGAATTGCTTTAGTAAGAGTTAGACCTTTATTTCATCTCATTTGGCTCCCCGGCATTAGTATTGCGAAGATGTTCAGTTTTTTAAAGGCTATGAGTAATTTTAAAAAGTAGTTTACTAATTTTTAAACTTCAGTCGCTGAACAAAACGAACTGTGGAATAAGGGGGCATGATAAGACTGTACTTGTTTGTAAAAGGCAGCACGATCTTCACTTGGTTGTAGTACTTTTAACGCACGTCATAAATTGCAACCTTTGCAAGCATGATGACATTTTTATTGTTGGATATTTCCTTCACAATATTGAGCCATTTTCTTAAGATACCGCTTCTTTCAGGGAAACTTAACATAACAAGCAAAAGATCTCACCCGCGGGAGTTAAGATGACACAGTATTGTAAATATCCTTAAAGCTTAGCAGGTGTTTGAAGTTTTGTTTGAAAATTTGTACGTATATTCATTTTACTCAAGTCTGTCGTTCCACCAGATGCATGGAACCTTTTGTTTCATGATGCACTTGTTGGTTTCCAGGAATCTTATTCATACTTTTAGCTTATGATGCGATTGTATCTCGCTATGAAATAATTTTCTGCAGCCAAGTAAACTGGTTGATATTAGATTCCTTTAAAACCTGCTCCAGACATGACAAGTCTGCTTACCAACCAAGATGGCTGCGTTTTCATTCGGGAAAAGCATCAAAAAAGAAATTGCTTTAGAATAAAATCTTGGGATTCTCCCGATTAAATGTGAAAACATCAAAATTTCTTCCTCTTCGTTAGGGTAAATACATTAAAAGAAAAAGGCCCGTCGTTTTTGTTTATATTTATACAGGATACTGGTGTTATCCCTCAAGGTCTAAATATATGATTTTGCTTATCTTTTATAACACAGACGTGCTGTCGCACAAGTATCGATTTTCACTTCTTGCGCAACAGCTCTGAAATGGAAAAAAAATTAAGACGGATGATAATTTGAGATCTCGCTTTGATACGCTGGAAACAAGTGAGCTCACTAAAACCACCATTAGCTTGATCTGCTCAAATGCACAGTGCTGTAATGTTTATGAGCAAAATGAGTTTCAATGAATAAAAGTCGTTTTGACTCTTCACGCGATATTTTGAGATGGCTCCTTAATGCTGACTTCTTTTCTCTATTTTTTGGTAAGAAACGTCTCTTAGTAAATGCGTAAACTCAATGTCGAGATTTCAGGCTCAAATGGCCGAAAACAAACTAAGAGCGTTTATCGTCTGTCTGAAAATGAGACGTCTATTCAAAATATAGATATGTTTGATTCATATCACCGCGGCTGTTCAGAATGAATCGAACGCGGGAAGAATTGAGATCAATATGTATTTAACGCTGGAAATGAGCACTTTTTCCAGCACTAGAATTAAATCGTGGTATTTAGCTCTATGTTAGAGTGTATCTGAAAGGGATCGCTTATCTCTTAGTTGAAAGTGTGGCTTGATCTCAGCTTTTAGTCACCAAAACCTTAGTCCCACAAGTAAGTTCTCGTTCTCCTTTCTTCTAACCTCGTGAATTGAGAAAGTAAAACGTGAAAATCAGGGCTAGTGTGCTGTCACAGAGCTACAACCGAAGTTTCATATTCTCGGCCAATAAAGGTGTTCAGATTTCCCTTTATCAGTGAAATAAACCTTGCCTTTTCATAACCAAAGTAACTATTTGGGCAAGTTTGCTCAATTTCACAGCTGCCTGTGTACACACTTCATTCTTATGAACTGCATTTAGCCTGGACTAGATCTTTTGAGATAGGTATTTCTAAGTACCTCTGACGACACGTTTCTATGCAGTGGCATACTCTGCGTATGTAGTACTCTCATAGGAACATTGTTTTGTAGCATTCATTCGATAAGATGAAGCTGCCTTTTGTTTACTGTAATTTTCTCTTTGTTGGTCCAGAACGATAATTAAAAGGTAGACTTCCTAAAGCAATTCATGCCCCCCACCCCACCCCCCCCCCCAAAAAAAAAAAACTTTATTAGCCTCGTGTGATCAGAGTTAATTCGCTTTTTCTCTCGCATTTACTCGGACAACTTATCATATCGCCGATGCATTTCCGTCTTCATTAGATACGTTTTGATGAGTGTGGGAGGCTGTTACACCGACTTTCACATCGACTTTGGTGGCACATCTGTGTGGTACCACATCATGAGAGGAAAAAAGGTTAGTTCGAGCTCTCAGATAACTGTTAAAATAGCTGACGGCTGTTAAGGGGACCAGAAATCGCCATGATCAAGGAAACACAGTTTTTAGGCGTAATAATTTCATGTAAGGCTAACCATAATTAGTATATTCTCAGCTCCGACTATTGCATTTCTAGCTCTCTAATTGGCTAAAAAACTCCGACTATGAGCCATTAGTCCGAGTTTTACCTAATATGGAAAATAGTGCGCCAAGTTTAAAAATTTCCAGCTTTGTAAAATTGTTGAAATAAAAATCGGCGGCAAAAACCCGATTTGAGAATATACTAAAACAATTATTCCATTCGACCTTGTTGGATATGAAGTGATCATAACCAACTCGCGCTACGCGCT
>Ga0126337_10001002_pt1 | contig 16218 bp, 17 predicted proteins | sample DipCmetagenome_FD_92527 | JGI IMG/M metagenome (GOLD analysis project Ga0126337, IMG submission 92527) | Coral microbial communities from La Bocana,Puerto Morelos, Mexico - Diploria C A metagenome | ecosystem: Host-associated > Invertebrates > Cnidaria > Coral | place: La Bocana,Puerto Morelos... | reverse complement strand
TCTTGACGATTGAATCAATCAATAGCAACATCATGACTGAGGAAAACATCAGCAGCCAAGAAACTGGACCCGGCAATTTCTTTTCGACAGCGTCCGGCGTCAGCGTCACACAAGCTTCGCCCTTTGCTTCCGCCGGCATCGTAAACACCGACCTAGCAATCATGTAGGCCTTCTTCAACTGTGCTTGAAACCCCGTTTCATTGCAAACCTCCGCCTCCAGCAATGTAGCAAAGTCCCATTTCAGTACAGTATCCTTTGACCTTTTGCGAGCTGCTGCCCAGTCTCTTGAAATGGGCGCGGCGCCGCCCGGCGCGGCGCCGTGTCCTGCGTCGGCGTCGACGTCAGACGGGGCTTCCAATAGATTAACCACCGCTGCCATGAGCAACCTATCACACTGGCTGCTGTCAGCTCTCCTTAAAGCGAAATCTTCGAGCCAACCCAAAAAATTCAAACTTTCTGGCAACTCAAAATTTGATTTCCAAAAGACTCATGGATTTTGGCGTGCCGTACCCGGGTACGGCTGTGCAATCACTTGGGGCCTTTCAAGTGACGCCATATATGTTATAGACCTGTCACTTGAAAGCCCCCAAGTGATTGCACAGCCGTACCCGGGTACGGCCGTGCAAGCCAAGTGACAAAACGTCACTTGGTTTGCACGCTAAAATCTACTACTATTTAGTGGGGTGAAAAAGATGCAGACGCAACAGCAGCCGTACCCGGGTACAGCAGACGCAACAATCAAAATTAGCATTTATCACTTGGACTTGCGCAGCCGTACCCGGGTACAGCAGACGCAACAATCAAAAATTGGCATTTGTCACTTGGACTTGCACAGCCGTACCCGGGTACAGCAGACGCAACAATCAAAAATTAGCATTTGTCACTTGGACTTGCGCAGCCGTACCCGGGTACAGCAGACGCAACAATCAAAAAAAAGCATTTGTCACTTGGACTTGCACGGCCGTACCCGGGTACGGTCGTGCAAGTCCAAGTGACAGATGCAGATGATGCAGACGCAACAATCAAAAATCTAAGTGTTTGCACAGCCGTACCCGGGTACAGCAGACGCAAGAAGATTCTAAGTGTTTGCACTACCTGGGTACAGCAGACACCACACTCGAAATCTAAGTTGCTGAGAAGGCCACCATCGTGAATTTTTTTGAGAGGGCCACTATCGCAAAAAAAACCCTAAACCCTAAACTATTTTTGAAATTCTTGTCAGGAAAGAAGGGGGCCATTGTCAAACAACCAGCCCAGAGTCCAAAACCCTAAATTCCAAATCCAGTTATTGTCAGAAGATCAGGGTGCCACTTCCAAAAACCCCTGGGCACACTTCATTTCAAAATCTTGCGATACCGTTTCAAACGTACCAGTATTGAACACGCAGCTTCATTTTGGACACTCTAGCACCCTCGGTCCAAATCACTTTACACCGCTACAATACTACTAATCTTAGCACTGAAGCAAACAGTGCTCCCGTCAACGTCTAACTACTGAAGCCAAAAACCGTCAATCAATGTACGTGACGTCCAAACACAGCCTTCAACGTCCGACGTCCGGCATTGGCAGCAGTCCGGCTTTGTAGAAAAACGCAAGGCCCAGCGCAACACCAACATCCGCTTGGTGCATGGCATTGCCAATCATCTCCTTATCTGATAGCAGGACACTAATTTGGTTGCTGGTAAGTGCGGAACAGTAATTTAAGATTAACCTCGCATGTTGACTCAGTCTGACAGTTAAACAACCAGCTAAACCAAGATTCCTTTGCCTTGTTCTCCGTGAGTCCTTCGAAGTTGACGCTGGCGTCCGACGTCACGCGATGACGAAGTCCGAAGAGAGAAGCAAGCTCACAAGCAGTGAGCACACGTCCGACGCGCATCACATGAATCGCCTCAGAGGCAAACCGGGGATTTTTATCAAACCACTGTTCATAACAAAGCAGACATAACAAAACAACACTTGTAACGAAAAGCGACTCAAATTATTAGTTAATAGAGTATCAGTCTAATTGGTGCGACAAGTGGCAGCTTTTGTGGCGACCGTCGGGACAAGTCCGTCATTCCTCATGCCACAGCGAAAGATGCTCTGCGTCTTGTCCAGGACCATGAGGGTTGTGTCCAACGGCTTGGCAGAGTAGCTCATGATATTCAACAGGCTGCGCTCCCTTGGGCTGCAGCCTTGAAAAACACCATTCACCTCCATCAGCTCCACGTACGTGATCTTCCCTTGCTCGTTTTTCCACCAAGGCATCTTATCCTGCAGGTATTGCAGGTGAGCTGTTCTCCAACTACAGGTCTTTCCCGGGTCCCCTGCGCACCCACACTTGCAAGGGTGGTGCGGGCAAACGACCATCGGGTCCAAGCAGCACTGGCAGTTGACCACCCTGTTCATCTCGTCCAACGTCGGCAATTCATGAAGGCGCTCCCAGCCAACTGAGTAGGCGACCGGCTGGGCCAAGCCCAAGAAGGACATATACGTCAGCGCCCAGCTGGGAACGTCCTCATAGCAGCTTCGCTTGACGTCCGCCATCTTGGCCTGCATGAAGTCCGAAAACCTCAAAGCCTCGGCGTCCAGCGTCGTCTGATCGGCGTCCGGCGTTGTCATCCGGCGAACCCCAATAGCATACCAGCGCGGTCTGCACATGGGAAATTGAAACGGGATTGGAGACATGTTCCGGAAGATTGTGATGAGGTATTCATCCCCCAGCTCAGCCTGAAACTGTTTATAGAGATATTCCAGGTCTTTCTGACCTTCAGCATCATCTGCTGAACTTTCGGCGGTTTGGGAATTGGTCTTCCGCTTTGCCATCCCCTCAACCTTAGGGCAGGGATGTGAAACATTGAGCTCACCAATTGCCAGTTTTTTTACTTCAGAAGCCAAGAGACACATTCCATCAGCCAAATCTGTGGTTGCACGTGCTTGATGGTCGCTACGCCGATTCCAGCAGGAAGCGAGTTTGGATCGCGAAACCCCTTGCCAGCACCTCTCCTTAGAGCAAATGACAAATTGAGTCATATAACGTGGCTGCCATGATTAGAAGGCCGAAATCTCAGATTAAAAAATGATAATAGGCTGAATATCTCTGTTCCATGAGTGCTGTGTTGCATCAGCAAATTACAGGCGGCACCAAGAGTCATACTCCAGGGCGTGCAGGGGAAGCCCAACACTATGCAGCCAATCCCGGGCGGGATACAAAGCCACTCCTTCATGCAAAGGTCTTGGACAAGCACCGATGTTCGTCCGTCGTTCTCGACCTGTGTCCGACGAGTGTTCATGTCTACCGACAAAATGCCTGAGGCAAAGATTGATTCAAAGGCTGAAACCTACTTGAAGCTTTAAGATGCAACCAACAATTTCTGAATGTGACTCAGAACAAAGTTAACCAAGAGGCGGGGGTGGTGATTGTTCCGCATAAAATGCAAGACGTCAGCGTCCACGTCACAGGCACCAGTCAAGTTGACCTGGAAATTGACGCCCCTCTTGGCGAGCTCGTCAAACCTTCAAGTCATGAGAAACTCACTGAAATAGAATCTGGTTCAGTGACGAACTTTGACTGACGAGTCTATATCAATGCAGGCAGGCTACAAAGTTTTGAAGGCATATATCTCCGAGCCAAGCCCGCAGCAGTCGCTCCACACATTCACAACTGTGGGTCTGCCACCAGCTGCCATCGAAAGCGAGGCCTCCAGGTGATTCGTTTCTACTATGGGAAATCAATGGACGGAAATCACATCAAGCCACCATTTCTTTGAATTTTTTCCAGGCATCTTAAGCATGTCCAAGCCTCTGGAAGTTGCTGAATCAGGGACTGAGCCCAAGCAGTAAAGGGCTCAGTCCCTGCGTGCGTGTCAGGCCAGAACCACATGTCCCTTGGCTTGCGGTCCTAGCAGGCAAGAAAATTCAACTGCACCACAATGCTTGTCAAGCATTGTGTCAAACCATGTCAGTCAACTGGCCTGCTTGAACCTCCCTTTACTTCTCAACCTCTCGATTGGATCTTCGCTACTTTCCATGGCCTGATGGAAAGGCAACTATGATCACGGGATGTTGCAACTGACAGCACAAAATGCTGGCCCGCCTTCAGCATGGAAGTCCCTTTCGGTGTCCTGGGTTTTTTCGGCTTTGGGCTCATGGAGCCCCAGGCCGCGGTGGGCTGGTCAGCAGAGGCCTTCATGGCCTTCGGGGCCTTCATGGCCTTCGGGGCCTTCATGGTCATGGCCCCCCGGGCCTTCATGGCCTTCGGGGCCTTCATGGCCTTTGGGGCCTTCATGACCTTCGGAACTTTGCTGGCGGAAGGCCTGACCAAGTTCAGAAAGCGTCAGCCCCCAAATACATTTCAACTGCCAGTTTGACTAACTCAAGCACTGGGCCGGCTTGCCTCTTGATTGCCGCTGGCTTGCGGGGCCTTGGGATCCACAACTAACAAACATGGTGCCTTACAAAGGTGACACAGGTCTAAAATAAATCTGACAGACAAAGTCAGCGCTTCCAAACCCAAGTCTGGTTTCAAACTACATGTGAAGCTGCTCGGATCATATTTTGCCAAGAGCGGAGCAATCTGACGTTGAATGCTCAGCATTCTGCTGTTGACGCTTTCAATCTTTTTGACAAAGGTGCCTGGACATCATATTCTCCAGGCACTGCAATAGAAACGGGAAAGCTCTCACTGGATGTAGCACCAATCGAATCGCCATCAATTGTTTGATGTTCGGCGATGGACGTCGGACGTTTGGCAGTGGACGATGTTTGATGTTCGGCGATGGACGTCGGAGGTTTGGCGATGGACGATGGTGTCAAAGCGTTCGACGTCAGACGATGTTCTGTAAAGCCCGCCTTGGCAGCAGCCTGACGAGCTTCATGCAACTCCTTGAGTTCTTGAATGCTGACCATGCGTGTTGGTTTGGAGTAATCCACCTCCTCCCCTTGTTTGAGCTTCTTGTTCATAGCAAACCAAAAACTGTGTGGCAAATCCATGGCAAGCTTCGTGGCAATGCGGTGGGCCACAAGTTTGTGGGAAGGATAGTCCTTAGATAGTTACACTCAAAATCCTTGCAGCGGAGATGAAAGACACAAGTCTGACAAAGTACGACTTTGTCAGACTTGTCTTTCATCTCAGCTGCAAGACTGAGAAATCTGGATCCAGCTGAAGAATTCGATAACCAACAACTACTCAGATATTTCGCCTTATGACCGGTATCTAGCGTCCAATGTCCGACATGCAGAAATGTCTCAGCCCGTGCATGGACACACGACCTGCCAGTTAATCTGGGAATTCTGACTCTAGACAAAATCCGATTCGGATTTTGTCTGGAGGCAGTGTTCCCAAAATTTGCTGACATTGGCCAAGCATCTGACTCAACCATTTTCTCATAGCGATTCCACCATGTCTTGAACGTCTCCTCCTCCCACCAGGCGTTGAACTCTGCAGAGTTCATGCCCACTACAGCGCGGAATGATTCCATTGCTTCAGCGCCAGACCCCAATCTATGACGACTGTACTCAACCCAGAACATCGTCTGACGTCAAGCAAACGTCTGGAAGCCTTGTAAATGTAAAAATATCTTGAAACTGTTACTCGCAATGCTGGACACTCCATGCTTCTATGTCGAGCCAAATCATGTCAAAACAGCAGCTGGTGATCAAACCTTTAGGGTGACACGTGCTGAATGAAAGGCTGACGTTACCACAATTTCAAGGTTGTGGCAAGGGTTTGCTGAGGCAAGGGCATGTTGACAATCAGCGGTCCGCAAACTTTCGGCGATGGACGTCGGGCGTGGGACGTGCGGCTAACGGCCTTGGTGTCAAAGCGTTTGACGCACTGACTCATTTCCAATGGAAAAGTGGAGTTTGTTCAGAAAATTGATTGCGCCGCCATTGAGCTACTGACGGATTGAATTGCAATATGCGCTGACGCTCTGTTTTATTATGAAATGACTCCGAGCCAATATAATGATCACAACGGACACGTGCAGCAAGCACTCAACAACTGGTGGACACATCACAAATGAAGTGACTGACAAATATACCCCCTTTGGCCTCTTCCGTTGCCGCCACATCAGAGAAAGCCTCACATTCCCAAACTCGTGGGCAAGCGACTAAAAACACGTGAAAACTCAACTGCCCTTTCGCCTCCTCAAATGGATAAGGCACGTTTGTGCAAGATTTTGCCGATGTTGGCAGAATCTTTCCAAGAGATCAAGGCCTCGACCGCCTCGCCCGAAAACATACAATGTTTCGGGCAAGGCGGTCGAGGTCTTGATCTCTTGGAAAGGTTCTGCCAACATCGGCAAAATCTTGCACAAACTCAGCATCTTGCAAACGCAAACCGGACAAGGCACGTTTGTTTACTGGTACTACGAGTATCGTCAGACGTCTGTCGATCCATAGTACCAGTAAACAAACGTGCCTTGTCCGGTCCCCAACCTGGATAAGTCATGTCCACTTCAATATCAATTACTTGTTGATGTCAATTTCTAAATTACTTTCTGATGTCACTGGATGTCTTGCCTCCTCCGTCACCGCCGCAACACAGAAGACAGAGGAAGGAACACAGTTTGTCACATTTCAATCCCATGGGATTGAAGTGTGACAAACGGTCTTTCTTCCTCTTTCTCCCGTGTGACCCGCCAAATCAGAAAGCCTCACAGAAAGCCAAAGAAACCAAAGGCGTTGCTCGATGGACACGAGGAGGACTTGAGTCAGACTCAAGTCTTCCTGGTGTCCATCGAGCAACGCCTTTGGTTGGTGCCAACCTGAACCAGGAAGTTGACAGCAGAAAAATCATCGTTACAAATGCTGAGCCACTTTCAATGCTGAGATACACCCTCTTGCCTCCACCATTGCTTGAAGGACATCGGAAGGATTCCTGCTTCCGGTGTCCTTCCAGCAATCCTTGTCCGGTTGGTGCCAACCTGAACCAAAGCAGGAAGTTGACAGCAGAAAATCACCATGACAAACCACTTTCACAATGCTGAGATAGAAACGTCCGTCGTCCGTCAAACTTGCAATACTGAGAAGGGCACTGAAATGGTTAAACCTGAACCAAAGCAGGAAGTTGACAGAAAATCACCATGACAAACCACTTTCACAATGCTGAGATAGAAACGTCCGTCGTCCGTCAAACTTGCAATACTGAGAAGGGCACTGAAAGTGTTAAATGGTTAAACCTGAACCAAAGCAGGAAGTTGACAGCTGAAAAGTCACCGTGACAAATGCTGCGCAACTTGCAATACTGAGAAGGACGCTGAACTTTTTAAATGGCAACCGACCTGAACCAAAGCAGGACGTTGACAGCAGAAAATCACCGTGACAAACACTGAGTCACTTTCACAATGCTGAGATAGAAACGTCCGTCGTCCGTCAAGGTCCGGGTTCGACACCACCATGCAGAAGTGTAGCATGGCCACTACTATCCTTGCAAGGGTAGTAGTGGCCATGCTACACTACTGAAGGTAGTAGTGGCCATGCTGCACTTATCTCTGGAGGCCTGGCAAGTGTGAATCAGTGAAAGATGTTTTCAGTTGCTTTGGGCACTAATTTGTCAGTGGGCAGCTTGTACTCTGCTAATGCCGGTGGATGCATTTTGACTGGCTATAGATGAGCCGTGTGCTGTGAAGAGTCTGTACAGGAAAGGTAAAAGTAGGCGGTGCTTACCACCAATTCCCCTTGGCCACGGCTCCCAACAAATTCTAGCACCAAAACAGCTCTTTCAAACTCAAAACAGCTCTTTCAAACTCAGAACAGCTCTTTCAAACTCAGGGTTCAAAAGGCTTTTGACTAATTTAACATTAAACTGTTGAGTGCGGGAGCCTTGGCCAAAGCATTCCACGTGTCACACGCCGTCCGACGTCTGACGTCCGACGTCGCACTGTTGACGCACATGACACGTCCGACATCGCACTGTGAAACGTCCGACGTCGCACTGTTGACGCACATGACAACGGCCAACGGCTCACCGTCGGCGGTCACGACTGTCATCCCTCGCATAGCGAAAATGGCGCCAGTCCTTGGTAACATGCGAAAAGCAAATTTTAAAGAAATCTCTGAAGCAGGCTGAAGCGTGTGAAGCAACATGATGTCGTCAAGAAACTTGGAAGTCCTTATACTCATCATACTCTTGCCAGGTAGGTCGACGCTCATAGGACTGGCGCCGTTCATAGGGATGGTGTTGGTGCCGTGGTTTTCTCGAGGGACTTCTGTCAGACGACCGGCGAGGATTAGGGATCGGTTCCTTGAGCCAGTCCATCTTTTCCCGGACGTGCTTCATCACACCTCACAAGGACAAGGACAAATATCAACTCCCACAACCGTGGCAAGGCAAGCACTTGACAAATAACTTCAGGCAAAGTGCAGGCACTTTTGTTGTAGAACTTGGCATATGGCCCGGCTTCACCTGAGATCAGCACTCAGAAACATTGGTGTATCAATGCAAGCATCTTCGGATTCAAAAAATGTTGCCTGCCAAGAAACGCCGCATGGTCGGGATGAATTCAAGCATCAGTTTAGTGCCCTGCTCGCTGTGATTGACCAAGCTTGCCACATTCTCGGCAGGCAGGATTGAGTGATTGAAGCTAAACAGGAAGTGATTTGATTTAACAATGATTCTAGGCATGTCATGCCTGAATACGGCAGCGCATCTCAGTCTTAATGCCTAGTCAAGTGGCAATCCAGCAGGTGTCGTCGACATTCAGATCGTTTAAGGCGAGGTAAAGCTCTGGACTCCTTTCGAAGAGCTGTCCCTTCACCTTGAATCAGAAAGCATCTCAAGCAAATGAATTTCAGAGTCGGGAAACATGAGAAAGAGTGAAGCCAAAGCACCTTTTGGATGGCGTCCTCCCGATTGGACATTTTCTCTTCCTGATGAAAGCGGCTGATGATAGGTTCCAATACTGCTGACAAAAGATTGCCATATTCAAGCATTGAGCATCAGCGGTCCTTTCGCTCCTTATTTCGTCGACGTCCACAGCTGGCATTCCGGTTTCTGGCGTCCTCAGGCATCTCCTCATATCAGGGTGTAATTTAACTGTCATAAACAGTAATTGTTGACAGACACAACGCAAACTTTAATCACTGGACTGTATGATGTTGTCTCGGTCCTCGTCCGACGTCGACTCCAAAGAGATCTCCGTGCACCCGTCCTTGGGTGGCTTGGCACCCTTGGCCTTTTTGGATGAAGGCGGCGCCCGACATGGCGGTCCACCACAACGCTGGAGAAATTCCTTGATGTCGTCGTCGTCCGGCATATGCTTCGGCTTGCGTACGTCGTCCCTGAAGTGTTGCATGACTGCAGCACATCAAGGTCCAGGCTGATGATTCATCGACTCAAGATCAGACTGAGATGCAAACATCCCATAGTGCGACGCCAATGAAAAGTCGCAGCCCAAGATGATCGACGCAGCCACAACCGCTGCGGCACTGCGGTTGTTGCCATGGCTGCCTTAGTAGAAATTATTGGCAGAGCAAAACCATCATCATCAATGCAGGCAGGTCATGAACATCAAAATTAGTGGCTCCAACTCTGAATTCAATCATGTTTCATGTCACGCTGAAGACCATGTTGACCTCCTTGTCCTTGTACGCCATCATGTGGCTCCGGCAAATTCTCACAATCATCTCCACGCAAGGCCTTGCTGCGCCTTCCTGCTTCAGCAGCAAGCCTTTCAGCGCATCAACATCCTCCGCCGGGTTGCCTCGAGAAAGTTAAACAAGTGACAGTTTTCAAACAAAGGCGACATGTTTGCCAACTCCGAGATGAAGACCAAGGCACCGTACCGCTTGTAGTCCCCATTTGCAGGGTTCGTCCATCCCGCCCGGACGTCGTACGTCAAGTGAAGCGCGTGGCTATAGCGCCCTCAGTGGTGGTTTCCAAGAGACAATCTTTATGAGTTCTCAAGTGAGTTATGAGTCAATTCTCAAGTCAGTCATGTAAAGCCAAGTCACACTTGAGCCATCCCTGCATGCCTGCCCGGCCTTTCTTGCGGCCTCGGGAGGGGCAGCTGCTCTGGCACAATTCAACAATGACAGGTTCATCAATCCGATTCAGCAACCGAGCCACCGTGGTTGCCGAAGTCATATTCTTTCTCCTGGCCCCAGGCAACCAGGAGGATGTGATCGCAAGTCGTCATGGCGCAGTTGACGTCCGACGGGGAACGTCCGATAGACTCGACCGACGACGACATCCGGTCCACTGTGTGTCATGATCACGTCGAGTGTATAAGTGTGCCAGTGGGAGATATGTAATTTCAGTATGAGGCCTGTCTTAAATTGACAACTAACCGCAGGTCATGGACTGGCAGGCATGACAATGATGAAAAGGCCTCCTTGGCTTGATCTTGCGGCAGCGGCCCACATCAAAGTCAGGATGGCTGCACATGTTTCGGTGACAGGATATGACAGCTGATATTTTCAAATTAAGAAACCCGGCCTCATTGGCCAATCGCTTCGAGCATTTGGATGGTAGAATCCCTTCAAGGCCTCCGAACAGAAAATGGATGACAGCTAGTAATATTTTCAAAAAGAACACCCGGCCTCATTGGAATCATGAAATCACATGCCACGAGTACCAGAAGTGATTCAATGACCTCTGGTACTCGTGGCAGCTTCAGCCAATGAGACTCCTGGACACTCCATACTGAGAATCGCTTCGAGCATTTCTGAAATGATTGACTCCTTTGAAAATCAGAATCATCCAAATCCCTTCAAGGCCTCCGAACAAAGGGCTGGAAGCATCTGGATGGAGGATTGGAATGCGGATTTGGATCAAGATCCACATCCCAACCTTCCCTCCAAATCCCTTCAAGGCCACCTGACCACAGATGATGCATCAAAAGCTTGTGACTTGTGAAGGCAAAAAGATCAAAGCCTGATTGCAAACACAACCAGTTTTGAAAATAATCACCCACCTCAGTGAACATAGTGGCACCACCTCAAAGGCTCTATGTCAAATAGTCGGACTACAAAAGTGCCCCCAAATGTGATGTTCTACTATCCTACACACATTTGATTCTGATGGCTAACGGCTGCTCCTTTTTCCAAGCTTTGCTGTGACATGGTTTGGCCCAGAAAGGTCCGCCTGCTTCCCAACGACAGACAAACAAGTCAAAATTGTCACGACTTATCGTCCAACGTCGGACTTCTACCACCTCCTGTGAGGTCGCACCTGCCCTCGCAATACCATGGTTCGTCCATGTCGACGTCCACGTCCGGCGTCAGGGGTTCCACGTCCGTCGTCAGGAGTCCACCTATAACCCCTGGCCGCAAGTAAAGCCCGGCCACTCTGAACTGGATATTGTTGGTGCGTTGGGTGGTAAACAGTCACTTCAAAGGCAACTGCCAAGCAATGTAGACTGGTCAGTGTCTGTGATGTTACATGCGTATCCATGCATGACTAAATTATCAAACTATCACTCAGTTCTGCATAGACGAGGTACCGGGCTCCACCGAGAACACGGGCTCGTCCGGCGAATGCGTCGTCTCGCAGAACCATATCTCTCCTAAGTACGGCGCAGGAATGATCAGGCTCACAAATTCTACCCAGTTGTTCGCCCACATCACGAATGCACCTGGAGTCGGTGGCTTGCGGTTTGGGGGCAACGAATCCAGCTCTTTCTTAACCAACTCCCTGTGCTTTCGCAGCAGCCAGTCCGACGCCACCCTTGGATGTGATCAAAGTCAATTTTCAAGGAGGTGACTTGTAACAGCAGCTGCCAACAAACTCAGAACTGAAACAATCGGCATCACCAGTGTAGCACTTTTGTTTGACAGTCACGCATGCCAAGTCGCTTGAGAAAGGGATGCCGCCCGCACTCGTCAAGGCGGACCAAAATGCCACCTCTGGCGTCCCTTAATGAGTCTGATCGGTGACTATTCAACTATTGACTGTTTGATTGGCAAAACAAGACAGCAACTGCATGCATTCGAGGTCGAGGTACGACGCAGGCGTCGACGTCACATGTCCGTACCGCGCGGAGATTTGTGCAAGTAGCATCTGCATCCTTAGCAAAGACGAGGTCACAGCTGACAGCAGAAAATGATTTCACCACTGCAGTGTGTCAAACAATGGTTCTATTCAACGACCGGGCCACCCAATTTCTCTTGGAAGCATTTGATCGCCGTCACGCTCAAAGCGAGCCCTGATGTCCAAAAGCATCCGTGCACATTCCGTGTCTGGAAGTCCTGCGGCCGATATGTACTCAAAGAACAGAGTGGGAAAGTCATTCTCCATCTCATCAACCATGCCAGCCATGCGTATATCTCGAAGGAGCTGGACGAGACGTTGTGCTTGCGTCGGACGTTGGGCGACGGGCGTCGACGTCAGGCACATGTGAAAAGAACAAAAGCTTGAGCCTTAAGCAGAAAAGGTGCTGCAACTAATAAATAATTCTTCACTAGGGCCTACTCTGCCAGTAGAAAACATGGTAAGTAGAAGCAAGATGAGGCAAGCAAGACGGAAACAGCTTCCCCAAGACCTGGGGTCAGGACGTTGCAAGGTAAGCACTGAGCTGGGCTGATTTGACCTTGACTGCTCTTCATGCTGAACAGCCAAACAATGTCACAATGGCAAGAACAGAGTTGTGGCTAATGCGACCCTGACTGCTCTTCTTGCTGAAGAGCCAAAAAATGTGACAATGGCAAAAGCAATGTGCCTGGGTGTCCGGACAGGTCCAAATCATGAAGCCTGGCAACAAAACGCCGAAGGTCAAATGCTAAAACGATTTAATGGACTCGGACTTGATCAAAGAAAGTATAAGGGAACAAGGCGGTCTAAGATTGACCAGTGTTGATGCCAATACTGATGACGCCGACGCGTGAGTTTTGAAGGTTCAAACTGTCAGTGCAAGTGTTGGCTTTTGACTCTGGTGATTCTGCTGCAGCACTTCTGTGGTTTGTCAAGGAAAATGTCTGACTTGTCACTTGTTATGCGTTGAAAAAACTCTTACTTCAACAATGGTCTTGCAACAGCAATTGCAAACTGCTAAACAATGGTCCGTCTCGTAAACTGGCAATCAGGTCTTTGAACTTCCATGTGTCAAGTCAGAGATTTCACGGACGGAGCAAAAGCACTTCATGACCCTCAAACATCCGGTCCGGCTTTGTGACGACCAACAATTCAATCCGTCCGACACTTCTCAGACATACACAGAGGGCAGCTGACTGAAGTCAATCCATTCATCATCTTCGTCATCCAGCGGAGGTGGTCTGGGCCTTAGTTTGTCCAAGGGGCCACAAGGTGGCTGGGGACTATATAGCTATGAAATCAGCTTGTCACAGATTGGCCCGGGTCTGGCATGAATTTAGACTCAGACAAATATTATCAAGTGTCAGACCATTATTAGATTATGGCCGAGCTGCGGTGCATCTTCCAATGCCAAACGTCGGCGAGGATCGGCTGTCGAAGCATCTTGCCACTGCGTCCAACGCAGACTTGTAGAATGCAATGGTTGCAGCGGCCCGTCCCACATCCTAGCAGTAAAATTTATCTTGGCCAGTTTCCTGAAACTCATTCAGGCCCTATCAATGAATTACTGCTCTTTAAGATTCACTAAGTAACGATTCGATGATTATTACTTTGAAACACTTCTGAGTCTCTCTCTCTCTCTCTTTCTTCAAAACCGTGGTCCTGCTCACTGGCCTGAACGTCATGGGAGGGACGGGCGCACTCTTGCGCTTCCACCTGCTGGCAGTGTCAGACTCTTTCCGTGGAGTGAGCTTCGCAGGACCTGAGCATTTGGACGGTCAAGCAAAGCTAGCTTGGAAAAATTCATGGTGTAGACATAACAGGGCGGGAAAGAAAACCTTGCCCAATGCTCCAACAAAACTAGAAAAGGGTCCGTCTCTCTATCTTAAAATAAAAGACCCGAGTCACGTTGGCTTGGGAATTGCGTCGGCGATTCTGTCCGTCGATTCTGCTGGTCCGCCTTGTTGAACCTGGATCTGGAGGCAGACCTCTTCCTGTATGGATCTGGCGCCCAGGTATCCGGAGCCACAGGAACACATGCCGGCATTGGCGTCGGCACCGGCGGAGGAGGGTTAAAGTACGGCGCCGTCGGCGTCAACAGGGGCATTGGCCCTGGGTCCGGCATCTGCGGGAACTCTTCGAACGGGCGTCCGACCTGAAAGGACGGGCCAGGGTCCAATCGACTGTCCGTCAAAAAAACCTAGCGCCCAGTATTCTTGGAAGGTCGTTTCAAAAAGAAAAATTAAGCCAATAAAGGTCGAGATTCAAACCTCAAGTGGTTAAGCACCAATTGGTGCACTCGTCCGACGGTATAGGCGCACTACCCAGGTAATGCAACGTCCGACGGTCATCTACGTAGCAGTTGAGCTCCGGGTGAAAGACCAACTTGATGAAGCGTTTGTCGGTGCTGTCCGAGCCCAAGCAGTGCATGTAGTCCATGGTCAAGTACAACCTGTGCAACGACCACTTCCCATGCCAATCGCACCAGTCGTGAATGCGGTCGCGGGACTGCACAGGGATGACAGGGATGAAACTGGTCTGAGTTTAGTCAGATCTTAGACTGGCTACTGCTAACAAATGGAACAAAACATCAACGTGACTTTGAAATTGGGGCAACTCAGGGTAAGCCAAAAATTGCCAGTACATTTGAAGTGTCAGATTCTTCCCCAAGTGTTTCCCAGGATTTTAAGCCCAACTCGCCTCCCGCAAGAAGCAGATGCCACCCAGCTCTCTCACGGCTGGGCGCAACACTGCATACTCGCGGCGCGTATTGTGCCGCCATGCAAACACCTTCATCTCATTGCTAGGCGCTGACATGGCTGGTGGCACCAACTCCATTGTGACGGAGTCCGAAGTCCGACGGTGTCCGAAGTCTGACACGTCCAGAGTCCGACGTCCGACGTCCGTCAAATGGCTGAGTCCACGCTCGACCGGAGAACTAAGAGTCAATGTCTATGCCATGAGATGTGCTAATTGACAGTTCATGTTGATGTTCAAACGTGAGTAGTCACTAGTCATTGATTTCAATTCCTGCTTGTCAAATTGTAAACTGTGTGAAGAGACATTTGAGCTAGATGACTGCGGTTGAAGAAAGACTGCGGTTGAAGAAATGCACAGGCGCACATGTGAGACTATGATTGACTGAGTGCAAAATCAAGCCAGGCACACCTCTTCCAAGATGAAGCTGATGTTCTTGTTGTAGCAGAGCGATGGCCGTTTCACGTGATGGTGAGATTCACCATCACCTGAATCGACCACTCCAGCCCTTCAGATCCTGCTTGTCAAATTGTGAACTGTGTGAAGAGACATTTGAACAAGATGACTGTGGTTGAAGGAATGCACTAACGCACATGTGAGACTATGAATGACTGAGTGCAAAATAAAGCCAGGCGCACCTCTTCCAAGATGAAGCTGACGTTCTTGTTGTAGCAGATCAGGTGATGGTGCATTGCACCATCACCTGAATCGACCACTCCAGCCATTACGTCCGGCGTCCGTCATGGGGGCAAGCAAAAATGGCTGAGGCTCACAGGCAACTTCAGAGCATGATTTCAATCAACTATGGTTGAAAATTTTAACTGAGAACTACTTAAAGCTGACAAAAACTGACAGACAATAGAAAGACAAGGCGAATGAGGGTGGGGACATAGGTGTGGGGCAAGGTTTTGGGAGGTTGGCCAAGGGTGATGGAGATGGGAGCCAAAAGGGCTTCAAGAGGGTGAAAGAAGAAGGGCCAGTCAGAGAAAACACCGAGCCAAGTGAATATTGGATCTGCTCTTTTAGATCTGGATGGCCCAAAGAGGATCATGGAAGAAGCTCAATCTTTATTCCACTGTGGTGAAGTAGGACCGGTGTTTTATGAGCCGCCCTACCCCCCCACCCTTCCCAGGCAAAATTGACCACCACCACATTGACAACCACCTCCATACCACCACTAAGATTTTGAGAATCCAAAAAATTTCAGAATCCATTTCAAAAAAATCTCTGATAGGATATATAAAAACATCTTGTTTCCATGGACACAAAGCTCCCTGCTTGGCCTCCGTGCAAAGATTTTTTGGTAGACAAGGCTCATATGAATATTTTTTTACACATGTTTGTGCCATCTATTTGAACGATGTGTATTGTAAATCAAAAACAATTTGAGCCATCTACTGGTACAAAGTAAACCTTTTCACGCTAAAGGTCTATTTTGAAGAAAAGATGGCACGGAAAATGACAATTCCTGTAAGCTTTTGCGCCATCAATTTCTCCTTATAGTA
>Ga0126337_10001000_pt1 | contig 16223 bp, 11 predicted proteins | sample DipCmetagenome_FD_92527 | JGI IMG/M metagenome (GOLD analysis project Ga0126337, IMG submission 92527) | Coral microbial communities from La Bocana,Puerto Morelos, Mexico - Diploria C A metagenome | ecosystem: Host-associated > Invertebrates > Cnidaria > Coral | place: La Bocana,Puerto Morelos... | reverse complement strand
TGAATAATAAGTTAAGTCGAAAACTCTCATTACGGTGAGTGCTTTAAAAATAGAGCAACATGCATTTTGAGTGGGTCTATTTTGATCAACAAGTTTTGGCTTTGCTGCTCTTTCATCAAACTCACAACTTGTCACGCATAAAATCTGCTCAAATTTCGTGACAAGTTGAGGACCCGTTGAGGGTTTGTATATCTCGCGAAGCGGTCTCAAAGCTTACCACATGAAGCCTTCCACGGTGCGAGAAAACAAACCTTAAATCCGGATAGAAAAAAAAACAGGAGCTACCATTGGCTACAATAGCCAATACCATCTTGCGTTACATTTTGCGACTACCATGGAGGAAATAAAAAAAAAAAGATATTCGACCTTATTTCTAACGCGAATTGATTCACATCCGCGTAAATAGCTTTTTGTTCTTGATGTTTTTTAATGTGAAGATCAAACAGCTGATATTCTTTCTGTGAAGTTTTCCGATCGAAGACGGCCAGCAGTCAATCAATGAGGTCAACATTTAGATACTTAACTCAAACTTTGGATATTGAAAAATAAGTCCTATCCAAGTCTAAAGAAAAGTGTCACTCTTTTAAAGAGACAAAACAAACAAGACAAAGAAATGCGTGTCCCAGTGGTCTAATAGACATTTTTATTATCTGTCAGTTTTTAAAACAAAAATACATGGCTTACCCACTCAGCGGCTTGACGCACAAGCAGGCGAAATGAAAGGGTTTTCTGGCGAGAAAATAGCTAGGGCGGAATATCAGATGGGTTTGGTCGAGTCATGGTTCACATTTTTGCGAGTTTGTGTAGCCATAAACCCAATAAGGACAAAGCTAAGCGTACCAAAAAGGTATGATAAGGCTGCTCATTATATGCCGTAACCCTACCAAAAACTAGCCAGTCATAACATATCGCAGACGAAAAATCAGTATTCTGGACAAGGCTCCTGATTGGCTAATTGCGGATGTGGGTGCGGACGGTAGTAGATTACTGTGCACCTCAAAACATTCGCCGTTATAACTTTAAAGGAGAAAAAGCATCTGCCATCTGTTCTTGTTTCTAACGGTTATCCTGTTTCTTTCTTGCAGAAAATTACCAAGACCAGAAAACGGAACACCAGCACAGAGCCCACGACCGAGTTCAAAACCACCGCGGTTTTACCTTACGTCGGAGGTTTGTCCGAGCAACTTCGCCGCTGCCTACAACAACAAGGCGTACGCGCTGCTTTTAAGTCGGAAACTACGCTAAGATCACACCTAGTGCGGCCAAAGGACCCTGTCCACCCGACTAAACAAAGTCACTCAACTTTAACGCCGGTGTCGTTCTTTTTAAGAACCCAATTTCATGTTCCTCCGACCATGTTTCTTAGTCCAGTACAAAATTCCTTTCACTAACAAAACTTGGCCTCCGTTACGTTCCTGTGTCAGTACATTGAAATAAAATAGTTTCCCCGACGGATTAAGAAGCCAACAAAACAGGTATCACACTATTTTTTTTTTGTGGGAGTAGTTTGCTCCAGTAAGATTGGCAATGCAGGCTTGCTTCATCCTCCAATACCCTAACAATGAAAAGCGTTGGACTACTGTATTTCAGAAGTGAAACTTTTTGGTATTTATTAACCTTTTGCAAAGAACACAGCTTTCCGAAATTTATTTCCCTTTTTTACGCGTAACAACGTAGCGAAACACGTAACGCACTAAATTATTAATTGTTTTAAGGTTTACTAGCAATAAAGAAGCTTTTTTCCAACCCAGTTTAAAGTAGCCCACCAGATGTGTTTATAACGTTCCGCAGCAGGCATGGGGCTCTTTTCCTTATTAACCGGGCAATCTTGGTTCCATAGTTACCGATCGTTCGTCAATTTATTTTAACTGTGTAATTTACCTTTTATAGAATTCGAAGTTAACAGAACGAAACATTATATTATACTCGCTTGCTTGTACAGCTGTATATTCGTTTCTTATGCATTGAATTTCAATCAATAATATACTAAAAAATAGAGAGTTTTCTTTTTAGTGGCAATTTTCGAACTAAAGCTTCTGGCGCTGACAATTCGGTGAAGATCGCTGCGTTTCTCAACTTGTTTATACAAGCGTGTGCGAACAGGGGATTTGCATATTGTTTTGTTGACTCGCCTTTGAAATTCAAATTTCTCGCTATTGCAAAGTGTCAGAGTCGCCCAATAGGAGACAAAAGACGGCCACCTTATAACTCAAGTCTTGGACGTCTTTAAAAGTGACGATTTGTCCGATATAGAGGGCAGGTGAAAAACTGCGACATTTCGGGAGAACGAAATTTTCTTCATGGTTTGAACGCGCCATTTTTTGTCTAAAAAGATGAACGCTTGTACATTTTCCCTGTGCGGCGTATATTTTCTTATCTGTTGCGTTGCAACCTTCTTCGTTGCCGGCAGATCCATGGCTCGTAAGTATGAAAGAAATAGCAATCCTGTTTCTTTATTTGCGCTTAATCCTCGAAGCACATTAGCGAAAATTTTCGATTAATCCATGACCGCAAATCATTGAGATTTTACGACAACACGAAACGGTTTCACGCCGATTCTGATTATGACAATTCGGAAATTAAGAATCGTAACGAAGCAAAATGCGAAAAAATAGCGATGTAATAAATTTCGGTTAGTACACGAAGGAGGTTTCCAGTTTGCAATGCAACGGAGCTGTCATCCAGATTTGGATCTTTAACTGGGCCATTGCTTAAAAGGAGCCCTCAGAAATGTTGCATAAAACATTTACGTTGATCAGTAAAATCGAAAAACAAGAATAACCCCTTTTGAATTTATACTAATGCTTCCTACAGATGGTTTTGTTCTATGCCTGAAAGATGTTTAGCTTTCTAACTTTTCACAAGATGAATATATAATGTATTCCAAAGCTGGTCGTTTTAAAGCCACGAGCGTATTTTAACTGATGGCAGATAGACTTTCTTTTACAAGACGTTTAGTTCTGCTTCCGCACGCCGGTCGCAGTGCAATTTTCCGTACTTGTCATCTTGTATTGTTAACAAACATAAATTGCCCCATGCCAGTGTGTAGTAGAAGTTTACAGATATCGACAAGGTTGTTTGCTTTTACCGTCTGTTGGTTTGAAACTCAATACGATACTGAATCTTCCGCAAATGTACAATCTTTTATGTCTCAGCCGTTCATGGAAATAACGCAACCACAACATAGGAACAGAAGCTTGCTTGCAACACGTCGGAACAAAAGAAATTTGTCTGCTTCATAAGAACTTTGCTTATAGGTCATACAAAACGAAATATGTATTCATAATATACGCTAAGGTGCAAACTGCCTTACCCAAAGAAAAGCATTTTTTCTTGGCAACGCAAACGAAAAACCAGTCAGGAGATGAACAATATTGGATGTTAATGAAGTAGACAAAATAGTGTCAAGTTAAGTCATTCTTTTTGGCTTTTGTACGTTTACACAAATTTGCGAAAGTTTCTTCCGATTATTAAGCTCCACCCAATACTGTAGAGAGTTTCTTCTGTAGTGTTTTGAGACCGATAGCCTAAGATTGGTATAGATTGAGACCAAGAAGCATTTAGTACAGTAACAAATGCATAAAAAATATGCTGGTAAATTTTGCTGAAAACAAAGGTTTCAGAAGTTCACCTTGGAAACCGCATTTTTGGTTTCTACTCCTGATATCGGGTTTGGAAAATCCCATGATTACAATGATGCTACTAAAAAAAGAACCGTTGGCTTTAATAAGTCGAAAATCTTGTACAGACTCGATAAGGTTACATCATGGTAAACGTAAATTTACAATTTCATTAGTTTTTGTTTTACTAATAACGCAACTTTCCTTGTATAATGCATCCGAGTCCAATATCTACAACAATTAGCTCACAAAATATTGCCGAGAACCGAATCTTATTCTGTTTCAACCAGTTCTAAAAATTTTGAGGAAAGGGAAGGTTTGACGTATTTCTTTGAAGTTTGGCCAAATGTTGGAACCTTAACTTGACAGGAAGTTAATGATATTGCAGTATGTATGTAGCGTGGTTTTCAGCTGATGTGCACAGCTCAAGATCCCTATTTCTCGTAGTTTGATAAGGTTTTGAAGCGCAAACTCGACCCTGGAATCACACATTTACGTGCTGAAAATATGAAATGGTATGAAATTCTTCTCGGATAGAAATAATATGAACGCAACATAAGTGCGGCCAAAAAAAAAATGAAAAATCAATTATACATAAAAGAAAGGCGAACTAGAGGGTACTTTGTTCAAAAAGAAGTTTGACTGTTGCAACAATCACATGAAACTCGATTTTTTTTGTGTTCTTCGTGTTAATCATAATTGACGTCATAAGATAATGGCAATATCTGTAGATCCTCTCTCACAGAAACAGAAAGAATCAATCAACAAGTAGACAGGGCTGTCCTCGACATGTCAAAGAGCATATGCAAGTAAAAAAACTTGAGCAGTTTCAGTGACACGAGGATCCACTATATCCACTATCCGTGTATGCCTTAGTTGCCATGCTAATGCTACGTGGAAACATTGTGCTTTTTTATGAATCTGAGAGCTAAATTATAAGCACCAAACGGCCGATTTAGCGTCTTCTGATCTTCATGAAGCATCAACCAGAAGGTGGACATTTATTTTCCTAAGGTTGAGGAGTTCGCTAAAATGTTTAAGTGTTGCAAAGCTATGTTGTCATAAGCGAATTGTTTTTTATTTTAAGATCTCGTAAATGCCCTCAACATGAAGCGCTTGTTTTTCAGACGCAGCTTGCATGAATGAATTCCAAGACGGCTGTGATGACGACAACGACGAAATGCATCATATCGTCAGGCGTTCTGTCCCAAATGTAAGTTTCTTTACTTTTTACATGATTTTAAACCCCAATCTGCTGCTTTACTTAACCCTAACCCTAAACCTACCCTTAAACCTGGCAAAAGTTATTTCCTCGATTAACAAGACCAACTATAAAACTGTAAGCATGGATTATTTTCTTGGATGACAATGAATAATACATTATCTTTCAGCCCTCGACAGTCTCCAAATCCTTCAAAGCCGTCTTTTATCCAACAGTTCAGAATGTTACTTACTACAACACGGGTGACTTGATCTCTTTCCTACTCAACATGACACACAACCAATCGGTAAATGTCGATTTGAAGAAAAGCCTGAAAGTCGTTCTGTGGTCGCCGTATCTCGAGCCTGTAAGTAACTCACTGTCTGTTGTGGCCGGTAGTAGCCCTAGTGCAGTGCAATTTAACACCAGTGCGATTTCTTTTGATGTGGCATCGCTGAATGGTGGAGACTTGGTGTCCGTCACTTTCGAGGCCACAGTTAAAGACTCAATTCAGCCTTTGTCGAATCTTTACTTTGCTGTTCTGGTTACTGGTCAGGATGACAGTAATAACAGTTTCCACTATGGACCAGTTCCCTCACAGCCAACCCTGTATGCCGTGTTCCCAACAGTATCACTGGCAAGAACTTCGTACTCAAGTAAGTATCACTCATAATAACAATATTAGAATAACAGAGCTACAGAAGATCGTCCTCCTTGGAACTGCTCGCATACTTAGGAGGACTCTATCCATCAAGTAATCCAGTCGACTTATGACTGCCCTAGGCTCAGATTGAACTCGGCACCATAAGTTAAAAGCGGCAAGACTTTGAGTAACGTGACTTAACAAACAAACAAAACTCGCTTAATTCGTTCGCCAAGAGACACCCAAAGTCTCACTTCATCCAAGTCGACAGTCTACAAAGTAAAATACTTGTTGAGATTTATTGGCACCTTATGTGGTGATGACCGATAGCATAGGTGCTACCTCCTTCCGTTTCTCCATTGAACCGAGGACACATTAAATTATAATTCGCATAACGACTAACCTTACTATGCTACCATGCGCGCCTGAATTTCTAGGTAGTAGCTCTGTTATGTGACTCGCACAGCCAGCCTTTGTGATAAGCCTAAATAATAATTTACACCGTAAGAGGTTTATTTGATCTTTCAGAGGCAACCAATTAAGTCTTTCAAGTAAAACTTTACTTCTCTCTCCATGTCTGCGTTCAGGATCACACGAGCTGCTCGCTTTTGAAATTTGAACACTCGTTTTACATTTTCTTTCGATGCACACAATCCATGTATCATTATCAGTTTAATAAGTATAGTATGGCTTGTGCTCCAGTGGATTCTGAAAACGCCTAATCCATCTTAGTCCTGCAATCCTTCGAGGAGGTTTTTTTTACCGAGGTCATCGTATTATCAGTAGGACTGCTGTAGGTCAGTTCACCTTTTCTTTGAAAGTAAAAATACCATTGAGTCTCAAGAACATTAATTCGACAGATTCGGATATAGAGTCTGCAACACTTAATTATTCAGAAAGACAAGGGAGAGGTATAAACGGAAAAAAACGATTATCAAACATTAACTGAAACCCTTCAACCAGATTATTCACCGCTATGCACTTGCTTAGAATGTTTTTATGACAGAGATGAATCGAATTGCCCTTACTTCCGGCAGAAAATAATCATTAATAGTAATTCTTAATTTGGTTTTCCCTCATACAGTTTTGTCGACTTCTGGGGTGAAAATTTTAACAAATGTTTGCAAATTTATATCTCTTATGCATTTATCTATTCATTGATTTAATTTTCTTCTTCTTCTTCTTCTTCTTCTTGTTATTATTATTATTATTATTATTATTATTAATTATTATCATCTGAGTGTCATAAATTAGTTAGGTATCTAAGTTATAAACTCAGAAATGTCAGCAATATTCATTTAATCATTCATTCATTCTAATGCTTTGCCTTTAATTTGACTTGTAGATTTATGGGTAGGCAATACGACTGGATACACAATGACTGTCCATATACCAAAACTGAACTTTTCTCTGCTGGTTGAGATAAGTACCAACATCAATGATTTTTCCTTCATGGAGTTGCACGATGTGCAAGTCAAGAGCGTGGGAAGCAACATCAAGACTTCTGGAGGAGGACAACCAACTGCATTATATGATTCCAACGATGAAGTGCCCTTTAATGATCGCGCTGTCCTGGACTTTGGTAACTTAACTGTAAGTGAAACTGTGAAATTGTTGCAAAGGAACATGCTTCGCTATGCGTGATATTTAGAGAGTCGTGTCTAGATCCAATGTTTATATATTAGATAACAGTGAAATTGTATAGTCTGGATTATAGTTACGTCGTTTACGTCGCAGAGCATGGGTAGGTGGGTGAGTCAGAGTGCGTGGCTGAGTGACTTGACGAAGCGCCTTCTGACGCAAATGACGTTAAATTCTCGTCATAGAAAAATCCAGTTTTTGATATTTCGCGAGTTGTAGAGAGGCAAGACTTCCATCACTTCCCAACGAATTGAGATCAGTCAACCTCTCTTCCATCATTTTTTTTTTGTTATTATTGCCAAGGTTTCTGGTAGCGATGTGTCCTTAAACAAGATCGTGATAGAGTATAACGTCACTATCAAAGATCATCCACTGCTAGCTAATAACTCAAAACACTGGGTGGGAGCAGGCATGCGCAGTGGCTATCAAATGCTGTGGGTTGGTCAAGAAGCGCTGTACGTATACAAGGTATGTTTTATGTTTTTGTGTCAGACTTCAAATTCTCCTTACATATCGTCATACGTTTTTATATTGTTAATCAGAAGAATTTAATTACTATCAGTGAAAGTTTCCTGTGATGATCAGAATCAGCTTACTTTGAATTGTTCCGTTGTTGTTAAGGACCAATTACTTGTTTATCATCATTCTTTTTTGGACAAAGTGATTTCAGTTCAGTTTCAGGATACGAAAGTAACTTAAATGAAAAAAAACACTTTCAATTGCTATGTTCTAAGTTTCTCCATTTATACAGTCAGTTAGCTAGCCCTAATTAATTAGCAAGGCCGATTGGAATTGAAATTGACTACTCTTGATGTTGTATTCAGAAGGGAACCTCTGCGTTACTCTAAAAATATAGAAAACGACATAGACATTACAATGTGCAACGAAACACTTTGAACTGTATTTTGCTTTAATGTGTGAGGTGAGGAAAACAACAGGTATAATGCACCATGCATTTGTATCATTTCCCGAGAGCATTATATGCATTCCATGACTTATGTTTATAACCTGTATAATAAGCCCTTTCTTTTTTTCCCTTTTTATATTTGTCTTAAACAGAGTGAACCATCGTTAACTGCAAAATTTACAACCACTAACGACACGATCAGTAATCGATACTTGATCGGAGATGTGCTGCTTGTGAACTGGACTGTCGAGCACATGGAAAACACATCTTACGAGGAGGCAAAAAGTGTACGAGTATCGTTCTATTCCAATACACTGAAAATTATGAAGGTAACCTACAACGGCAGCCAGTCATTGACAATGAAAGACGATTTTCATTCGGATGAGATCTTTGTCTCCACGTTGTCACCAGGTAAGTGATTGTAAAATGACGCCCTGCGATTATCCTTGAACACTTTTTAAGGTGCTTTTAAGCTGTTAGCACATTGTTTATTTTACAGAAGTGTAGCTTTCAATGACAAAATTAATTACAAATAATTTCACGTGTCTCATATCAGTATTATCCTGGGTCCTTTTTGTGACGGAACATTCCATCTAATTAACATGTATTCCTTTTTGCTTCTTACCTTTCAGGTCAAACGGTCTCTGGGGATCTAGTCCTGAATGTTAGCAACAAAATCTCTCCACTGGAGCCTCTTGATATCTTCCTGCAGCTCAAATATCAGAACTTGAGAGGACATGAAAAGCTCAACACTACACACAAGCCATCACCGCCCTATGTGGCAGGAGTCCCAACCTTCTCGTTCACACTCAACGGCTCAACCAATCAGATACGTATCGGTGGCCGCGCCAAGTTTTACTTCAATATACTAATGACACGAATTGTTTCCACTCTGAAAGTAGAGGTAATTGCGATTATAAAAACACACAATCGGAAAATAATTACGCCAGTGGGCCACTGGTCTGTCAGTGTAAACTGTTTATAATTTGGCGCCACTGTGTTAAATCTAATTTACTACATTCTGCTGTTGTTTTATTACCCTGACATCTGTGGAATCAGTTGAACGAATACTCTTCTTACAATGGTTGTTGGTATAATTACTCAGGTGAATATAGAAATTCTCGCGCTCTCATTGATCGAGAGACTAACCCTTCCTCGCCTTAATCCGCCCTCGTTGTTTCTCTCGCTCGCCTTTTCTTTCGCTCTTTCTCAGCTACCGAGAGCCTGGAATGGGTTAACTTTAAGTTAAATCAGATTTTGGTAGAATTTACACGAACCATTTGTTCGAGTACTGTAGGTATTTTAGTAGTGAGGTACATAATTTTCAGAATACACGCCAGAGGTTTTTTTCCTTGGAATCTGACAATCGGTAACTTTTCTTGTGCTCCGTGGCGCGATTAGCAAAACCCTGCGATTGTAAACGAAAGTCATAAAAATATGTTATGCTCCAATTCGACGTTAATGCAGTGGTATTTGGAAAACGTTTGAAAGCCAAAGCAATAACTTCACGACGAGACCTTTTTCAACTATTTTCGTAAGCAGTCTATGCTAGAATTTGTAGACAAATATTCAGGTCTTTATTTTACCATTGCAGGTAATCCTTCCTGTGAATGAAACTTCAATTATGTCTCTCGTCTCACTGAAAGTCGTCAGTGTGGGTAAAAACATAAAAAATAATGCCGCTCTTAGCCAAAAGACGGCTCAACTCAGCTCCACCGTCGGAGATCTGAAGCTTCACGACCGTGGTACGATCGACTTCGGCACGGTCGAAAGTACGGTCGGCAATGTGGATCAGCCTGACAACAAGATCATGCTGGAGTTCGAGATTGTTGTAAACGACCATGCAAACGTGACAAATGGTTCAAAGCACTGGGTGGGGGTTGGGGTTCGCGGCGGAAATCGCATGATGTGGATCGGAGACATAGCACTGATTGCAGATGTTCCTGTGAACAGAAGACCAATTTTGCAAGTCATCGCGACTTGTGTTGTTCCAGGCACTAAACTATCATGCATTGAGGCGACCACTCTGGAGAGAAGGTAGACTTAACTTCAGTTAATAAGCTTTCGTCTTGGCCTTATTGGGAACGTTCCGTTGTTCTCCTTTTCGCCTCTTTTTTTAAGGAGGCCTGGTTGATTTGTAGTTTTGAAGGAACGCATTCCTTATAAATGCGGTTTACAAGGGGTTCACTCTGTTGCATTATGTATCTCTTCAGCTCGAAAGTGCATTTGAATGGAACTGTGTCCCATGCCGAGCAATCGCAGCGATACGCAGATAAAGTTAAGGTGTTTTGGATGATACCTCCATATGTACATTACACTATGCTGCAGAGAGATCCCGCACTGACTTACCAGGAAACTAAACAAGGACCCAAGTTTAGCGTGAGTTGATCACTAAATGAATCATTGAAAGATTAAGAGTAGACCCAATGCTGCTTTCCGTAAATAGACGACTCGTGTCTGTTTCTATTAAATAGTGACTCTTCTATTTCCAGTTTGACAATGGAATGCACTTCCTAGACAAATTCTCATTCTCAGTGGAAGGGAACCTGGATCCTGATGGACTTATGCCTCCAGGCGAAAATTACGCTGTGTCCCCGATACAGCTATCATACAGTCCAATCAGCATGTCAGCCGTATATGGATCTCCACCCGTACCAGTGTCCCTTAAGTTCAAGTCGCCAGGTTAGGGGAAGAATGGGCCTTAATATAGAATTAAGAGAAGTTCCATGTTTAGTGAAACTCCCTAAATGGGTGTAACAGACCTTTATCTCTGATTTAAAATAGACGTTGGGAAGCGCAGAACAGCAATATAGTTTAAAGTTTAAAAAAACAAAAAGTTTATAAAAAAGAAGGTAAGAAATTCAAAAAGGATCTCAAGGCAAATTAAGATTTGTTTATTAGTAACTTATTAGTATTAACTTTTATTATAACCTATAGTATATAAGTATTATTAACCTGATGATTTTTTACCGTGTATAAACAAATGTAAATAAATAAATAAATAAATAAGAAATAGTGCTCTTATAAAAAAGGCGTTTTTAACATTAGGTTTTTAATGACACACGACAAAGTGACAGGAACTCATTAAGAAGTAGAAATGGCTAAGTTGTGGAAACTTGGTATCCAGGATATGATAAAGACATGCGATCACTCCCTCGCGACAGATTGATTATTTTTCCCATTCTTTTAAGGTAATGGTGCTCCTTCAATAACACCTTCAATCCTACCAGGTACGTCTTATTCTTGGCATAGTTAATAGAGAGCAATAGTTATGAATTCCGACAAATTTCTTTGTTGTAGGTTTTTGTTAGCTTTTTATAAAACAGATTTTAAATAAAGCAGATTCCATGTTGCCGTGCGTCTGTTCAGTAACAGATCAAAAAAGACGCCAAAATATGGTGAAAACATCGGCGACACACTCGGCTATCGCCTCGTGTGCCACTTTGTTAATTCTTACATTTTCACGTCATCTGTGATCAATTACTGAACAGACACAAGGCAACATGGAATCTATTTGTTGCATTGAAAATGTTAATTTTAAAAAAAATGGAATTCTTAAACCTGAATGTATTATACTTTGTGTTTTCTTTGTAGAGGCGTATAACCGGGGATTTCTGGTGGACAAAACTAAAGGCATTCTGTATGTGTGCCAAAAATCAAGCGAGAGGTAAATATGGGACTTTCCAACTACAAATACCAGATTGATACGATATCTGAAGAATCTGAATTCTTCCTGCAAGAGATTATATCTAGAGTGATCATCAGTTCATCTCTCCGTACCGTTGCGGGTAACAAAAGTAAAGAAATTAAACAACTCGTGTGGATCAACATTTGTTGATGTATCACTAGATTTTCAGAACTCACATCACGGCAAATGCATTATGATCACTAAGGAGAATATTGCCTGATCAGATTTGATGTTTATGTTTACTCTAGGCTGAAGTCTAGCTGCTTCTCGACGGATGACAAAGCTCAGACCTGGACTGGTAACACATAGATTTCATTGATTTGTTAAACATAACGCTTCAGCTCAAAGTAGGACGCTGCAGTTCTTACGAGCCACAACATTGGTCTGTTAAGAGTGTTCGAGCCTACTGTCATTTTAGATGTCGTGAAGAGCGCAGGGAAATTTAAACACCATACGTGCTCGTACTTAAATGACTGGAAGGGCCGGCAGGAAAATATTTGAAAGGTGAATTGATGAACACGACACGAGCGTTGGGAATCGAACCCATCGATCTCCCGAACACATGGTGTGGTTCGACGAGATCATGGGTTCGATTCAGGTCGGGGACTCAGATCTTTATCCCACGCACGTGTCATGTTGATCAATTCACCTTTCACATTTTATAACCGAGCTTAAAATTCACCACCTTTCTTCACTTATCAGGAAAATATTTGATTCTGAGCGTAGTGAGTTTCGTGCGTCCGACCCGAACTCGCTTGGTCAAGGAGCATTTTTTCACATGGTCTTGCATTGTTCATTTGTGAAGAGTGTCTTCTTTATGACAGTGCTTTCGGAGTAAGTTCTCAACTGAAATAGTTCTGTATCGAGGAGGTTGCCACTATAGTAGAATTTAATGTTAGAACCGTGATGTACATCACTCATTTTACATTTGTAGAGTCATAAGCGTTTCTAAGCGTTTCTAGTAGGTCCGTAGGTAGCCCTATCATGGCACTTCGACGCGCGCGTTCGGTCCTCAAACGGGACCTTTTTAGTATTCCAAGGAAATAGTGCGAAACGTAACATAAGTACGATTAAAGGATGGATTTGGTGTGAAGCCATTGTATTTTTTGACTTGGTATCCGTGTCAAACTATAGACCTTCAAAATGCTTTTCACCAAAACTGGAGTTCATAAAAAAGACGACCGATTACAACCTGAAAATTTTCGCTCCATGCAAAACAGTTGTTAGGCATAAAGAATAGTTTCTATCAAGAAAGAAAGACTGTTAATTACATCTCACAATAAGTGCAAATTATAGAAAGGAAAACAAGTCAGTTTCTGTCTAATAGCCCCTGCTTTTGAAGGGTTTGGTAAAATCAGTCGAGTTGTAAGCAAAAGTAATACTGAAATCAGAACAATACTTCACTAGTTCAAGGACATAATGTAAATAACACTGAAAACATCGTCAAAAGCCAGCCCGGGTATCTTGGAAACATACGCGAGTAACGATTGTGTGATATACTATATTTAGCAATGAAGTGTTTTGTACTGATTTATTTCCCAGCTATGGATCAACAAGTCTGCTGTGTGATTGGCCAAGATGGGGAAGACTTATATGGTATAGCATGCAACAACCGGGCTTACATGCGGAAGCGAGGTACTCAGGGTACCTGGTATGGAGTGGAGAAACGTGTCTGGGAGCAAGCCAAAACAAAGAACAGTAAAATCCAGGAAAACCTTGTTAAGATCGAGGAAAATGAGTCGCACACTGGAAATCCAAAACATAGCAAGACGATAACTGCAACAACCACTTGGGGAGGTAAATGTCCCTAAGGATGAACACTTTTTTCTTCTCGTTATGTTCTTTTATAAACTCCATTAATCACAGCAGCATTAGGTAATGCATATGTCACACCTGATTAGCTAAGAGTATCACACAATAATCTTGTATCTTATGTTCTAACAAAGAAAGTCCAAATGAACAGCCTTGGCACTGAAGTTGACTTTCCTTTGACGAGAATAAAGGTATCCGCTTGTTAAAGCCCCCTGACAGCAAATTACAGCACTTAAATCGAATTTTGAGAAGTCCCTTATCCATTACTTGCTTGCTTGCTCATGCCTTCCAGACACAGACTAGTCATTTTAAGTATGGAGTACAAGCACGACATCTCAACATTTGTTCACCGACTCATCTTGCTCTTCACCTCTTGTTTTATATTTCAGGAAACGCAAAGGGGGTGTATATTAAACTTAGCGCCGAAAACTGGCTGCTGAAAGCTCAGTGGAAATGCTGTGGAAATTAAGTCAACCTTCCCATGTTTCCTTATTATTTGAGTCCATCTTGTAGTATTTATAGGACACTAAATTAATTCAGTAGAGCACTGCATTGATCTGTTTTCTGAAGAATTCGTACAGTAATTTTTTCGCACGCTTTTTCAGCTTTAGTAGTCCGAGGTGATTTGAAGGATCTAATTTGTATTATTTATTGGAACCTTTGTAAAAGCAAAAGCTAAATAACGTGTCGAGGACCGCCTAAAGGTCTTGTAAAGTAACTGATGTAAATAGAAATATTTGTGGTAGTTCTCGTGATTTCCGGGTATATGTTCCAAACCTGAAAAACTCAGTTTGTTGAATAAAACGTTATGAACACAAAGTCGTAGAAGTAACCCGTTTCAATAAACTCGATGGGACAGACATTAATCAGAACCAAGGTAGACACACGACAGTCGGTAAAGTCTGCACACGAACTAGAGGCCCACCAGGCCGGAGCTTTAATACTGACCCGGGTCTATGTAGCATGAAGCGACTCGGTGTATTTCTACTCCCCCCAGGATGGATGATGCTAGTCCATCGCAGGGTTACCCCCAGCTGTACACCTTGTTTGAGAGAGTCACTGAGAAAATGAAGTGTCTTGCTCAAGAACACAACAAGATGTCCCCGGCCAAGGCTCGAACCCGGACCGCTCGATCCGGAGCCGAACGCACTATCCACGAGGTCATCACCCCACCCAAACACGCCAGTTGGCTATATATAAACCCAGCAAAGCATACCAATCAGATAGGTATTAGATCCCCAAAACCGTAGGCCAACACAAGTCTAAAAACAACGCACGCGAATTGGGTTGGTAACCACCCCAAACCGTGCGCCAATCAGCAGTATAAGCCAAAAAGACGCCGGATAACTATCCAAAACCGTACGCGAATCACCAACATAAGCCTAAAAAACGCTGGGTAACTACGCAAAACCGTACGCCAATCAGCAATGAAACCGACCCAGCTAAAGAAATGCCATGAGCTCGACAAACCCAACAAAACGCACGCCAATCTGTTCGAATTATGACACACATTAATCAGCAAAATTAATGCAACAAAATACAGATGTTTTAATTGAGAGGTTGTTACAAGTCTGAGTCCCTCTCTTACAAGAAAATATTAACAATAATTTATCGAGTCCGAGCTCCGTAAGAATAACATGACTTCCTCTTTTCCAACAAAAGGGTGATAAATAAAGTAAAAACTAGTATTTGATATATTTAACATAATAGCTTTATTTCTCTAAATAGCTTTCAGGCGTAACTTCAAAGATATGTCAAAAAACGGCATGTATAGACGATATACATAAGACATAACTTGTGATGTAAACTACTCTTACATACACGCTAATATGTTTGAAAACCAAGAGCGGATCAATGTCGAACTTGTTCCACAAATCCAGGAACATAAATGGTTATAAACTTCTGCATCGGTCTCAAGGGATAGAAAAAAATAAAGCTTCTAAAAATCAGGCCGCTTTAGTCTCTTGTAACTGAATTGCTTATGATATTGTATTATTTTCGGGCTTTGTACTTAGAAGTATGATAAACATTTCAAATGGTTCCCAGTTGTATCTTTCCTTTCTAGCTGAGAGATTACAAACAAACATGGGCCCTCAGGACTACTAATGCCATAACTACCGTTATCTCTCGACACACTTTAAGCCAAGACGGGGACAGGAAGTTTCACTGCATGTGTTCAGAACATTTGTAACGAAACAATTTCGATAAAGTAAAAGCTGGGTTTCAAGGTTTAGGGAAATAAAACAAAAGAAATATTACTCATCACTAAGCATCAGTTTCATTGTTTTGTCGCTAATGACCCCAAGTTAGAATTTTATCACGTCGCCTCACACAAGACAACTAGGTAGCCATTTTGAGGCGAGTTACACAAGCATAATGTTTGCCATCTACATAAAATAATTAGAAATTGAACGCCCAAGGTTCTACACTGTAACTATTATCAGATGGAATGCAATAATAGGACAATAACATGACTTTTGAAGGGCATATTGCTTATTTGCGGCCCGAGTAGCATCATTTGCGCCCGGGCGTAGCGAGGGTGCAAATGATGCTACAATATATCATGTCATATCATGTCAATGATGTTACAATATATCATGTCAAGTTTCAGAAAAGCTTCCGGATCAGAGCTTCCAATCAGCAACAGGGCTGATGCGATATGATTTGCGGCCCGCCAAAATTCATTTTCACCCGCTAGGCGCGCGTTTTTA